>Ga0194120_10003694_pt1 | contig 24580 bp, 23 predicted proteins | sample TA2MahCa65mmetaG_FD_148642 | JGI IMG/M metagenome (GOLD analysis project Ga0194120, IMG submission 148642) | Freshwater microbial communities from Lake Tanganyika, Tanzania - TA2015019 Mahale Deep Cast 65m | ecosystem: Environmental > Aquatic > Freshwater > Lake | place: Tanzania: Lake... | reverse complement strand
TCCGCGCTCAAGAAGAGCGATGTCGTCACCTGCGTCGTCTCGGCGATCCAGGACAACGGTCTCGAAGTCACTTTCGGCGAAGGCCTGACCGGCTTCATCCGCAAGGCGGAGCTTTCGCGCGAGCGTTCCGAACAGCGCCCCGAGCGCTTCACGGTCGGCGACAAGATCGATGCGACCATCGTCTCGATCGACAAGGCCGGCCGCAAGATCGCGTTGTCGGTCAAAGTGCGCGAGATTGCCGACGAGCGCCAGGCGATGGCCGAATTCGGCTCGGCCGATTCGGGCGCCTCGCTCGGCGACATCCTAGGCGCGGCCCTCAAGGACCGCGCGCGCAAGGACGCCGAGAAGAAGGGCGACGCCTAGGCGTCGCCCCGCTCGGCAGCTAGACCATGGCGTTCGACGCGGACGCGGTACTCGACAGGCGGCGCCTCAAGCGCCGCCTGAACTTTTGGCGCGCCCTCGGCCTGATCGCGATCGTCGCCGCGATCGCTTTCGGCCTGGGCGAATTCGGGCTTTACCCCGAAAGACCTCATGTTCTCCGGCTGAGCGTCGAAGGCATCATCGTCGACGATCAGGAGCGCCTCAGGGCGATCGAGCGCGCGGCCGAGGATCGTTCGGTCAAGGCGCTGATCGTCCGCGTGAACTCGCCGGGCGGCACGACGACCGGCGGCGAGAGCCTGTTCATCGCGCTCCGCCGCTTGGCCGAGCACAAGCCGGTGGTCGTGGTCATGGGCGGTCTGGCGGCTTCCGCCGGCTATATGGTGGCGGCCGCCGCCGATCGCATCTTCGCCCGCGAGACGACGATCACGGGTTCGATCGGCGTGCTGTTCCAGTCGGTCGAGGTGACCAAGCTGCTCGAGAATTTGGGCGTGCAGCCGCTCACCATCAAATCGGCGCCGCTCAAGGCCGTGCCCTCGCCGCTCGAACCGCTCGATGCCGCCGGCCGCGCCATGACTCAATCGGTGGTCGACGACACCTATTCTTGGTTCATCGAATTGGTCGCGGCGAGGCGGGGGCTTTCGCTCGAACGCGCGCGTCAATTGGCCGATGGGCGCATTTTCACCGGACGCCAGGCGATCGACGCCAATCTGGTCGACGAGCTTGGCGGCGAGTTCGAGGCCCGCGCCTGGCTTTCCGGTCGCGACGTCGCCCCGAGCCTGCCCATGCGCGAACTTCGGGTGCGCGACTCGCGCGCCGACCTGATCGACGACCTACTCGGCCGAGCGGCAAAATCCATTGGATTGGAACGACTTGCGCTTGACGGGCTGGTGTCGCTCTGGAATCCTGCCCGCTGACCCCGGGAGGCCTTTTAGTCATGACCAAGTCCGAACTCATCGCGCAGCTGGCGGCGGCCAACCCGCACCTCTATCAACGCGACGTCGAGCGCATCGTCTCGACCGTCTTCGAGGAAGTGACGCGCGCGCTAGCCCGCGGCGACCGGGTCGAGCTCCGCGGTTTCGGCGCCTTTTCGGTCAAGCGCCGCCCGCCCCGCGTCGGTCGCAATCCCCGTTCCGGCGCCGCGGTGCAAGTCGCGGAAAAGACCGTGCCGTTCTTCAAGTCGGGCAAGGAACTCCGCGCGCGGCTGAACAAAGCATCGGCCGCCGGCACCTCGCAAAGCTGAAGGACGCCGGGAGCATGCGGCTCCTCGGCTGGGTCCTGATCATCGTCCTCGCGCCCCTGGCCATCGCTTTCGCTGTCGCCAATCGCGGCAGCGTAACCATTTCCTTCGATCCCTTTCCGCTGGCGCTCGATCTGCCGCTCTATCTCGCGGTCTTTGCCGCGCTTGTCATCGGCATGATGATCGGTGGAATGGCGAGCCGCTTCGCGCTTTGGCGCAAGCGCGCGCGCGACCGGGCCACGGTGCAAGCGGCCGAAACCCCGCATCGGGCCGGCGCGGCGCCGACCGGCGCAGTTTTGCCGCCGCCGGCCGTCTGACATGCGCTTTTTCGATGCCGCCGCCGTCGAAGCGGCGCTGCCCGACCTCGTCATGGTCGATCGCCTGGCCGAAGCCTTCAAAGCCGGCTGCGAGGTCCCGCTTCGCCATCACCATGGCGTCAAGGTTCCGGGCGCACCCGATGCCACGCTTCTGCTCATGCCGGCCTGGCGTCCGGGCGGCGCGATCGGCATCAAGTCGGTGACGGTCTTTCCCGGCAACGCCATGAGGCACAAGCCTTCGGTCATGGGCGTCTATCTCCTGCTCGACGGCCTGACCGGCGAACCGCGCGCGCTGCTCGATGGGCGCATGCTGACCCTTCGGCGCACGGCCGCGACTTCGGCCTTGGTCGCTCGCCATCTGGCGAGACGCGATGCCAGGACGCTTGTCGTCGTCGGTGCCGGCGCGCTCGCCAGCCATCTCGCGCCCGCCCATGCCGCGGTTCGGCCGATCGAGCGGATTTTGATCTGGAACCGAAGCGCGACCAGCGCCGAAGCTTTGGCGCGGCAACTCGCCGCCAAGGGGCAAAAAGCGACCGCGACGACCGACCTCGAGGCGGCGATCCGCGAAGCCGATATCGTGACCTGCGCGACGCTGTCGAAAGACCCGTTGGTTCTAGGCGCCTGGCTCAAGCCCGGCACTCATGTCGATCTGGTCGGCGGCTTTACGCCCGAGATGCGCGAGGCCGATGACGAAGCCGTTCGCCGCGCCCGCGTCTTCGTTGATACAAGGGAAGGCGCGATGAAGGAGTCGGGCGACATCGCCCAGCCGATCGCGCGCGGGCTTTTGCGTCCGGACGACATCGTGGCCGACATCGCCGAACTGTGCCGCGGCCTCAAGCCAGGGCGCCAGAGCGACGCCGAAATCACCTTGTTCAAATCCGTCGGCAACGCCCTCGAAGACTTGGCAGCCGCCGAATTGGTCGTCGAAAGAAGCACTTAGCAAAGCGCGGCCGGAGCCCTGACCTCGCTTTCGCCGGCCGCCGCGCTGGGCTATACATGCGCCGATTAGCGCCCCGAGAGAGGGATTCGCCATGCCCCTGCCGGTCAAGTTGTTCTGCGCCCTCGACGTCGCCGCGCGAGCCGACGCGATGCGCCTATCCGAGGGCATCGTCGGCTCGGGCGTCGGCGTCAAGCTGGGGCTCGAATTCTTCGTGGCCGAAGGGCCGGAAGGCGTGCGCGCGGTGGCCAGAAACGCGCCGCTCTTTCTCGATCTCAAGCTTCACGACATTCCAAATACCGTCGCCGGCGCGATCGCCTCGGCTTGCCGGGTCAACCCGACCTTGATCACCGTCATGGCCTCGGGCGGACGAGCGATGATGCGGGCCGCCGCCGATGCCGCCAGAAAAGCGGGAGGCGCCAAGCGCCCCCGTATTGTCGCGGTCACCGTGCTGACCAGTCTGGACAAATCCGATCTGATCGAAACCGGCATCGATGGTGCCGTCGCCGATCACGCGCTCCGGCTCGCGCGTCTGGCGCGGGAATCCGGCCTCGACGGCGTCGTCTGTTCGCCTCACGAAGTCGCGTTGCTCAGGGGTGCGCTTGGGGCCGATTTTCTCCTGGTCGTTCCGGGCGTACGCCCGACCGGGAGCGCGGTCGGCGACCAAAAGCGCGTCATGACCCCTGCCGATGCGCTCAAGGCGGGCGCGGACGCCCTGGTCGTCGGGCGTCCGATCACCCAGGCGAAGGATCCCGCGGCGGCAACGCGCGCGATCCTTTCCGAGATGGCGGCGTAATGGCCGTGCTGGCCAAGATTTGCGGTCTCAACACCCCTGAAGCCGTCGCGGCCGCGCTCGACGGCGGCGCCGGCTATCTCGGTTTCGTGTTCTACCCGCCCTCGCCGCGAGCGGTTACGCCCGAGCAGGCCGCCGAACTCGCCCAGCCGATCCCGCCGGGCATCGCCAAGGTTGGCCTATTCGTCGACGCCAATGACGAGACCATCGCCCGCGCGATCGCGATCGCCGATCTCGACATGATCCAGCTCCACGGCAAGGAGACGGCGAAGCGCGTCGCCGCCGTGCGCGGCAAGTTCTTCAAGACCGTGATCAAGGCGGTCAAAGTCGGCACCAAGAAGGACCTGGCCGCGGCGAAGCCTTTCGAGGAAATCGCCGACTGGCTGATGTTCGATGCCAAGGTCGAAAGGCGGGGCGCGCTGCCGGGCGGCAATGGCGTCGCCTTCGATTGGTCGATCCTCAAGGGCGCGAAGCTCGATTGTCCTTGGATTCTCTCTGGCGGCCTCAACCCCGGCAATGTCATCGAGGCGGTCGCGGCGACCGGCGCCATCGCGGTCGACGTTTCTTCGGGGGTCGAGGACAGTCCGGGGGTCAAGAACCCCGACAAGATCAGGGCGTTCCTGGAGGCTGCCAAGGCCGCGGAGATGCTATAGTCGGCCTTTGCGCCTCAGACGAAAGATCCCATGAACCAAGTGAATTCCTACCGCACGGGACCGGACGAACGCGGTCATTTCGGCAAGTTCGGCGGCCGCTTCGTCGCCGAGACGCTGATGCCGCTGATCCTCGATCTCGAAAAGGCCTACAGGGCGGCCAAGGCCGATCCGAGCTTTCAACAAGAGCTCGACCATTATCTCGAGCATTATGTCGGCCGGCCCTCGCCGCTCTATTTCGCCCGTCGCCTGACGGCGCATTTCGGCGGCGCCAAGATCTACTTCAAGCGCGACGAGCTCAACCACACCGGCTCGCACAAGATCAACAACACCATGGGCCAGATCCTGCTCGCCCGGCGGATGAACAAGACGCGCATCATCGCCGAGACCGGCGCCGGTCAGCACGGCGTCGCGACCGCGACGGTTGCCGCATTGTTCGGCCTGCCCTGCGTCGTCTACATGGGCGAGACCGACATCAAGCGCCAGGCGCCGAACGTCTTTCGCATGCGGCTTCTCGGCGCCGAAGTCCGGCCCGTGACCTCGGGCTCGCGCACCCTCAAGGATGCGATGAACGAGGCGCTGCGCGATTGGGTGACCAATGTCCGCGACACCTTCTACATCATCGGCACGGTCGCGGGGCCGCACCCCTATCCGACGCTCGTGCGCGATTTCCAGTCGATCATCGGCAACGAGGCCAAGGCCCAGATCATGAAGGCCGAAGGCCGCCTGCCGGATCTCTTGGTCGCCTGCATCGGCGGCGGCTCGAACGCCATGGGCCTCTTTCATCCCTTCCTCGACGATCGGGGCGTCGAGATCGTCGGCGTCGAAGCGGCCGGCGAAGGCCTCGATGCGCGTCATGCCGCCTCGATCGCGCGCGGACGCCCGGGCGTGCTTCACGGCAATCGGACCTATCTCTTGCAGACGCCCGACGGTCAGATCGAGGAAGCACATTCGATCTCGGCCGGGCTCGACTATCCCGGCATCGGGCCGGAGCACGCGTGGCTCCACGATGTCGGGCGCGTGAAATACGAAAGCGCGACCGACGAGGAAGCGCTCGCGGCGTTCCAGCTCTGCTCCAAGCTCGAAGGCATCATCCCGGCGCTTGAGCCCGCGCATGCGCTCGCCCATGTCGCGCGCATCGCACCCAAGATGAACAAGGACAAGATCATCGTCATGAACATGTGCGGCCGCGGCGACAAGGATGTCTTCGCCGTCGCCGATAGGCTCGGGGTAAGACTGTGAGCGATAACCGCCTCGATCGACGCTTTCAGGAATTGCGTGCGCGGCACCGCGCGGGCTTGGTCACCTATGTCGTGGCGGGCGATCCCGATTTCGACACCAGCCTAGAACTTCTGCGGGGTCTGGTTCGTCACGGTGCCGACGTCATCGAACTCGGCATGCCCTTCACCGACCCGATGGCCGACGGCCCGACCATCCAGGCAGCGGGCTTGCGCGCGCTCGCCCGCGGCATGTCGCTCCGTCGCACCCTCGACCTGGTCAAGCGTTTCCGCGCCGGGCATCGCACCGCCGACAAGGAGACGCCGATCGTGCTGATGGGGTACTTCAACCCGATCTACGCCTATGGCGTCGAGCTTTTCGCCGAGGACGCGGCGGCGGCCGGGGTCGACGGCGTGATCGTGGTCGATGTCCCGCCCGAAGAGGCGAACGAGATCCAACCGGCCCTCAAGCGCCACGGCATTCACACCATACGCCTGGCAACGCCGACCACCGACGCGGCGCGCCTGCCCGCCGTGCTCGAGGGCGCGGGCGGCTTTCTCTATTACGTCTCGATCGCCGGCATCACCGGCGCGGCTGCGCCGGATACGGCCGAAGTGGCGCGTCAGGTGCAGCGCATCCGCCAGTCGACCGATCTGCCGATCGCGGTCGGTTTCGGCATCCGCGAGCCCGAGCAGGCCGCGGCGATCGCCGATATCGCCGATGCGGCCGTCGTCGGCACGGCGTTGGTTGCGGCCGTCGAACAGCATCTCGACGCCGACGCCAACGCCAAGCCCGGCCTGGTCGATGCCGTCTTGTCCCTGATTGTGCGCCTCTCCGAAGGCGTCGCCAAGGGCCGCGCCTGGCGCGCGGCCTAGGAGGTCGTCATGAACTGGCTCACCAATTTCGTGCCGCCCAAGATCCGCGAATGGGTGCGCAAAAAGGAGATCCCGAGCAATCTCTGGCAGAACTGCCCGTCCTGCAGCCAATTGATCCATCATCGGGACTTCAAGGCGAACCTCAACGTCTGCACCTCTTGCGGCCATCATTTGCGCATCGGCCCGTCGGAACGCTTCGAAATCCTGTTCGACGACGCCCTGTTCACGCGTCTTGAACCGCCGGCGGTCGTTCAGGACCCGCTCAAATTCCGCGACTCCAAGCGCTACGCCGATCGCCTCAAGGAAGCGCGAGGCAGGGCCGACAAGGAGGCTCTGGTCGCGGCCTATGGCAAGATGGGCGGGCGCGACACGGTGATCGCCGCCCAGAACTTCGCCTATATGGGCGGTTCGATGGGCATCGGCGTCGGCGCGGCCTTCGTCGCCGCGGCAAGGCATGCCGTCGCGTCGCAGGCGCCCTTGATCGCGATCACGGCTTCGGGCGGCGCGCGCATGCAGGAAGGCATCCTGTCGCTCATGCAGATGCCGCGCACGACGATCGCCGTCGACGAGATGCGCGAAGCGGGCCTGCCTTACATCGTCGTGCTGACCGACCCGACCACCGGCGGCGTCACCGCGTCTTTCGCCATGCTCGGCGACGTCCACATCGCCGAGCCGGGGGCGCAGATCGGCTTCGCCGGTCCGCGAGTGATCGAAAAGACCATTCGCGAGCAATTGCCCGAAGGCTTCCAGCGCGCCGAATATCTGCTCGATCACGGCATGGTCGACATGGTCGTGCCGCGCCACAAGCTGCGCGAGACGATCATTCGCCTGATCGATCTTCTCATGCGTCCGAAGCACGGGCGCCCACAGGCCTTGCCGCCGCCCGAAGGCGATGCCGCGGCTTGAGGACATCGTCGAAAGGCTCAAGTCTCTTCATCCGAAAGCGATCGATCTGTCGCTCGGACGGCTGGAGCGCCTGCTCCTGCGCCTGGGCTCGCCCGAAAAGAAGCTGCCGCCGGTCATCCACGTCGCCGGCACCAACGGCAAGGGCTCGCTCGTCGCCTTCCTCCGGGCGATTTTCGAGGCGGCCGGTCGGCGCGTCCATGTCTACACGTCGCCGCATCTCGTCCGCTTCAATGAAAGGACGCGTCTCGCCGGGCGACTGATCGACGACGCCTTTCTCGAAGACGTTCTCCTCGAATGCGAGCGCGTCAATGCCGGCGACGACATCACCCAGTTCGAGATCACGACCGCCGCCTCGTTTCTGGCATTTGCGCGCGTGCCCGCCGACGTGCTGCTGCTCGAGGTTGGGCTGGGCGGCAGGCTCGATGCCACGAACGTCGTCGACCGCCCGGCGCTCGCCGCGATCACGCCGGTCTCCTTCGACCATATGGAGCGTCTCGGCGACACGATCGCGAAGATCGCGGGCGAAAAGGCCGGTGTCTTGAAGCCCGGCGTCAAGGCGGTGATCGGTCCGCAGCCGCCCGAAGCGCTTTCGGTCATCGAGGCGCGCGCCGCTGCGCTCGGTGCGCCGACCATTCTCTGGGACCGCGACTACCGGGCGGAGGCCCGGAACGGCGGTTTCGTCTTTCGCTCGCCCCGAGGTGAACGGCAATTGCCCGAGCCGGGTCTTGCCGGACTTCACCAGATCATCAATGCCGGGATCGCCGTCGCTTGTATCGAGGCGCAGACGATCGCCGCCGTGCCGGGGGAAGCCGTCGTCCGGGGCCTGCGCACCGTCGAATGGCCGGCGCGGCTGCAACGCCTGACGCGGGGGCCATTGGTCGACGCGCTCGGCTCCGCGACCGAACTCTGGCTCGATGGTTGTCACAATCAGGGCGGCGCCGAAGTCATCGCCGAGACGCTTCGTCGCTGGCGCGAACGCGACGGTAAGCCGGCCGCTTTGGTCGTCGGCATGAAAGAGACCAAGGACGCGCTCACCTATTTCAAGGCCTTCGCGGGCGTCGCCGCCTCGGTCACCGCGATCCCGATTCCGCAGGAGACGCATCACGCGCCCGCCGATCTCGCGCTCCGCGCCGAGGCGGCTGGGCTTCGCGCCTCGACCGCCGAGAGCGCCCTGGCCGCTGTCGCGCGATTGCCGAAAGGCGGACGCGTGTTGATTTGCGGCTCGCTCTATCTCGCGGGCCGCGTGCTCGAAGAAAACGGCTAGCGCGAAGCGGCCCTCATCCAATTCGTCATCAGCGCCACCGCCCGCGCTTCGATGCCGAGAAATCCATGCGCCGAAAACGCCTCGCATGCGATCGAGCGCGGCGGATCGCCCCCGGACACGCCGATGATCTCGCTCTTCGGCGAGGCAACCAGGCGCCGCGATAGGTAGGGCAGGCCATTCCAAGGCGAGACGGCACAGCCGTCATGCCGATGATGGAAGAGCAAGACCGGCACGGCGATCTCTTCGAGCGGCATATCCATGACCGAGAACGGATAGGTGTTCGAAGGCCGCGTAACGGTCGCGGTGAGCACGATGCCATCCGCGCCGGCCCCACCGCGCCGACCGCCATTGGCGGCGGAGACCGTGCCCATGCTGGTGCCGATGAGCCAGATCGGCCCCTTCGTCTCCTGACGCAAGCGCACGACCATGGCCGCAAGGTCGATGGCGTGTTCGGCGCTGGCGCGGAAATGGCTCATGCCGCCGGCCTGATCCGAGGGGCTGTCGAGGGTCGCGACGACGAAGCCTTCGGCGGCGAAATGCATGCGCGAGCGGACGAGAAAGTTCCCGCCTAGCCAGCCTTTCGGTCTGATCCGAAGATCGAGGCGACCCGCGCCGCCGGTCAGGATGACGATGCCGCCGGCTGCTTCGCCCGACGACCGAAGCAGCAAGGCATCGAGTTCGATGCCGGGTCTGGGCGTAAGGGTCACCAGGCTCTCACGTGCCGCCCAATTCCGCTCGACCGCCGCCGGTTCGATATCGCGTAGGTTCTCGGAAAGTGGGCTCGGCGCGCAGGCCGCCAACGCCGCGAGGCCGAAGCCCGCGACGGCCGCCCAACCGCGCATCGGTGGAGAACTAGAGAACCGACTGGACCCAGCTGACCAGCTGGCTCTTGGGCAGCGCGCCCACCTTGGTCGCGGCGACCTGGCCGTCCTTGAACAAGATCAGCGTCGGAATGCCGCGCACGCCATATTTGGTCGGCGTCACGGGGTTCTCGTCGATGTTGATCTTCGCGACGGTGACCTTGCCCGCCATGTCGCGCGAAATGTCTTCGAGCGAGGGCGCGATCATCTTGCAGGGCCCGCACCATTCGGCCCAAAAATCGACGAGCACGGGGCCCTTCGCCTTGAGTACGCTGTTCTCGAAATCGCCGTCCGAAACCTTGACCGTCATCTGGGCCTCCTCGCCACCTGTCGTAGAGCTATCTAGGGTCGGCGACCGCCGGGGTCAAGGCGCCGACGCGTGCGAATCATGCAGCCGGCGCATGGGCGTCAAGCAGGCTTTCGGGGACTTCCATCAGCCTGGTATCGACGGTCCAAAGCAGAAAACAGCGCATGCGCCGCTTCGGATAGACCTGCCGCAGACAGGCCCGGTAGGCGGCGAGCTGGTACAGGTAGACGCGCGGCACGTCCTCGGCGCGTGCGGGCGCTTCGCGATTGGTCTTGTAATCGACCAAGAGCAATTGATCGTCGTCGGCAAGGGCCAAACGGTCGATCTGCCCGGCGACGACGCGACTTCCGATTTGTCCGGCGATCCCGACTTCGGCACGGCTCCCCGGGGCGAACAACGCGCGCGTCCCAGGGTCGCCCAGAACCGCCAGGACTTCGTCGAGCATGGCCCGACGAGTAGCCGCGTCGAGGTCGGCCGCGGCGCGTTCGAGAAAGCGGGCACCGATCTCGGCGCGCGACGCCTCGGCGCAATCGGGCAAGGACTGCAGCAGCCGGTGGACCAGCTGACCGCGGCGAAAACGCGCCTTGTCCTTGCCGGCGCCCAAGGGCGAGAGCGTCGGCGGCTCGCCTTCCAAGCGCGACGGCGCGAGCGGCCTTGGCGGCACGGGTTCGGCCGCCGGCGCCTCCCTCGCCCAGCCCGGCACCTCGACCTCGACCGCCGGGCTTGTCGCGACATCGCTGACGGACTTGGCCTCCTGCGGGGCGGCGATCGGCTCTTTCAAAGCCGCCGCCATCAGGTCGTACCAATTTCCCTCGCTCCGCGCGCGACCATTGGTCCAGCCGCCGATGTAGAGCCGGTCCTCGGCCCGGGTCATTGCGACATAGAGAAGTCGGCGATACTCGGCCATCGCCAGCGCCTTGCGCCGCTCCTTGGCCTCGGCGATCACCTTGGTCTCGAATTCGGCATTCACCGTCCAGATCGGCAGGCCTTCGTGCCAGAGCAGCGCGTCCTGGCTGCGGGGCGTCTGGCAGGTATCGGGCAGGATCACGATCGGCGCCTGAAGTCCCTTGGCGCCATGCACGGTCAAAATGCGCACCTCGTCTCGGCCCTGTTCGAGATTGCGCTTGACCTCGGCGCCGCCCGTTTCGAGCCAGACGACGAAACCCTGAAGCGAAGGCGGGTGATCGCGCTCGAAATCGAGCGCCAGCGCGAGGAGTTCGTCGATCGGCTCGCCCGCCTGTTCGCCCAAGCGCGCGGCCAAGCGCCGCCGGCCGCCGTCGCTCACCAAGATTTCGTTCAGGAACTCGTAGGGCGCGACGAAATCCGCTCTGGCAAGCAAGGCGCCGAGACGTCGCGTGATCGGATCGTCGGGCCGACGGGTCTCGAGCGCGCGCCAAAGCGTCAGGCCAGGACGCTCGGCCGCGACCGTCTCGAGCGTTTCGTCATCCATGCCGAAAAGCGGCGAGCGCAGGATTTCGGCCAGCGACAGATCGTCATCCGGCTGGAGCAGAAAGCGGAGCAGCGAGACGATGTCCTGAACGGCGATCTGCTCGGTCAGGATCATCCGATCGGCGCCGGCGACCGGGACTCTCAACTGCTTGAGACGACGAATGAGCAGGTCGACGAACCGCGTCCGGTGCCGCAACAGGACCATGACGTCGCCCGCCCGTACCGTTCGCCCGCGCGCGGGCAGCATTTCGCGCCCGATCCAATCGCGAATGCGCCGAGCAATGTCGTCCGCCAAATCGAACTCGGGATCGGACTCCGTGCCCGCGCCGAGCGGCAATGCCCAAGCCTCCGCGCCCAGCGTCTTGGTCGGCGAGAAAAGCGGCCAAAGCTCTACCAACCCCGCCATGCCGTGGCGCTTGGCGACATGGCGGATCTCGGCACCATCCGGGTCGACGCCGGCTCTCGCGGCGTCTTGCGCGAAGACGCGATCGACCGCCTCGAGCACGGGCACGGTCGAGCGATAGGAAAGATGCAGCGGGACGGAGACGAAAGTCTCGCCGCCGCTCCTGACGAATTCCTGGTAGACGTCGCGCGAGGCGGCAAAACCCGCAGGATCGGCGCCCTGGAAGGAAAAGATCGACTGCTTGGGATCGCCAACCGCGAAAATGCTGCGCTTGGCCTCGCGCGCCCCCAGGCCGACGAAAAATTCGGATGTCAGCGCACGCAGGATCGCCCATTGCTCGGGACTGGTGTCCTGCGCCTCGTCGACCAGGACATGATCGATGCCGTCGAGCTTGTAGAGCACCCAAGGCGAAATCCCCGGGCGTTCGAGCAGGCGTCTCGCTGCCTGGATCAAATCGTCGTAGTCGAGCACCGAAGCCCGCGTCTTGGCAGCGGCGTATTCGCGGAGCACGGCCGCGCCGAGCGCGAGCAGCGCGACCGATGCCGAGGCGACCAAGGCGCCCTTCCGACGGTCGACGACGCCAAAGACGCGCTCCGCTTCCTTCCGCAAGGTCTCGGGCGCGGCGCTATTCGCTTTCTCTACGGCTTTGGTCCAGAACTTTTTGCGGATCTCGCCTTCCTTGGTGAGGAAGACCGACGCATAGGCATCGAAGGCCTCGGCGCGTTCCGCATCCTTGGCGCCGATCCAAGCGCCGATCGCTTCGGCGCGCTCCTGATCCGTCGCGCTGCCTAGCGCAAGCGCGGCGACGGCGCTCTTGAGCGCGCTCCGTTCGAAGGCGGCGCTCTTGCAAGCGGCACGCAGGATCGTCCGATCGGTCTCGGGTGCTTCGAAGCCCAGGAAGCGCCAGATCGCCTGCCCCGGGTCCCTAAGGCCCTTGTGGTCGAGCGCCTCGGCGAAGCGCCGCCGACCCTGGACAAGCGCGTCCATCAACTCGCCGAAGGCAACGTCGTCGACTTGGGCCGAGACGATGTCGAGCGCGGCGGCAAGCTTGCGGTCCTTGGCGGCGGAAGCGAGGACGACATGGCGCGCCTCGGCCAGGAGTTCTCGGGTCGTCCGTTCCTCGATCACGCGAAAATGCGGACCGATCCCGGCCTCCAGGGGAAAGCGGCCGAGGAGCGACTGACAAAAACCGTGAATGGTCTCGATGCGAAGCCCCTCGGGTGCATCGACGACTTGGGCGAAGAGACGCCGCGCGGCCGAGACTTCCGCCTGCGTCGCCGGACGGCCCAGGCTTTCGGCGATCTCGTCCGGCGCGGCCGTCGTCCAGCCCGCGAGCTTGCGACCGATACGATTGGCCATTTCGGCGGCTGCTGCGCGCGTATAGGTCAGGCACAGAATGCGGTGCGGCGCGACGCCGGCGAGCAGGAGGCGCAGAATGCGCTCGGTCAGGACGTGGGTCTTGCCGCTGCCGGCGGAAGCGCCGACCCAGGCCGAAACGTCCGGATCGGTCGCCTGGCGCTGCGGCGCCATCATGCGGAGCTCTGCGGGCCCGACCATTCGTCGATCCTCTCGAGATGCCGATAATCCGAATAGGCCGGCGCGAAACCCGGATGAGGCACCGCGCGATAAGGCGTCGCCGGATCGGCAAAGGCCGCGATCAGCCGGCGCAATCCCGCGAGCGCGAGCGGGATCAGTGCCGGGCCATCCTTGAGCGCATGGACCTCGCCGCTCTGGCGCCCGCCGAGGCGCCAATGTTCGAGCGACGCGACCTTGCCGCCCGCGACTTTGCCGAAGGCGCTCGCCTCGGCCATCGCGCCCTCCAAGGTCAATTGCGGCGCGAAGCCGAGTGCGACATCGGACGACTTCGGCACGCGCCCGGTCTTGTAGTCGATGATGGCAAGCCCGCCATCGGCCAATCGGTCGAAGCGGTCCGCCCGACCGCGGAGTTCGAAAGTACCGAGCTTGAGGGTGCCGGTCGTCTCGACCGCAATCGGTCGCGCCCAGCCGAGGCGCGATCGCTCATGCTCGACGAACCAGTCGGCAATTCTTTCGAAGCGAGGCCACCAGAAGGCATGAAGGCCGGGTCGGCCTTCGACCGACGCGAAAGCCTTGCGTCCGGCGGCGAGGAGTTTGGCCAGCGCGTCTTCGGGAAGACGGCCCTTCGTCGCGCCGACGAAATCCGCGAGTGCCGCATGGATGAAAATGCCGCTCTCGGCGGCGCCCGGATCGGCGTCGATCGGATCAAGCGCCTTGAGGCCGAGGACATGACGCGCATAGATCGCGTAAGGGTCGCGCATCCAGGTCTCGATCTCGGTGACCGACAGCGATTTCGGCCGGAGCGCGATGCGGGGCGTCGGCGCCGGCTGCGGCGTCGGACGATAGGCCTCGGCCTGGTCGAGGGCGCGCGCCTGGCTCAGCACGACATCGCCCTTCGCGCGCGCGCTCGCGAAGGCAATGGGCGCGGCCGCTTCGAGACGCCTGAGCCAGCGCGATGCGACCGATGGCGCGCCCTCGATACGGGCTGCCCGGCTCAAGACGATTTCGGGAGACGACGCGGCTTGGACGAAATCATGCGCGGAAAGGCCGACACGCCTTTCGGGCGGCGCCAGGCCGAGCGCCTTGGCCATGGCCCGGCTCATCCAAGGATCGGCCTCGATCCTGGCAGGCCAGACGTCTTCATTGAGGCCGCCGAGGATCAGAAGATCGGTGCGCTGCAGTCGCGCTTCGAGCAGGCCCCAGATGGCAAGACGCGGATGCGCGCCGTAGCGCGGCCGCAAGACGCGACCGCCAAGCAGCGCCTCGAGGGCCGCGAGATAGCTTGCGCCGCCCATCGGCCCGCCGGCCGTGCCGACGCGCTCGATTTCCGCCACGAACTCGCCGAAGGCCTCGCCTTCGTCGCCGACCCACAAGCGCTCTCGGCCCGGAACGACCCCTTCCTCGGCAAGCGCCTCGGCCGCTTCGACATGAGCGCGGATGAGCGTCGGCAAGTCGGTCGCGGTGTTGGTAAGCGCGGTCGCAAGAGGCTCGAGGATCGTCCCGATCTTTGCGGCCCAAGGCGCCGCCGGGTGCTTCGCTGCCAGCGCCTGCAGCGGCGCCGCCGGGCGCGGACCGCGCAAGGCAAGATCAAGCGCACGAAGTGCCGCCTTATGCGCGCCGGCACCCTCGCCCGCGCGCGCCAGGGGATGTTTGAGCAGGGCCAGCAGCGCGATCGGATCATCGGGCTCGCTCGCCGCTTGGGCAAGCAGGCGAAAGAAGGCGGCGATCGGCGTCCGGGCAAGCGGCCGACCGGCGGAATCATCCACCATGATGCTCCACCGCGCGAGCGCGCCTGCGACGCGTCGGGCAAGCGCGCGATCGGGCGTGATCAACGCCGCGCTTCGTCCCGGCGTCTCCAGCGCGCCCCGCATCAGGAGGGCGATCGCTTCCGCTTCGTCGCGCGCGCTCGGCGCATCGATGGCGACGAGATCGGCAAGCGCGGCTTCGGTGGCTTCGCGCTGGCGCGAGAAATCGACGACGCTCGCCGGACCGAGCGCGGTGGCGATCGCTCGGGCGCGCGGCGTGGCGCCGGCACTCGCGATCCAAGGCTCGACCGAAATCCGGTCGACGCCCAAGACCGTCAGCAGATTCTTGAGACCGGCTTGAGGATGGCTCGGCTCGATCGCCTCCCAGGCCGCGTCGTCGATCGCGGTATCGAGCCCGGGCAGGACGACCGCGCCCGCCGGCAATTGCGCGACCACGGCCAAGAGCTCGGCGGTCGCCGGAATGCTGCCGGTCGAACCGGCGGCGATCACCGGATGCGTCGGCGGCCTTTGGCGCCAGGATGCGGCCCTGCCCGAAATCAGCCGGTCGCGGCGGTCGGTCGGATCGAGCGCGCCGCGTTCCGCCAGGATCTTGGGCCAGTGCGCGGTGACGATCGCCAGAAAGTCGAGCGTCAATTGCCAGTGCTCGGCGAAATCGGCCGGTGCGAGTGTCTCGAGCCTGGCGGGATCGGCCCTTTCGGTATGCAGACGATCGAGCAGCGAGGCGAGTTCGCCAGCGAGCCAGAGGGCTTGGGCCATGTCGATGGGCTGCGACGTCCTGGCCCTTTCGGCATGGACGAGGCGCGCCAGCAGCAATTGCCGCTCCAGGGGCGCGATCGCCGGAGGCAGCGTCAACGCCTCGGCGCCGTCCTCGAAAATCAGACCATCCTCGTCGACATCGCCGATCTGACGAATGACCGGAAGCAGTGTCGCGCGCCCCTCGCTCGCGCGGAGAAAGGCCTCGCACAAAGAGCGGACCGCGCGCCGCGTCGGCACCAAGATCTCGACCTCGGCCAGAGCCAGCGGCGTCGCGCCATGCCTTGCCCTGATCCCTTCGACTAGCCGATCGACGAAGCACTCGCCGGCCGGGATCGAGTAGACGCGGGGCGCGCTCATGCTCAGCCCTGGCCGAGCGCGGCTTCGGCGATGGCGACGGCGTCGGGCGTGCCGATATGAAGCCATCGCCCGTCATGGCACAGGCCATGAAGCCGTCCCGCCGCCTCGGCACGGTCATAAAGCCGGTTGAGCGAAAAGGCGCCGGCCGGTGCGCCCGCGAAAAGTCGCCGATGCAGGATTTGGACGCCCGTGAAGACGTAAGGCGCGACTTCTTGCGATTTGCGCCGACGGAGCGCGCCCGTGCCGCCGAGAAAAAAATCGCCCTTGCCGTCATAGCCGATGGCGAAGGCGGTCTCTTGCATTAGAAGAAGCGCATCCATGCGCGCCTGGTCCCAGCGCTCGATCAGACGTCCGACAGCCGGGCTCGGTCCGTCGAGCAACACGACATCGGCATTGGCGACGATGAAGGCATCTTGCCCGAGAAGGGGCAGAGCCTTGGCAACGCCGCCGCCGGTCTCGAGCAGGGCGCCGCTCTCATCCGAAATCACGATTCGCGGCTTCCGGCGGGCGCCGAGATGCGCGCGGATCTGATCGGGCAAGTGATGGACGTTGACCACGGCGTTCTCGATGCCTGCGGCCGCCAGGGCATCGAGCATGCGATCGAGCATGGTGATCCCGCCGACCTTCACCAACGGCTTCGGCAAATGATCGGTGATCGGGCGCATGCGGAGCCCGAGGCCGGCGGCAAGCACCATCGCGGCCGTCATGACGGGCTCCCGGGCAAGGGCTTGCGGCGAACGGAAGCGGGAATGACGCGGTCGAACCAGGCGCGAAGCGGTGCAAGCGTGGGATGCGCAAGATCGCGCTCGAGCACGTCCCAAGTTCTCGGCAAAAAGGCGAGGTAGCGAGGCTTGGCATCGCGCTTCCAGAGCCGCGCCCACAAGCCCACGATCCTGGCGCTGCGCTGAGCGCCGACGATGGCATAGGCCAAGCGAAAGGCCGCCTCGTCCATGCCGGTACGATCGAGATAGCGGCGGATCATGCGCGCCTCGAGACCGGCCGCAATGTCGCGCCTGGCGTCTTGCAGAAGCGACATCAGATCATAGGCCGCGAAGCCCAAGGCCGCGTCCTGAAAATCGAGCAGACCAACGCGTCTTACGCCGGCCCTTTCGGGCAGCCACATGAGATTGTCGGCAAAGTAGTCGCGCAGCACGAGAGTGGTCCCGCCGGCACGCGCTTGGGGCAAGAGGTCGCGCCAAAGCGCGACATAGTCCCTGCGCAGGACTTCATTGGCGCCCTCGCCCGTGAGCGCCGGCAAGAACCAATCGATGACGAGCTGCGCGGTGCTCGCCAACTCGTCTTCGAGGTAGTTCGGCACGCCCGCCGGAACCGGCGCTTGGCGGAGCTCGGCCAAGACATCGACGGCGGCCGCAAAATAGGGCTCGGGGTCCTGGCCTTGCGCGAGCAGGCGCCCAAAAGTGTCGTCGCCGAAATCTTCGAGCAGCAGGAGCCCCGCGGTTTCGTCGGCTGCGAGGATGACGGGCGCGGAAAGGCCAAGGCCGACCAGATGCCGCGCGATGGCGACAAAGGGGCGCACGTTCTCCCTGGGCGGCGGCGCATCCATCAGCATCGCGGAGCGGCCGCCCTGCGCCAATCTTTCATAGCGTCGAAAGGACGCGTCGCCCGCAAGCGGCCGGCGCGTCGCTTCGGCCCAGCCCGAGGCGGCCAAGAAGCGGGCGATCGTCGCCTCGCGGTCAGGCACGATCGCGCCAAGCGCCATGGGGCGTGAGCGTCGCGCGTCGCGCGTCTTCGCGTCCGGCGAAGTCGAGCGCGATGTCGAGACGGTCGTCGGGCAGGAGCGCGCCCAGGCGCTCGGGCCATTCGATCAGGCTGATGCCGTCGCGAAAGGCCTGTTCGATGCCGAGCTCCCAGGCCTCGTCGGGCCGCGCGAGACGATAAAGATCGAAATGCCAGATCGTGCCGCCATCGGCGTCGTAGGTCTGGACCAAGGTGAAGGTCGGGCTCGGCACGTCCTCGGCTCGACCGAGCCGCGCCGCGACGAAGGCGCGCGCGAAGGCCGTCTTGCCGGCGCCGAGACCGCCGCGAAGCGCGATGACGTCGCCCGGTCGCGCCTTGGCCGCGATGCGCCTGGACAGCGCCTCGGTCGCGGCGAGGTTGGGCAGGTCGACGGTCTCGGGCATGCTTCTTCCTACCCCGCGAGTCGGTAGGCCGCAACGTCCTCGGCCGTGCTAGGCTCGGCCCGACACGACGATGCGGAACCCATGAGCCTTTCCCAGATCGGCGATATCGCCCTCGACCGCGTGGCCGAGACCGACGGCCTCGGCTTTTCGCCGCGCGGGCTTTTTGCCGACTTCGACGAGGAGACTTTTCGGCGGCATCTGCCGTGGATGGCGGGACGGCACTACGATCCGGCGACGCGTCGACTGATCATGAGCGTCCACAGCTGGGTCCTGCGCAGCGACCGACTGACGGTCCTGGTCGACACATGCGGCGGCAACGACAAGAACCGTCCGGGCTTTGCCGGCTTTCATATGCAACAACAGCCTTGGCTCGAGCGTCTTGCCGCCGCGGGCGTTAGGCCGGAGGACGTCGATTTCGTGCTCTGCACGCATCTGCATGTCGATCACGTCGGCTGGAACACGCGCCTCGTCGATGGGCGCTGGGTGCCGACATTTCCCAATGCGCGTTATCTATCGAGCCGACGCGAATTCGAGCATTGGCGACCCAAGGCGGCGCCGAGCGAAGACGACGCGGTCTTTCTCGACAGCGTCTTGCCGGTCGCGGAAAGCGGCCAGCTGCAGTTGATCGACGAGAGCCACGCCATCGACGATGCCATGGTGATCGAGCATGCGCCGGGCCATACGCCCGGCAGCGTCGTGCTCAAGGTCTCGTCCAAGGGCGAAAAGGCGCTCTTCTCGGGCGACATCATGCATCACCCGATTCAGGTCTACGAGCCGCATTGGAACTCCCAATTCTGCGTCGATCAGACGGCGGCGCGGCATTCGCGGCGGCGCGTGCTCGAGACTTGCGTCGAGACCGGCGCGCTGCTTTTGCCAGCGCATTTCGCCGCGCCTCATGGCGGACGCATCCGGCCAAGCGGCGACAAATTTTCGATCGATTGGGGACTCTAGGTCATGACCGCGCAAGACACCGACATCGCCATCATCGGCGCCGGGCCGGTCGGCCTTTTTGCCGTCTTCGAAGCGGGCATGCTCAAGATGCGCTGTCATGTCATCGATTCGCTCGAAGCCGTCGGCGGCCAATGCGCCGCGCTCTATCCCGAGAAGCCGATCTACGACATTCCCGGCTTTCCCAAGATCGGCGCGCAGGATCTGATCGACAATCTGGCCAAGCAGGCCGAGCCTTTCGGGCCGACCTATCTCCTCGACCAGCAGGTCGTCGAACTCGCGCCCGAGGGCTCCGGCTTTCGCCTCAAGACCGGCAATGGCACGACGATCAAGGCCAAGGCCGTGCTGATCGCTGCGGGCGCGGGGGCTTTTGGGCCGAACCGGCCGCCGCTCGCGGGCCTCGCTGCCTACGAGGGCAAGTCGGTCTTCTACCTCGTCCGCCGACGCGAGGACTTTCGGGGCAAGCGCGTCGTCATCGCCGGCGGCGGCGATTCGGCCGTCGATTGGACGCTGTCGCTCGCCGAGATTGCGGCGCGCGTCATGGTCGTCCATCGCCGCGACAAATTCCGCGCCGCGCCCGAAAGCGCCGCCAAACTCGCCCAGCTCGCCAAATCCGGCGCCATCGATCTGGTGGTGCCCTATCAACTCGACGGCCTCGAAGGCGCCGACGGCAAGCTCAGCGCGGTCCTGGTCAAGGACCTCGACGGCAAGACGCGCCGCCTCGACGCGGACGTGCTCTTGCCCTTTTTCGGGCTCGCCATGGAACTCGGCCCGATCGCCAATTGGGGCATGGCGCTGCAAAAGGGCCATCTCGTGGTCGATCCCGCGACCATGGCGACTTCGATCCCCGGTATCTTCGCCATCGGCGACATCGCGGCCTATCCGGGCAAGCTCAAGCTCATCCTCACCGGATTCGCCGAGGCAGCGGCGGCCGCCCATGCCGTCTATGCCAGGCTCCATCCCGACACGCCGCTCCATTTCGAATATTCGACCACCAAGGGCGTGCCGGGCTGATCCGCGTCGCCCTCACGGGGCGTTGAGGTCGATCACCAGGACGCGCAGCGTCTCGCGCCGGCCTTCGCGCATGATGCCGAGCTCGACCTCGCGACCGACGCCGGCGGCCTCGAACTCGGCCGCGACCTCGGCCAGGGTACGGACGGTCTTGCCGCCGACCGTGACGATGACGTCGCCGACCTTCCCGGCCTGCGGATCGAGACCGCGGAGCCCCGAGCGCGCCGCCGGCGTACCGGGTGCGACGCGGGCGACGATCACGCCTTCGATGCCGAGGCGCGCGTTCACCTCCTCGGGTGCGACGACGATGCCGATGCCGGCGCGCGGCACGCGGCCATCGCGGATCAAGAGCGGCACGACGCGGTTGACCACGTCGACCGGCACGGCGAAGCCGATGCCGGCGAATTGACCCGATTCGGAAATGATCGCGGTGTTGACGCCGATCAACCGCCCGGCCGAATCAAGCAAGGGTCCGCCGGAATTGCCGGGATTGATCGCGGCATCGGTCTGGATCACGCCCGCGACCTCGCGCCCCGAAGCCGTCGGCAGGCGCCTGTTGAGCGCGCTGATGATGCCCGTGGTCAGCGTCCGGTCGAGACCGAAAGGATTGCCGATGGCGAAGACGGTCTGGCCGACCTTGAGATCGGCGGAAGCACCGACGGTGATCGGCTGTAGGCGCTCGCGCATATTCTCGACCCGGATGACCGCGAGATCGTGATCGGGCGAGCGTCCGATCACCGTCGCGGGCACGGTTCGACCCGAGTCGAGCTTGACGCCGACGCGCACCGCGCCCTCGACGACGTGAAAATTCGTCACCATGTGGCCCGCCTGGTCCCAGACGAAGCCGGAACCCGCGCCCGTTCGCCCTTGCGACGAGCCGAAGCCCGAGATCGGCGCATCGACGCGGGTGAAGATGTAAACGACCGAGGGCGCGGCCTGTTCGAACAGCGCGATGGTGGTCTTTTCGCTGTCGGCCAGATCGGCGCGCGGCGCGACGACGCGAGGCTGCGGCTCGACGAAAAAGGTGCCCCGCCACGTGCGCTCGCCCAGCCACACCGCCGCGATGATCAGGATCCAGATCGTGCCGTAGCGCCAGAATTTGGGATCCATGCCCCTCCCCTGCGCGCTCAGGCTATCACGGCTGTGGCGCGTAATGGGCGATTGCGGCCGTCACGCTGACGACCGCGACCACGGTCGATGCAACCACCGCGGTCGAGACGCGCGCCGCGTAGATCTGGTACTGCGTCGCCATGACGAAGACGCTCACCGCGATCGGCATGGTCGCCTGAATCATGGCGATAGCCGCCCAGGTCTCGTCGATTTTGAAGATTTGCGTGACGCCGATCCAGACCGCGAGCGGATGAAGATAGAGTTTGAAAAAACTCATCAGCGCGACGTCTCCGAAATCCTTTTCCACCGGCTGATAGGCGAGCGAGGCGCCGAGCGCGAACAGCGCGCAGGGCACCGCGGCGGCGCCGACCAGGCGGAGAAAGGATTCGGCCGGAACCGCGACCGGCACTTTGAGGAGCGCGAAGGCCAGGCCGAAATAGACCGCGAGCAAGAGAGGGTGCTTGGCCATGCCGAGCGCCACTTTCTTGACGGTGTCGGACAACTGGCCGTGGCGGCTCCGGCCGGCCTCGAGTGCCGTGATCGTCAATCCATTGAGGATGATGTTGTCGAACACCAGGATCAGCACCGCCGGCAACGTCGCCGCTTCGCCAAAAATGGCGATGCAGATCGGCAGCCCCATATAGCCGACATTGCCGAAAGTCGCCGCCATGCCCTGAAGTCCCATGACGCCGAGGGGCGCGCGAAACAGCACGCGGCTCGAAAGCGCGGCGACGGCGTAGACGATGACGGTCGGGCCGTAGAATCCGGCGAGATATCGCCAATCGAAAGTTTCGGTGATCGGCGCCTTCGACAGGGAGACGAACAGCATCGCCGGCAGCGAGAAGTAGAAAACGAAGGCGTTGAGCCCCCTGGTCATGGGGGCGTCCATGATCTTGAAGCGCGCGGCGGCATAGCCGCCGAGGACCAAGGCAAAGAAAGGCAGCGCGACGTTGATGACGGCGTCCATGACCAGGCGCAATCAAGCCGAGACCGCGCGGCCTTGCAACCATCTTCGACGCATGAAGCGGCCCCAAAAAAGGCGAAGGGCAGGCGGTGTCCGCTCTTTTGCTTTCTTTACTACTTTCTCTTTTTTACGCGGCGCCCCGCGCTCCCGGCAACCCGATCGTCTCGATGGTACTCAGATCGAAGCGCTTCGAGGCGAAGTCGATGTCGAAGCCGACAACTTGTCCGACGCCATCGAGATCGACATTGAGTCCATCGGCGATTTCGCGGACATCGACGCCCGGGCCGGGCTTGAGCTCGATGTAGAGGCTGTCGGTCTCGGGATAGTAGTGAAGCTTCATGACACCATTACTCACTCTCGCTTGAAAGAACGGTCGGGAAAGGCGTTGTGCACCGTCTCGCCGTCAGCCAATGTTACTACACGAAGCACGCGCCCGCCCAGGCCGTCGATCAAGCCCCAGAACTTGATCCGCCCGTCCGCCTGAATTTCCTTTCGGATCGGTGCGGCAATGACCGCCGCGCACCATTCAGGGCGAATGTAGGGGCGCTTGCGCAGAACCTGCTCGTCGAAATAGCGCGTCGTCTTCATCGTCATCGCGCTCAAAACGTAGCACAGCTGAAATACCGGCGTTTGGCTTTCCTAGCTCGCGCTGGCGCGCGGCTCTGGCGCACATGAAGCTGCATGAGCGAGGCGCATCGAAACCGACGCCGTCTCCTTGCTGGAAAATTGGAGTCTGACCCTAATATCTTTTGCTTTGCCAATACTTTGACCCTATTTCTTTTCTCTGGCCGACGATCTGCGGCTTCTTCGCTTCTTGCGATGTGGTTTCGGGTGCCGCGCGTTGGCTGCGATCTTGTCGATCAGATCGAGCTGTCGTTCCCACCATTTGGTGGCTTCCGCCAGAACGTCGCGTGCGTCTTCACCTTCCCATGGTCCATTTATCAAGGGGCGATAAACGTTGTCTTCCAAATTCAAGACCTCAGCTGTCGTGACGGGATCGCCTCCTGCAACCGGCCTGAGCACGGCCTGGACCAGTACTGAAATTTCATCGAAAGGATGTACATTGATCTGATACTCCTTCAGCAGATTATTGCGTTCCCTTTCAATGAACTCACGAAAAATTCGGTGGGCCGGTGAAGTGCCGTTCCAGAACTTGTACCGCCGGTTTGCCGTTTCTCTGATGATCGGATCCTGTCCATCAACCTTGTTGAGAACGTGCCCAACTGCGCGAACGAGCGCGACCCCGGCTGCCCAATGTATCCGCCACCGTTGAGGATTCTGCTCTTCTTCGAGCATTTGAAGCGCAAGATGGCAATCGGCAAGCACCTCACGGGCATTGTGCGTCAACGCTACCCCCTGTCTCCACTCCGCCGGATGTCTGTCCGGAACTACCCTCTAAGTGACCGGACACGGTCTGCTCACGAAATAAGGAATAGGAGTAAGACTGTGTTTTTGACTGACATGCATCCGAAAAGTGAGGTTCTGCCGGGCCGGGAACGCCGTCTGCGTTGGACGGCGGCGGACAATCTGGCGATGGTCCAAATAACGCCCGGAGAGAATTGGCTCATCATGTGGCATGGCGTGGACACTGGCGCAGCGCAAGCGACACTCTGCGCGAGAGAAATAACTCCTTTGCGAGCTGAGAGCGCGCTTGCATAGCGCGGCTCGAGCCGGAGTTTGATCGCCCCAACGGGCTCGGTGCCGTCATAGCTGGCACCATCCACCGCGTGATCTAGGCGCTCGGTGGTCCTGTCGCTTGCGCCTAGCGCCGCGGCACCGGCGAGCGTTGGCTAATGATAAGCGAGCGTAGGGCCGGGCGTCGCCGCCCCGGCGCCGCCCACCGGTGCGGGGCGCGGGGCATAGCCCTAGGGCACGCGAAAGTCATGATCGCCGACGAGATAGTCCCGGGCCTCGGCGCGAGATTTGGTGGCCGGGCCGAACAGCGTGTCGAGCCTCGCCCTTCGAGACGCGGCCTTCGGCCGCTCCTCAGGGTGAGGCGAAAAATAAGGATGACTCATGTTGAGGGCGAGCGTTGCTCGCGTCTCGAAGCATGGGGCGCCATGGCCGCTCTAAGAAAAAGGGCCCGCGGTTTCCCGCGAGCCCTTGCCGTCTTTTCTAGGCGAAGTCGGTCGGACTTAGAAGTCCATCCCGCCCATGCCGCCCATGCCGCCGCCCGGAGGCATCGCCGGCATGTCCTTCTTTTCCGGCTTTTCGGCGACCATGGCTTCGGTCGTGACCAGGAGGCCGGCCACCGAGGCCGCGTCCTGAAGGGCCGTGCGCACGACCTTGGTCGGGTCGATGATGCCGGCCTTGACCATGTCGACGAACTCGCCCTTCTGGGCATCGAAGCCCATCTTGGCGTCCTTGCCCTCGAGCAGCTTGCCCGAGATCACC
>Ga0194120_10003693_pt1 | contig 24600 bp, 28 predicted proteins | sample TA2MahCa65mmetaG_FD_148642 | JGI IMG/M metagenome (GOLD analysis project Ga0194120, IMG submission 148642) | Freshwater microbial communities from Lake Tanganyika, Tanzania - TA2015019 Mahale Deep Cast 65m | ecosystem: Environmental > Aquatic > Freshwater > Lake | place: Tanzania: Lake... | reverse complement strand
GTCCAAGCCCGCCGAGTTTCAATCCTCACCCGGCCTTTCGACCGGGTGCAACCACTAGCCTGGGCTATGCTGTCCGCCGCAAATCGTGTTTCAATCCTCACCCGGCCTTTCGACCGGGTGCAACCTATGCTGTCCGCCGCAAATCGCGAAGCTTGGAAGTTTCAATCCTCACCCGGCCTTTCGACCGGGTGCAACTCCCCCAATTTATCTTCAGTGCCCGTCAAAGGTTTCTCACTCGTTTCCGCGAACCCGGTTCGAGCCACTTCCAAGCCCCCGCCAGAATTTCGCAAAAACGGGCAGAAACCCTTGCTGGACAGGCAACGCGAACCCCAAGCACGGAGGAAGATACCCGAAGGTTCGCGCAATCTCGTCACAACACCACTCCCTTGCTAATATCGATCAACGACTGACACCCCCAACTCTCGACATTCCGATCCAACGGCTCCTCAATGTGGTAAATCCGCAGACTATCCTCCTCTTCATTGATAATCTTCAACAACGCAATGACGAGACTCGTGTATTGTGATGGAGTCAAGTCAACCTCGAAGACCGACTTCTGCGCTCGCTGGCCGAAATTCTTACAAGCCTGTGCCACCTTTCGCAATCGCCGACGCCCCTCCTTCGTCTCCGTGTTGACGTCGTAGCAAACGAGGTAAAGCATTTGAAAACTCTACGCTAAGACAAATGGTGGATACTCCTCCAACTCCCCTCGAATGAAACGCGCGAGCAACCGCGCCTGAAGATGCGGCACCAGCCCCAGTGGGATCTTACGACCCGAAGCAGGATGCCCGACAACGTCCCGCTTGCGCTCAACATAGGACAATAACACTCTCTTCCGTGCCTCGTCGGTGAACTGAACCGCTCCACCCGACCGAACAATGAAATCTCGTGGCATTACCTGTTTTCGGTTGATCAACGTCAACGCCAGCCGATCCCCCAGTATGGGCCTAAACTCCTCCGCCAAATCGAGCGCCAACGAAACCCTGCCGGCCCGCAATGTGTGGAGAAAGCCGGCCTGCGGATCGAGTCCAACCCCCTCCAGAGCCGAACGACAATCGTGCACGATCAGCGTATAAAGAAACGATAGAAGTGCGTTCGACGCATCGAGCGGAGGTCGGCGACTGCGGCCGGCAATCGAAAAGCAATCCCGATCCGCCAACAGCATATGGTTGAAGACCCCAAACCATAGATGCGCCGCCTCTCCCTCAATCCCACGCACCACAGCGATATCCGAAGCCGTCCTGAGGCGGTCAAGGCTTACCCTCAATCTGCTTCCAGTTGCACGCAATGCCTCCTCCGATGCCGCATCGCCGCTCTCACGCGCCGCGCGCATTATGTTCCGACGCGTATTCTCGATCTTGCCGGCTACGAAGTTCCTCGCCAGCGCGGTCGTCTTCGCTTCATTTCCCAGCGCGATATATTGCGCCTGCCGCAACAGGACATTTCCCGAAACGGGACCCTCCACCCGCGCCCGAAAACGCCCATTACTGTCGAGAAACGTGATCGTCCGGCCGTCAGCCGCGCAACGGGCGATTAAGGCATATGAAAGCGTTATCCGCCCACAGAGGACGATGCTCGAAAATGCCAGCAGCGGAAGCGTTTTGGTCGGCTCTTCTTCCCGCTCGACCACTACCGTGTCATGATCGAGTTTGAGATATGCCGGCTCAGTCGTGATGAACAGGGTGTTAAGTGCAACTTCCACTATGGCTCCTTTGCGGCAAAGCAATCCTCCGCCGCTCTTCGAATCCGCCCGCGATTCTCACTCGCCAATAGATCAGGCGCGCACAACTCCAGCAGCGAGCACTTGTCGCAGCGTCGGTCGTTCGTTGGCGGCGGAGTAATGCCAGCGACCAAAGCCGCCCGCACCTTTTCAATCAAGATGAGCGTCGCCTGCTTCAGTTGATCATCGATGTCCACCTCCTTCCGCTTGTGTGCCTTGAGGGAGTAGATTGCACCTCTCGGGATCGCGATTCCAAACATCTCCTCTAAGCAGGTTGCTTGTGCGCATATTTGAACCGCGAAATGTGCCATTCCGCCGCGGCTGCCGTGCTTGTATTCAACCGGAAAAGGAACTCCCCCGGGGAACTCGACCAGATCGGCTTTACCCCTCAAGCCGTAGCGACGAGACCAGACAGGCAGCGCCCGCTCCCAACGGACACCGTCCTCGATGCCCGAAGTCGGTTCATCAACGCGCTCATGCCCGGCAGTGCCTCTCAAGGTTTCGACGCTCTCGGCCCACTCGCCCTCGATGTATATCAAGGCGAACTGGCGCGGACAGTAGGAGTAGTGCTCGAGCATCGAGAGGAGGACGACCGGCCTTCCGGCGAGGTCGTCCTCCCACTCCTCTGACTGCGACTTCACCCGACCAATCGCGTAAAGGAGACTCCCTCGAAGCCGGCAACCGCGCCTTCCGGTGGAACCGCCATTTCGTAGTCACCGAAACTGCGCGGCGGTTTGTCCGGTTTGTGCAGGTTGATGGCGACGGACTCAAAGAGCCGGTGCGCAGGCGCGTTGCCAGTCGGCCGGTCGTGACTGAAGACGAACAGACCTTTTAGTCCCATCAACCCCCGGGCGGCCGAGCGGTCGAGTTCGAACATATTTTCGACCGCCTCCCAGAAGAGCGCGAGGTCGTCGCTCGAGAAGCCGGCTTTCTTCGCCAGAAGCGGGTTGAAGAAACCGTAGGCGCGGTAGAGGCCGTAAGGCAGGAGGGCTTTGCGGCCCATCGTTCCATGCGTCGCCTTCTCGTCATCGGATTCGCGTGGTTTTTCACCACTATTCTCCAACGCTATGCGCGTTATGGAGATGTCGTGAGCGAACACCGGATCAATGGAGCGGGCGAAGGTCAACTGCATTGGCCCGCGAACCTGACCGCAGTTGTACCCTTCACCCTTCTTGCCCACGAGAACCGCTCCGAAGGTGCGAATGTCGAAGAAGTTCTTGCACATATAGTACTGTGCAAGAGACTGTTTATCGCCTTTGTCGCCCTCGCCTTTAGTTAGACCGTGGGCATCGAATGCCTCTTTCTTAAAGTCCTGCAGGTATGTTCTCGATTGAACATAGATGCGGAAAGGGGCATTGTTGTGTTTGGTCGCCACATAGTCCCGCACCTTTCGCTTGAGGCAGACGTCGGTGACAATGCCCTGACCGGTTTCGGGATCGGTGCGGGGCAGGTTGTCGTTGTCGGGATCGCCGTTCGGGTTGCCGTCGGAGACGTCGAACAGCAGGATGAAGTCGTGACGCTTGGCAGCGTCGTTGGTCAGTGCAGACATAGATCATTCCTCCGTTTGGTTTGATGTGTCGGTTGTTTCGTCCGCAGACTTCTTCTGGAAATGGCTCGCCTTCTGATGCCAATAGCCGAGCACGAAGAGCCCCTGCTCCTCGGCCGTCAGGCGCGACTTGAAGGCGTGCTGTGGACTGAGCAGCCCCAGAATCTCACCCAGGCGCTTCTCGAAATTGACCGCCATACCTTTCTTATCGCGGTGCAATTTCGGAAGATGTGCTTGCCGGGCGCGGGCAATGAGGCGGGGGAGCGCCGACACGGGCGTCGAGACGGCCGTCCCGAACGTCCGTTCGACGCTGTTCACGCCGCTCGCCGCCTCCTCCTGTATCCGCTCCAGTTCGTGGAAGAGCCGCCCGTAGAGATAGGCCGGCTCGTCGAGTTGGGGGTCGAGTTTGACCATCCAGTCCTCCGTGATGTGTTTATGGTTTTGCTGCTTGAGCGATATGAGGCAGAGTTTGATGAGCGCTGCTTGCGCATGGCTGACGTGGGTGCGGCTGTCGTTGAATTTCTTGCCGACCGCGCAGCGGCGGATTGCCGTCGTTAGCAGCGCTGGAGGCAGCGGGTCGCCTTTCAATGCGTGATCGACGAGGGCGAGCGTCACCCACGGCGCCAGTTGGTCGAGGTCGCGGACGGTGCCGCCAGCGAGGGCGATCAGTTTGTGCCAAGGTTGCTCTCGGCCTCCCGTGATCTCCTGCGCTTTGAAGTAGCGCGCCAGCGACGTCTTGACCGACGGCAGGGAGGCTTCGATCCAGTTCTTGACGACTGCTCGCCCGCCCGATCCCGTCAGGGCGAAGCAGTAGAATTGATCGGCATGCATCGTTACGGAGTGCCCGCCCCTACCCCGATAAGCACTCTCGAACAGCACGCCGACGTCCGCCTCTGTCGGTTGGTCGAAGAGGCGGTTCAAATCGAACGGATCGTCGTCGCGCGTCCAGTATAGGAAGACCGCTTTGCTTCCGAGGCGAAAGTTGTGCTGCGCGGTGGAAATGAGGTGGTTGATAGCATTGTGGGTTGTTTCGGCGCAATCCAAACAGATGGGTGCGTTTTGGGCTCGCTGAAGTCCGAATGACTCAAAAGCGTCATCGTTGAAACTGACGAGGGCGACACCGGAAGGCTGGCCGCCAGGCACTCGCTTCAATGGCACCGGGATGTTAAGGAGAAGCGACCGATCTGCTTGACCGCAGACTGAACATATTCCCCTCTTGTCCGAGCGTTCCAACATTGCAGCCCCTTGTGAGGCAATCCAATACTCTCGCACTGCGGCCAATTCAATCGGAAAGACGCCGTTGACCTTGAAGGTAACGTTGTGTCCGCCCTCGATCGGCTTAAGGTCGGGGTGGGTGAGGTTGTCGTCCCGCTCATAGAACTTGGCCACTCCTCGCACTGATGAATGATCCACCGACGCCGCGCAGGTCACGACCGCCTCTTTGAACGCACAATGCATCTCCGCAATGCGGTCCTCTTTGTCTTTGCGAGCGTCGCTCACTTTGGACAGGACATATTCTGCTGTGTCAGCAAAAAGACCCGGCTTGATGGCGTTGGCGCGTTTGCCGGTAAGGTTGGGGTTGGGTGTCATTCGCACGATCCCGCGCGGGTTCTCTTTATTGGTTGTCGGAATCACGCTCAAAAGGTTGCCCTTAGCATCCAAGTCGAGCACCCAGGCGATACTCATCGGCGCATAGCCGGATTGCGCCAACTCCACCCTCCCCGCGAACTCCTTGAGTTTTTTCAGGATCATTGTTCTCTCCTTCCAGCCCAGCGCAGTTGGGCGTATAACTCCTGCGGTATGTTGAGGACTCCGGCTTCGAGCCGAGCCTCAAAGAAGAGGGGTGTGCCGGTTCCAGGGCAGGCATTGCCCCCCCACCCGGCCGGCTTCGGGTCGTAATCGTTGTCGAAGAACATTGGGCCGAGGTCCTGGTCGGCGTCGAAGCCTGTAATCGGCTGCTCCTCACCGGTCGGCAGGCGGAATTCGGCGGCAAACTCCCGGCAGCCAAGATAGGGCCGATGGAACGCTGCTCCCCGGATCACCCGTCGGCGGAATTGATCTCGATAGGCGGCGATATCCTTGTCGGAACGAGGATTCAAGACCATTTCGGCGCGGAGCAGGTAGCCGACGTCACGTAGTCCGAGCGTCGCCCGCTGCGTCCGCTTGTCTTCGACTTCAATCGGAGACGACCTGTCGGAAGCGCGCGCTGCCACCTCATTTCGTTTGATCGAGAACCACCGGATCGGGTTCAGCACAGCGATGCTGACTACTCGCCAATGGATCTCCGGCTTCCAAAATATCGCCTCCAGCGCTCCTCGCGCTGCCGACGGCGTCATCACCGGATAACTGACCCGCTCCACCTTCATTTCCGGTCGAGTGAAGCAGGCATATTCGCCCCTGATGACGACTTCAAGCAAGTTGTTGTTCATTCTCCTTATCCTGATTTGACGTTATAAAATATGGCTTTCTGGATTTTGTTCAATGCGCGCAATACCGACCAATGAGTCGTATTTCCCCATCCAACAGAGGATGCCATCCAGTTCCACTACCAATCCATTCCTTCTTGCCTTTTCAACTTGATGCTGATAGAGTTCGGCTGTATAAGGTTGCAGCGCACTGAAGATGCGGCGCGGTTCACGGGCAGATTTCTCCTGCACTTGCCTCACTCGTTCGTCCGCACTTTGGTCGCCATATCCGACAACCACCGACTCTTTCCAGTCGTCTTCGATTATGGAGAATTTCGCGGCAACCTCAGGAAAATTAAGAACTCTTTGATCCCTAAGTTCTTGTATTTTCTTGGCATCGAGACCTTTGCTACCCTGCAGGATGTAGAGTTCCGAAAAGTAGTCGGGGAAAGTCTTGGGGTCGTCAGGATCGAAGGCATTCCGTCTAAAGATCGACACAAATGCACCGGCTCCCGTTTCGAACACTCCGCGCGGCATTCTACCCTCGGCCGGTTGGAAGACGATCATCCGTCCCCCTCGTTCCCCCAGCCTACCCTCGCGATTGCATCGCCCAGCCGCTTGAACAATCCGGTCGAGCGGTCCTACCGCCCTCAACACCAGCGGGAAGTCTATGTCAACCCCTGCCTCGACGATCTGGGTGGTGACCAATCGGCACGGACGTCCTTCCTTGAGTAAGGTCTTGATCTTTTCAATGACTTTTCGACGATGAGCACCGCATAGGTAGGTTGAGAGGTAGAGGGCGCTGCCGCCGCGCTCATTTAAGCATTCGAACAACTTGAGCGAATCGGCTCGTGTGTTGACGATGGTCATCGCCTGTTCGTTTGCCATCATCTCTTCCGCGACCCGCTCCCACGACCACGGCTCGGAAATCTCGACTTCATAGCGCACCCGGCGGAGTTTCTGATATAGTCTTTCGGGTTTATCTATGATTGGTGTCGGTGTAAGCCGATAAGCACTCTTGATGCTGTCGAGCGCCGGCTGAGTGGCGGACGAAAGCAGCAATGTTACACCGTAACTCTCGGTCAACTGTTTCAAGACGTCGCAAATCGGGTCAAGGAATCCGACCGGCAGCGTCTGAACCTCATCGAGGATAATGATGCTGCCAGCTATATTGTGTAGTTTGCGGCAAGCAGAAGTTGAATTGGCAAAGAGGCTGTCGAAGAGTTGAACTGTCGTGGTGAGAATAATCGGGGCATCCCAGTTCTCAGCCGCAAGGCGACGTCTTGTCTCCTCAATGGATTCAGTTCCCTCGGCGCTCTCGACATAACTGCCAGCGCCGGTGTAGTGCTCAAGAAACGCTTCCACGCCGAATATTTCTCGATATTCGTCTGCCATCTGGTCGAGGATACTGGTGAAAGGCAAGGCAACGATAATGCGCTTCTTGTTGTGCGCGACCGCATGGGTCAAGGCGAAGACAAGAGCGGCGCGAGTCTTCCCTCCCCCGGTCGGGACCGTCAGGCTGAACTGTGAAGATGCGCTCTCTCCTGCCCGGCAAGACGCATCGAACACTTTATTCCTCAGGTCGAACAGACTCGGTTCAAGACCAAACTCCTTCGCCTTCGTCGTCAGAAATTCGGCGTGATTGAGAAAGAAACGTTCCTTGAGTTGGGAGATGTCAGGGTAGTTTGTTTCGGCGCGGATATCTCCCTTCCGTTCAACATCGAAGTGCCGCTCGGTATCGAGGAAGTCGGCGTCGATCAGACATGAGAAGAGCATTCTTATATGAAGATCAAGGGCGGTAGTAGGATGCAAAGGTAGGTGCGAATGATCGCCGCGAGTGAAGCATCTTACGTCGATCTCGGAGAGTAGCCTATCGACAAGGCGAGATGCATCCTGTCCATTCATTCTCATTGCGGGATTCAAATCAGCCTTGCTCGGCAGCCCGCCATGATGACCGGCTATAGCAAAAGCGACATCATGCCATCCCGATTGATAGGCATAGAACGCACCTTCATATTTGTGGGGTACACATTTGCGCGACTCGTTGAGCAGTTTCTCTTGGAATTCGATCTTGACTTTGCCCAGATCGTGCCAGATGCCAGCCCAATGTGCCGCGCCTTGCATCGATTCGCTAAATGCGTAACAAGAAGCACGATCTGCGACCGCGCGAAGGTGATCCGCCAGCGAATGAGTTTCACCGGTGTCGTTACTGCTGTGCGCGATTAGGCGAGGCGACATTTGGCAATATTATAAAATACCTTTTGAAACCAGGCGAAAGAGTGCGATAGGCTGATCCATTCGTCATACTGCAGCAAGAGCCACATAGGATGATTTGAGCCACACACTGAACTTACTGCGCCCATTGTCCATTCGTCCTTCTCGTCCTTGCGGAAGCGCCAGAGCCTGCCTGCCTTGAACCACGGCCCGCCTTCCGATTGGTCTGACCAAGGGCAGAAGTCCGCTCAATCGCCTGTGACGCCTACAAATTATCAGCGTCCTCCTTCGGTGTTCGAGGTTGATTCGCTCGTTGCTTCCGGCACAAGAAGCTCCGGTTGCGCTGCAGGCTGAGTAGGCTGGTGATTGGCTCCACTGTTCGGGCTGGGCGAAGAATAAGTAATGTAGAGAATGATCTGGCCGCCTGTCAAGCGGTCGCACCGGTAGGAACACATCCTTCTTTCTTCCCGCTTCGCTTTACCCTCTCCACCAATGACTTGCATTCGCCCCCACCTGCACCGCACCTTTGTCGCATAACAAAGTCGTTATCCGACAAGAGGTTAAGCGGGATTCCTATGTTCGCCATCCAACAGGGACGCTTCGGCGTCGAAATCGAACCGCCGGCGTCGATAGAGCCCGGATCGTCGAATCCGTAGCCGCTTCCACCGGCGGCACCATCACCGCCACCCATCATTCCACGTTGCTCCGGAGATGATCCAGCCTCTCTACGAGTGGTATGTCCAACACGCCGAGTCGTTGGTCCCGGTCAGGCGTCACGACGAATACGTGATTCAATATCGGGCATATTGGGCCGCATTCGGAGCCGATACGACCGTCAAGCAGTAATGGAAGCGGCGTCTTATGACCATCGCTTAGCGCTCCGCGCTGAAAGAGGCTTCACGGCGGTCAAGAATTGTGGAATCGGAGAAGTCGAGGTCGCTAATGAAGAACCGTCCGCATTGAGCCTCGCCATCCGCGATGAGTGGCAGCGGGCGTTGGTCTCGGCGCTATCAGATCTCGATGCTCTCCACCGCGAGGTGGTCGCGCTGCGCTTCTATGGAAACTTCAGATTGGAAGAAATTGCAGAGGCTTTGGATTTGCCCATAGGCACGGTGAAGTCGCGTCTTTTTTATGCTGTCAAGAAGATAAGGAAGAATATACTTGCAATGGAGATGGCATGATTTCACATCCAAGCGAAGATGCACTGCTAAGATATTGTCTTGAACTTAGCGAGTCGAACGAGACGGAATCCTGCAGGATACATTTGGAAGAATGTGCGACTTGCAGAGAACGGCTGAAGGCAGTTGAAAGCGATATAGAGTCAATAAGGTGCCTTGATCTGACATGGGGCCAGCCGGACTACCGCGTTCCATTGAGGAGGAAATGGATAGGCACATTCCGAAATGCTGCTGTCTTTGCAATTGCTGTTCTAACGCTCGGATACTTAACGAAGGAGTTTCGCTGTCCTATCGACCGTTGGAACATCATTCCCTTTCAACAAAGTCCAAGCAATCAAGTGGATGTGGTTCATTTCTGGGACGCCTGCCCTCCAAGCGATCTTGCTGTCTACAGGTAGAGTCCTTTCGACTTTCAGTTTTCGCATTACAAGCCGATTCTTCTGAATCAGTGGCGAAGCGGCGGAGCGATTTCTGGCCGGTCAGCAGGTGGCGGGAAGGCCGCCATCAGCGTTGGAAATTGTCCGACGGGATATCTTGATATGGGTCGCATTCCTCGGGGAGAATCGAAAATGCGATCTGCTGCGACAGGAGGATATCCTGCGCTTCCTCCAAAGCGACGCGGTCGTCAGGAAATATGGCGGCAAGCCCCGTTCGCATCGCTCCGTCGTGCATTCACCATTCCGTCGCGCCGATTGTCCTATTCGACGGGATTTTATTTGCGAAAATATCTTGCCAACCGCCCGCAGGGTATTCCGCGGGATGCGCTCTTCTGCACGGCTTCGTATCGCGACATCACCCCGCGTCAGATCAACGCGCTGCTGCAACGATGGGCGGGGTCGGCGGGCATAGGCAGCGTTTCGCCCCGCATCCTGCGCTATGCCCTGGCGTTGCGGGGGGGGGTGTAGCAAAAAAAATCGTCACATCGTCACGCTTGTGGCGTATCTGATGCTATGGTAAGGAGATACAGTGTGACGGAAAGGTGACGGAAGGGTGACGGAAGGTGACGGATGCGCTTACTTCACGAGCACCACCCGCCGCGTTCTGATGCCTGAAGCCCCGTTAAGGGCGAGCATGTACTGCCCCGAGGGGAGCGCGCCGGCGTTGAAGTGAAGTTGATGCGGGCCGAAAGGCAGGAAGCCTTCCTTTAGGAGCATCACCTCGGCGCCGCGGAGATCGTATAGCCGCAAGGCCCAATGACCGGGACGAGGGAGGGTGTAGTGAAGTTGGAGCGTTGTATTGAACGGGTTGGGGAAGGCGGAAAGGTGCATCGCGTAGGGCGGGATTCCGATCCCGCCGTCGTCGGGAACGGCGAGAGGTACGCCGCGACCGGACATCGTTATGGAAAGCGAACTGTCGGCGTAGAAGAACGTCAACGTATCGGCGTAGTCGCGCTCATCGGATGGGCGGAAGAAGAGGCGAAAGGCAAGTGTGTCGGTCGGATTGATACGCACCGGGAAGTCGAGGTCGTGCGCGTAGAGGCGAATTCCAATTCGCCCATCGTCCCCCACCGCAAACGACGCCGAATCGAGGACGACATATCTTCTGCCATAGTTGTATAGGCGGCATTCGAGGGAAGTGACGGTATCAAGCGGCACCTCTCCGAATTCGAGCGCATCGGTCAATGCATCCAGTTCGTAAGGCGGTTTGTAAGGATCGGGAGCAGTGCGGATCAATCCAAAGGGAATCCCTTCTCTAAAATGGAAAATACCAAGTAAATAGCCACCATCTTCCATTGGCAATACTGCATTTCCTATGGCGCCAATAGGCCGGTAGAAAGTTCGCCAAACCCGCTCACCGAAGTAGTCAGTGCGCCAGAATTGGGCCGAACCAGAATAGCCGATGATAGCATATCCTCCATCGGGAGTCTCCAGCAATTGCCTGACACCATTGGCACGCATATCATCGTAAAGCCTATACCAGAGTAGCTCCCTATCTTCACCAATATGCATAAGAAAAGGATAATAATCAATTCCCCCTCCGCCGAACCGAGAAGATCCGGCCAGGATCCAACCCCCCGCTGAAGAAGGGATCGAAGTCCAAGATTGCTCCGCCGTTTGGTTATCATCTAAATATATCTGCTGCCATATAAGTTCGCCATCCGAATCGGTTCTTGCAGCATAAACATTGCTCCGATCGGTTGTAAATCCGGCAAGAAAGAAGCCGCCGTCTGAAGTGAGGTGCGCCCTTGTAAGTCGACCTTCAAAATTTCTCCGCCAGATGAGACCTCCATCTTCTGAGGTTATCTTGTATAACGACCGGTAAGAAACAAAGACGAAATTGCCATCATTTGCCAAAATTATATTCATCTCACCCGGACCTGGCGAATTGAAACCATCCCTTTCAAGAAAATACCTCATCCAGACGAGGTTTCCAAACTTATCAATTCGCAACGCCACTATTCCTAAGCGTGATCCCGCGAGCGTAAATCCACTGTCCGGTAGTTGGCATATAGCATAAAGCCTATCCCCCCCATCTTGCCCATCGATGTTGGCGTGAAACAGCCGATACCATATCTGCCTTGCAAAAGTATCCGAGATCGCAACCTTGAAATCGCTGTCCCATCGTCCATCGCCACGCTCATTGGTGCCATAGCCGGCATAGGCAAGATTACCGTCGAATGTGCGAATGACGCGAGTAATATCTCCAAAATCTACACGATTATTCTGCCGATCCCGTAAGGGTTGCGTCCACAGAGTATCGGGCTGACAAAAGCCGGCGATGGGGATGGCGACAAGCGCCATCCCAACAAATGTTAGGCGCTGCAGCATACTACTTGACCAGCAGCAGTTTTTGCGTGTGGACCGTGTTGGCTGCCTCGGCCTTCAGGAAATAGACGCCTGCAGGAAGACCCTCTGCCTTCCAGCCGACGGTATGGGTTCCAGCGGCAAAATGCCGTATTCCCGACTGCACTTCTCGCCCCGAAACGTCGTAAATCCCTAATCTCACCAGCCCCGCCTCTGGAAGCGAGAAGGTGAACCTTGTGGATGAGTTGAAGGGATTAGGATAGGCGGCGAGTAATTCGAACCGTTTGGGTGCGGTATTGCTCTCCGCCTTCGCAAGTCTTTCCGCATAAATCGCCTCGACCCGCTCCATGTTGGCAGCGATGCGAGCGTCCAAACTGCCCAAAGCGTCAACTTCGTGCCCGTCGATGTCCATTTGGACAAGCAGCCGGTCGGTGTCGAGGAAGAGCGCCTCGACCTCGTCTTCGGTATCATCAATCAAGGCGTCATACTCTGCAACCGCCTCTTGGAGCAGTCCCTCGTATCTAAGACATTTCACCGCAGATTTGCGTGCTGTCCAAGAAAGTTGGGGATGTTCTTCAGCGCAGGACGCGGTGAGTTCGAGGTATTCATCCCGCAGCGCGCCCATATCTGAGCCGATAGTAAACTCAACCCGGCGAAGAATGCGGGCCGCGGCCGGCGCTTTGGAATGTCCGGGTTCGTTGGTCATCCAGTAACGCATCCGGTCGCGAGCCGTTTCGAGATCGCCTTCCCTTAGAGCGAACAGACCCTCCTCGAACGCGTTTTCAGGCGTGCGGGCGCTCGCCAGCAGGTCGCCGAGACGGTTTGGCTCCATCATTTCCGGTTCGATCAATAGATCATCTACGAGAATGACGCCCTGCAGGCGCTTCTTGCCGGCTTCAAGGAAGTCTTTCGACCAGCGGTAGTAGAGGCCGGTTGCCAAACCTTCGCGGCGGCAGATTTCAGCGATGGCGGTTTCGCCGCGCAGACCTTCGAGGATGATGCGGATCTTGTCATCGGCAGAATACTTCTTGCCCGCGACGCGCTTGATGTCGCAGGCCACCGCTACCGGCTTGGATGCCGACCTTGGATATGTAGCGACCTTGGTCTTGCTTCTGGGCTTCATAGCCTCTCCTGAGTGGTGTTGTTAACAAGGTAATATCGTTTCCGATTTCCTCAAAACCACTCCTTAGATTCTTGCCTAAAACTGTCCACGATGTGCTGAAGTCAAACAGTCCCAACACCGGCTGGGGGATGCCCGGCAGCCCCATAGGCCCGCGGGTGAACGACACCCAGTTGTTGAGGACGCTGAAGGCGATGACCTGGAATGCAAACGTCGCGATGACGAAGTAGTCGTCCCGAATCCGCAGCGATGGCAACCCCACCGGAATGCCCAAGAGGCTGCTGAAGGCGACCGCGCAGACTATGTTCAGCAGGAGCGGCGTGCCCAACTTCAGCGCCATCAGTGCGGCGGTGTAGGCGCCGACGCCGTAGAATGCGGCGTGCGCGATGGAGCGCATCCACGAATGCGACCATCTGCATAATCTTCCTATCGTTGAGTTTGTCTCTGGGTTATGATCCATTCCACCCAGTCGGTCAGTCCGGCGCCGGTTTTCGCCGAAATGGTGAGGATATCGAGAGCGCCGTTGATTTGCCCCAGATTGAACAGAAGTTTCTCCCTATCAAGATCGAGATGTCTTTCAATATCTGCCTTACTCAGCAGGCATAATTGACACTCGCGAAACATCAGCGGGTATTTCAAGGGTTTGTCTTCACCTTCAGGGAGCGATAGCACTACTACCTTGCGGTCCTCTCCGAGATAAAACTCCGCCGGGCAAACAAGATTGCCGATGTTCTCTATGAACAGGATGTCTATATTTTTCAGGTTGAGGTGCGAGAGCGCGGCCTGCACGAGATGGGAGCCAACGTGGCAGTCGCCGCCGAATGGTTCGGTATTAGCCTGGACTATAGGAATATCCAGGGCACTCAAGCGGTCGCTGTCAAGGGTTGTTGTGATATCCCCTTCAATCACAGCAGATGCGAGCGAGCGACTCCTGAGGATGGGGATGGTATGCTCCAGAATCGTTGTTTTACCAGAACCGGGTGAACCCATCAGGTTTATCACAAAGACATTATTGCGGTCGAAGAACGCCCGATTCTCCTCCGCCCTGGCGTTTGACTCCTCGAGAACGTCGCGGATTATGGGTATATCCATATTGACTCCTGGTTGATTAAACAGTTCAAAGGGGTGTTGACTCACGCTCTTCCATGCTTTTTCCGTCATCGATCCGTATTCCGTTCAGGAAGATTCCCCGTCCCCTTAATAACTCTACATGCCTGTCGCCGCATTCCGGGCAGACAAACACCGGCAGATCCAGGCCGAACTCAAGGTCACATCCGGGACATCTGCATCTAACAGCCATGGTCTCTATCTTAAGTTCAGCTACAGGCATCCCATGCGAAGCCTTGACGGCGTCAAACATGAACTGCAGACTTTCAGGCACGACGGCATCGAGTTGACCCACCTGAACATGGATCTCTATCACCGATTCCGGCTCTACGCCCGGCGGCAGGGACTTCTTGGCGGAGCCGACAACCGATTCGGCTATGAACAGCTCATGCATGATCGTTTATCCAGTCTTGGGCAGACAATCCAGTTACAAGATGGATCAGCAGATTCGCGGCAGGAGTTCACCGGTGGGTCGGAGCAGTCTCCTCATTCCTCCCGAAGCGGTCTGTAGCCGGACGGCCCCCGCTCCGTCTGAAGTGACTTCGCCTATTATCGCCGCGTCCCTGCCTAGAGGGTGTTGCTTTAGCAGTTGGAGCGCCATGCGGGCATCTTCGCCCTTTGCCACAATCACAACTTTGCCCTCGCTCGCCAGATGCAGGGGATCAAAGCCCAGTATCTCGCAGACAGCGAGCACCTCCGCCTTTACCGGAATGTCTTCTTCACGGATTAACACCCCAAAAGATTGGGAATCTACCAGCTCAATAAGGACTGAGGCAGCGCCTCCACGGGTGGGATCGCGCATCCATTTGACGGTGGGCGGTCCATGCAGCAGGTGCGCGATCAGCCCGTTCAGTGGCGCACAGTCGCTGACCACGGCGGCGTCGAGCCCCAGGCTTGCTCGCGCGTTCAGGATTGCGACGCCATGGTCGCCCAGAGTTCCCGACACCAGGATGGCGTCTCCGGGTTCAATGGGCTGTTCCGACAATCCCCTGCCCAGGGGACAGGCACCAATTCCTGCCGTATTGATAAACAGGCCGTCGCATTCGCCGCGGGTGACCACCTTGGTGTCACCAGTCACAATCTTCACGCCTGCCAGATTTGCCGTATCGGCTGCGGAGGCAACGATCCGCTCCAGCAGCCTTAGATCAAGTCCCTCCTCGATGATGAGGCCGATCGAGAGATACTGCGGCCAGGCGCCCATGACGGCGAGATCATTCACCGTGCCGCAGATGCAGAGCCTGCCTATATCTCCGCCGGGGAACTCCAACGGCTTGACTACATAGGAATCGGTGGTGAACGCCATCCGGCTGCCATTGGAAGTTAGCAGAGCCGCATCCGCTAATTTCGCGAGCTCGGGGCTGTCGAAGTAGCGTAGGAACAGGTCACGAATCAGTCGGCGCATCGCTTCGCCGCCAGCGCCATGTCCCAAAGTGACAATTTTATCGTTCATCGGCTACCGGGGCGAAGTGGTAAACTGCGGCGCAGGCGCCTTCCGACGAGACCATACAGGCTCCGCAGGGTTCTTCAGGGGTGCAGGCGGTTGCGAAAAGGGCACAATCGTCTGGACGGCACACACCGCGCAGAACCTCGCCGCATCTGCACCCCGGATGTTCGCGGATGGGCTCGACTTCAACCTGGATGTGCGTCGCATCCAGATAACTAAATTCATCCGCGAGACTGAGGCCGCTCAGCGATATGGAACCGAAGCCGCGCCACTCCATATCGCAGGACTTGAACACCCGGGAGATGGCTTTCTGCGCGTGCAAATTGCCCTCGGAGCGCACCACGCGGAGGTATTGATTTTCTACCTTGGCGCGCCCCTCGTTAATCTGGCGGCAGAGCATCAGAATGGTCTCCATCAAGTCCAACGGTTCGAAGCCGGAGACCACGCACGGGACAGCGAACCTGTGTGCGATAAACTGAAAATCCGCCATCCCGGTCACGGTAGTTACATGCCCCGGAAGTATCAGGCCGTCTATGTGGACATCAGGCGCGGACAACAGGGCTGCAAGAGCGCACGGCATGGTCTTCAGAGCTGACAGCATGCGGAAGTTGGCCGGTCCGTCGCGAGCACACTCCTGCACCACAGCGGCGATGGTGCAGGCTGTGGTTTCAAACCCTATGCCGAGAAAGACCACCGTTCTTTCTGGATGTTGCCGAGTCCAATAAAGGGCGTCCATCGGGGAGTAGAAGACGCGCACATCCCCACCCCTGGCTCTAATCTGTGCCAGAGATTGAGTCGATCCGGGCACACGGACCAAGTCGCCAAAAGTGGCGATTGTCACCCCGGACAACCTCGCCAACGCAACCGCGTGGTCGATAAATCCATTGGGAGTGACACACACCGGACACCCCGGACCGGATGTCAACTCGATCCAGTCAGGCAGTAGATCACGCAGGGCGAAGCGGTAGATGGCTTCGGTGTGCCCGCCGCAGACTTCCATCAACCGGATGGGACGGTCAATACGCAGTCTTTTAATCTCATTCGCAACCTTCCTCATCAAATGCGGATTGCGATATGCGGAACCAGCGCTCAAGATTCCATCGCTCCAATCTTGTCTAACAAATCCATTGTGCGCTCCGCTTCATCCTCGTCGAGAATCTCAATCGCATATCCGGTGTGGACAATGACGTATTGACCGACATTTGCTTCCGGAGTCAGTGTGAGCATCACCTGGCGACGCACTCCGCCAATCTCTCCAATACCCCAATCGCCGCTACGGGACAGGAGTTTCATCGGCAATGCCAGGCACATAATCTACCTCACCTGTGAATCGGCTACTACCGCCTGCCCGAGCGCAACGCCACCGTCGTTTGAAGGAACCTCCCGGTGGGTCAACACCTGAAATCCTCCCGACTTGAGTCGTTCAAGGAAGCCCGACAACAGGAAGGCATTCTGAAAGCACCCGCCGCTCAAGGCGATGGTATTCACTCCGCAGCGTTCACGGGTCATCCGGCAGATCCTGGCGAAGCCATCCACGATCCACTCGTGGAAGCGGCGGGAGATGATCGCCGGGGATGTGGCTGCCTGCAGATCTTCAACAAGTGCCTGAAACATCGGGGAGGGGGAGAGAATCATTCTCTCCTTCCCGACTTCAATATCTACCGGATATGGCCTTTCAGGCTGCGGCGAGATCATCCACTCCAATTGTGCAGCAGCCTGCCCCTCGTATTGGTGGCGGGTCCCGAAGAAGAGAAGGGCTGCAACTGCGTCGAACAGTCTACCCAGACTGGTGGTTAAGGGACAATAGCCTTCAAGCAGGTGTGGATTTAAGAGCATTTCCAGGTTCTTGTTGCCCACTTGTTCCCGCACCATCGTGACAAACCGGAGCGGCAAACCAAGCCAGCGTTCGCCAAAGATATGATGGAGCCACGCCGAAGCCATTCTCCAGGGCTGTTTGGACGCCAACTCGCCGCCCGGCATCGGAATTGGCAGGAGATGACCGACGCGCTCGTATCCCGTGGCGTTCCCCACTAAAACCTCGCCTCCCCAGATTGTCCCATCTGTCCCGTAACCTGTCCCGTCAAGGCACAAACCTATTGCCGGTGCGGCTTCACCATTCTCAACCAGACATGCCGCCAGATGTGCGTGATGGTGCTGCACCTTGATCAGCAGTGTGTTATTTTTACGGCACCAGTCTTCCGCCAGGCGGGTGGTGGTGTAGTCCGGATGCAAGTCGCAGGCACACAATTCTATCCGGGCGTTGAACAGCCTGATGAGGTGATCCATCGCACGCCGGTGGGCTACCCATGATCCCTCAGAGTCCATGTCGCCGATATGTTGGGAGAGTATTGCCGAATTCCCCCTGCCGAGGCAGATGGTGTTTTTATGCTGGGGGCCGAATGCGAGGACATCCCGCCGGAAGCCGCCCGACACCCGGATCGGTCCTGGAACATACCCGCGTGCACGCCTTATAAATCTCGGCTTTGAAGAGATCAGCCTCACTACTGAATCATCGGCGAAGATGTGTATCTCGCGGTCGTGAACCAGCGCCGCGTCGGCGGTGGCGCGCAGGCGTCCCAATGCATCGTCCTGCTTGTATGCCATCGGCTCTCCATCCAGGTTGGCGCTGGTCATCACCAGGGGCGAGCCAAACCGTTCCAGTATTATAAGATGAAGCGGGGAGTAGGGGAGCACCGCTCCGATTAGAGGATTGTCCGGAGCAACTGATGGAGCCGCCGGGCATTCGGCGCGTTTACTCAGCAACATGATGGGAGCTGCGGGTGAAGTTAGCAGCTTTTCCTCTTCGGCTGAGACTTCGCACCAGCGATGAACAGCATCCAGATCCGGGAACATTACAGCAAAAGGCTTCTCGTAGCGCCTCTTGCGGAGGCGCAGCTTCTGCACAGTTGGCTCATCCCGGCAGTCGCAGGCGAGGTGTAAGCCACCGATTCCCTGCAACAGGATGATCTTTCGCTCTCTGAGGGCCTTCACCACCAGGCCGACGGCGTCATCACCATTCCCGCAGGTATTCCAACCGCTGGCGCTCAATTCCAGGAAGGTCAACTTTGGCCCACAGTTCGGGCATGCGACTGGCTGGGCGTGGAAACGACGGTCTGAAGGATTCGCATATTCTGCGCCGCACTCGGGGCACATCACAAAGGAGCTCATCGTGGTCAGGGGGCGGTCATAAGGCAGTCCACTGGTAATAGTAAACCTGGGACCGCAGTTGGTGCAGTTGATGAAGGGATGCGCAAATCTCCGATCCTGCGGATCGTGCATCTCACGGCGGCAATCGGGGCAAATCGCAATGTCGGGTGGAATCCCTGTGGAAGTCTCTTGAAGGCGAATGCTGGGCAGAATCTCGAAATCGGCATATCCTGCGGGGGGAAGAGTGGAGACGGTGACCGCGTCAAGTTGAGCTGCGGGTGGTGAGGCATCGCGGATCAAGCCCAGGAATGCGAGAAGTTGTCTTTCCGGTCCCTGGGCGTGAATAAGAACGCCGCCGTTGTCGTTCAATACTGAGCCTGTCAATCGGCAACGCTTGGCTAGGTTGTAAATGAAAGGGCGGAACCCCACTCCCTGAACGATGCCACTGATGCGGATTGCCACATGTCGGATGTCCGCGCCGAAACCGATGCTTCCCACGGACAGTTTTTGATCTGCCGTCACTATGTCGGTTCCACAATCCATCAGAAATCCTGCATTCCGCGCCGCATCCAATCCCGACCATTCGGGATCAGGCCTTGGTTCCCGGCTTGAAAGCGAAGTCCCATGCCGTCAGCGTGGGAGGAACCGGGTAGACTCCGGCTCCTGAGCATTGCGGGCAGGGGTTCTTATCTGTTTGGCGAACCTCGATCAGCCCCGTGCCATGACAGGCGTAGCAATTCTTGCCGCCCGCGTCAAATCCCTTGCCGGCGCAGTGTGGGCAGTAGTGAGCGTGGTCGGGCGTGAGGCAGCGATTGTCCACCCAGCCGCGACCGTGGCACTTCGGGCAGGGTTTGGGCTCCATTGCCATCGGTAGTGAACTTTTTTTGTTTTTCATGCGCATCCCCTCAGATTCTGCATTATCCATTTCGCCACAAGCCGGACAGTGTCTTCCACCGCTTCCTGCACCGGCTCGGAAAGCACCTCGCCGAATTGCTCCAAATCCTCCGCCTCAACTGCGATTACCTCGATCTCGTTGGGAAAGTCCAGCTCCATGCGCCTGCCCAACTCGATGGCAGAGGACAGGCTGATCTGGTGGCTGGTGGTCAGATGCCAACTGGCAGCCAGGTCTGCCGCTGGAAAACGATGTAAAGTTCCCACCGGAGCGCGCCCGGTGTGGATGGTGTCCACGATCAACACCCGCTGCCTGCCTGCAAGCAGATCCAAAAGCGCAAATCCCGCCAGTGGCGCAAATATGACTTCAATATCATCCGGCAGAAAGCCATCACTGGATAATCGCCGCGCCACCTCGGGGCCGAATCCATCGTCGCCGAGTAGCTCATTACCCAGGCAGAGGATCAGGGTGTTTTTTACACTTGATAATTCCACTGGGTAGAGTTAATTTTCAGATTACTGGACGGTAAGGAATGTCTGTTTTACTAGTTCGGCAATAATGCTTTCAAGGTCACAGCAAATCCTACATCGCCCCTGTCGGCGCCGGCGCCCCAGCCTTTGATCAACTCGTTCTGCAGGTAAAAAAACCTGCTTGCTTGAAATCCTGCAAAGAGGCTTGTGCCGTATTCACCCTTGACCAGCCTTTTACCCAGGCTGGAACTGCTCTGGGCGCTCTCGTATTCCGCACCCAAACCCACCAGTGCGCCGCCGGGCATCAGGTAAAACGCCCCGCCATGCCCGCGCAGCAACAGCTTCGCCTCGCGTCCGAACGCAGCCACCGGGTGCGCGACCAGGGTATATTTCTTTACCTGCCAGATATTCGGGGTCGAAAACTCAAGCTGGCTGGAACTCCCGTCGGTAGCGGTATGGCACTCTAAAATGAAGTCCAAGTTGTAGATGCCCCGGTATTGTCCAATCACACCATAGACCGCTCGGGCGCCCCATTCGTCGAATCCGAAGCGGGTGCGCTCCTTTTCGCTCGAAGACAGGACGCCTTGAATTGACACCCGTTCGGCGATTCCGTAATAGACGTTCAGGTTACCCACAAACTGATCCGGTTCGCCCCCGCGCAAATCGTATATGGAGTATTCGCCGGCGCCATCGAAAGCCAGCATCCGATGGGGATAGACCATTCCCCTGCCCTGCATGAACAGGTAGGTGTCAAAGCAGGCATGGCTGGTTTGAGGCGTTGATACCAATGCCAGCGCTCCAAACAGAGCGATTATGGAAATGTTCTTCATTGGATATACTACCCGGTTAGTTCCTGGACGCGCTTTGCACGACTTCACCGGTCGCCGCGTCGTGGACTATCACCTCCAACGGCATCTGTCCTGCCAGGGTGTGCGTTGCGCAGCCGAAGCAGGGATCGTAGGCTCTGAAGGCCATTTCAATGCGGTTGATGACGCTGTCGGTGATTTCAGAACCCTTTGTAATAAGCCCCTCCGCCGCGCGTTTGATGGACATGGTGATGGGAGCGTAATTGTTGGTGGTGCCCACAATCAGGTTGGCTTCGGTGATAATGCCGTGCTCGTCGGTCTTATAGTGATGCGTCAGCGTGCCCCTCGGCGCTTCCACAATGCCGACGCCTTCGCCGACGATTCCCTGGGGCGGGTTGTGGATCTTGTCGGAAGTGATTTCGTCGTCCTTAGCCAATTCCAGGGTCGCCTCGCTGGCTTGCATGAGTTCAATGATGCGAGCCCAGTGGGTCGCCAATGTGGCATTGACCGGCGTTCGACCGCTTTTATCGCCGGTCAGGGTCTCGTAGAAGCGTTCGTATTCGGCCTGCGCCAGTGGGGTCGCCATCCCTTCCGAGGCGTTCAGGCGCGCCAACGGGGTCGCTTTATAGACGCCGGAATCCACCCCGTCCACAAATCCCTTCCAGCCGATCTTTTTCAGAAAGGGATATTTCAGGTAGGTGAACGGTTCGACGTGCTCGGCGACGAATTGCAGGTAGTCCTTGGGCTCATACTTGCAATGCTCCCGGCCGTCGGGGCCCACCACCCGGACGCGCCCGTCGTAGAAGTCCACCTGGCTTCTGTCGTTTACCAGGCCCATATTATAAGTCTGGTGGGCATAGACATCGGACAATATCAATTCCACATAAGCTTTATTTGCCAGCACGATGTCGTCGAATACCTTGATGGTGAACTTGGCAAACTCCACCATCTTTTTGCCGATCTCGACGAGCTCTTCCTGTTCTTCTTTGGAGATGCGTTTCGCCATTCCGCCGGGCAGGGCGGTTACGGGATGAATCTTTTTGCCGCCGACGATCTCTATCACCCGCTGTCCCCGCGCGCGTTGGGCGATGACTGCCTTGCCTGCGTCCAGGCCGACCTTGGCGATTACACCGAGGATGTTGCGTTCACCCGGGGGCGCGTCGGGGCCGCACACAAAGTCAGGACCCGCCAGCGCGTAAAAATGCACTGTGTGATCGCCGGCGTAGAAGCCGTTGTATAACAGTCGGCGCAGCTTGATCGCCGCAGGTGGCGGGATCACGCCATAGACAGCGTCGGTCGCCTTGGCAGCCGCCATGTGATGCGCGTCGGGGCAAACGCCGCAGATTCGAGTGGTGATACGGCACATCTCCTCCACCGGTCGCCCCTGGCAGAACTTCTCAAACCCACGCAGTTCGGGAATCTGGAAATAGCAGTTCGCCAGGGAACCGTCGTCGTTCACGAAAAGATGAATCTTGCCGTGACCCTCCAACCGGGTGATGGGATCTATGGCGATACTCTTCATACCTGCGCCCTCCTCAGCATGGATTCCGGCAGACTGAACCTGTAAAACGTCCCCACCGGGTCGGGGATGGCCGCGATGATATTTTCAATTTCCTTTGGATCCTTGGATTCAATAACGCTCGCCAGCGCCGAAACCATCTTGGCGCCCTGGTCGCGGACGTTGACGGGCTTGCCGTAGCAACCGCGGCAGGGGACCCCGGCGGAAACGCACTTGGCGCCACAGCCGGAGCGCGTTGCCGGACCGCAGCAGACGATGCCCTGCTCTATCAGACATAGGTTCGGGTCGGGCACGATCTCGAACGGTCGGATGAATTTGGTGATCTTCTTAACGTCTTTGGATCGTTGGCATTCGTCGCAGCAGGTCTTTTCGCCTGCGCCCAGCACTGTCCCCTTGGGCGGCAAAGGCTTGCCGTTCTTAAGTATGTCTATCACCGCCCCCACCACTTCGGCGATCTTGTCGGACTGCGGCGGGCAGCCCGGAATGATGTAATCCACGTCCACCACCTGCGTCAGCGGCCTGACCGTGTTCCACATCTCCGGGATGGTGATCACCCCTTCTGGAACCTGACAAAGCGTTTGGGGCATGATGCCTTGCGGATTGTCAACTGAGGGGGATTTTAGGTAGACATAATCCCAGATGTCCTGCCGGGTGGTCAAGTTCGCCAACCCCGGGATGCAGCCGTCCGAAGCGCAACTGCCGAAGGCGCAGAGCACCACCGACTTCTCCCGCAACAGTTGGGCGATCTCAAAGTTCTCACTGCTGCGGATGGCGCCGTTGAACAGCGTCAGGGTGATGGACTTGTCGGGCAGCGCGCGGACGTCTTTATATTTAAAGTCAGCGGCGCAAGGCCAGAGCGCCAAATCAAAGAAGTCCGCGACGTCCAGTATCTTGGTTTCAATGTCCAGAATGGCGATGTCGCAGCCGCCGCAGGACGCCGCCCAGTATATCGCGAGTTTGGGTTTGCTCACGTGTCCTCCCGCTTGGATGCAGTAATCATGCCGGAACCGCCTTTGCCGCGATCCTTTCATGGTGAGGCGCGACCGTCTCAACTGGATTGAAAGACCATTCCTGCGGCTTGAAAGGTCCCAGCGCGCGGATTTGTTCGGTGAATTCGGTGACCACCTCCTGGAAGCGACCTCCCTCCGAAGCAGACACCCACTCCAGTCTCAGGCGGTTGGGATCAATTCCCAGCCCCTGCAAAAGGTTCTTAAGCAGCGGGATGCGGCGCATACACTTGTAGTTGCCCTCCACGTAGTGGCAGTCGCCCGGATGGCATCCGCAGACCAGCACTCCATCCGCGCCCAGTCGGAGCGCGTCCAGCACGAAGCCTGGATCCACCCGTCCGCTGCACATCACCCTCACACCGATCACGTTGGGAGGGTATTTCATCCGGGCGGTCCCGGCAAGGTCAGCGCCGGTGTAGCTGCACCAATTGCACAATATGCTCAGTATTTTGGGCTCGAAACTCATGCGAGTATCCCTTCGATTTGGGCGTAGATTTGCTCGTCGGTGAAGTGGCGCGCCAGGATGGCACCGCTGGGGCAGGCCGCCGCGCAGGTGCCGCAGGCTTTGCACAGCGCTGAATTCACCACGCTGACGCCCTTGGCTTCATCAAAGGTGACGGCGCTGTAAGGGCACAGCCCATTGCATATCTTGCAGCCGCTGCAGAACTCCTCCCGCACAACTGCGTAGGCGGCGTCCAGGAAGAGTTCGCCCTGGTTGAGTATCTTAATCACCTGCCCCGCGGCGGCGTTGCCCTGCGCCACTGTATCGGGGATGTCCTTGGGTCCCTGGCATACACCCGCGATGTAGATGCCTTCCGTGGTAGTGGAAACCGGAGCCAGCTTGGGATGCGCCTCGATAAACCACCCGTCGGCGCCCGCCGATATGTTCAGCTTGCGGGCGAGTTCCGGAGCGTCCCTGCGCGCCTCCAGTGCGGTGCAGAGGACTACCATATCCACCGGTATCTCGCGGAACTTGCTGATCAAGGTGTCTTCGCAACAGACGACCAGCCCGCCCTCATCCCGGTATTTCGCTGGAGCGGGGACGATTGCCGCCCCCTTTCCGCGGATTACATACACCCCTTCATCGAGCAGCCGCTGGTAGAACTCCTCGTAACCCTTGCCGAAGGCGCGCATGTCGATGTAGAGCTGATAGACCTCGGCATTAGTCTTCTCCTTCACCAGGTGGGCGAACTTGAGGGCATACATACAGCAAACGCGGCTGCAGTAGCGGTGGTAGTTTTCATCGCGGCTGCCGATGCAGTGCAATATGGCGATGGAGCG
>Ga0194120_10003691_pt1 | contig 24616 bp, 16 predicted proteins | sample TA2MahCa65mmetaG_FD_148642 | JGI IMG/M metagenome (GOLD analysis project Ga0194120, IMG submission 148642) | Freshwater microbial communities from Lake Tanganyika, Tanzania - TA2015019 Mahale Deep Cast 65m | ecosystem: Environmental > Aquatic > Freshwater > Lake | place: Tanzania: Lake... | reverse complement strand
TCGCGACCGGCGATGCCGCCGAGATCGACACCGGTGGCCGAGGGGATCACGCACACCTGCACGCCGGAGCGGTGCAGGATGGCCGCGTTCTCGATGCTCGAGCCGCCGTCGCGGACGAGCTGCTCTTCCTTGTCGCGGCGGTCGCGCGGAGTGACCACGGCGTAGGCGCCGGCGCGGCCGAGCTCATCCGCCACCGTCCAACCCTCGACGCAGCCGTCGATCACCGGACGGAAGCCAAAGCGCTGGGCGAGCCGCGCGACTTCGAGCAGGTCCTCGCGCCGCGTCGCGTTGAAGCGCGCCATCACGCGGCCCTCGAGGATCGCCTTGGCGGTCGAGTCGACACCGCTGGAGCTCGGCTCCTTCAGGTCCTTCTGCTCGCGCTTCTTCTCCTCCCAGTCGCGGTACTCGCGCAGGTAGCGCGCGGCGCGGTCGAACTTCTCGACCCACTCGCGCTTGCCGCTCGGGTTCGAGTTGGAGAACGACAGGGTCGTGAGATAGCGCTCGCGCAGCACGACGTTCTTGATGTCGCGGCGCTTGAGCTTGAGCGCGGTGTTCGACTGCCCCGCCGTCGTGATGCCGCTCGCGAGCGCGAGCAACATGCGCTGGTTGTAGGGGTCGACCGAGTCCGCGAAGTCACCGCTCGTCATCCCGAACAGGCCGTTCGAGTTGATCGCGACGAGTCCGGGATAGACGCGCTGGCCGGTGGCGTCGAGCGTCTTGGCTTCGGCCGGGATCTCGACCTCGTGGCCGACGGCCTCGATCACGCCGTTCTTCGAGAGCACCGTGGCCCCGCGCAGCACGGCGCCAGTCCCGGTGTAGACGTCGCCACCGATGACGGCGAACCACTCGTCCTTCTTCTCGTCCTTCTTCTCCTTGGCGGCCTCGTCCGGCTTGTCGCCGCTCTTCTTCTCTCCGTCCTGCGCGAGCGCGGCCGGAGCGAGGAACATCGACGCCGCCAGCGCCCAAGCGCCGAGGGCGCACCAACGACTCGTGAGCTTCATTCCTTCACCTCCCCAGACACGAACTCACCGTCGAGCATGACGGCCATGACCTTGGTGCTCGGCTCGAAGGGGTCGCCGTTCAGAAACAGCAGGTTGGCGACCTTGCCCTTCTCGAGGCTGCCGAGCCGCTGCTCGAGCTCGAGCACCGCGGCCGGTTCGAGCGTGACGCCCTTGAGCGCCACGTCGCGCGCGAGGCCCGCGCCGATCAACTCGCCCACGTGGCGCAGCAGGGCGACGTGGTCGTCGACCGTGTCGTTGCGCGGCTTGAAGGCGATCTTGGCGCCGCTCGCGGAGAGCTCCGCGGCGAGGTTGCGCTGGCGCATCGTGCCCGGCACGAGCGAGATCTGCGGCTCCATCACGACGCGCACGCCGCGCTTGCCGATCTCGTCCTTGACCTCGAACAGGTCGATCTCGCGCGTCATCAGGACGCGCAGCGCGAAGTCGAACTTGCGCTCGCCGATCGCATCGACCCAGTGCGCCCAATCCGCGGCCTGCGCGATCGACACCAGCATGCCCAGCTCGCCGTCGCGCACCTGCAGGAACGGCTTGACCTTGGGATCGGCCTCGGGCGGCACGAAGGTCTTGGACTTGTCGTCGGCCTTCTTCTCCTCGGGCTTGGCCTCGCCGTCCTTCTTCTCCTCGTCCTTCTTCTCCGCGGGCTTGGACTTGGAGTCCTTGTCGAACTTCTCCTTGGCCTTCTTCACCTTCTCGTCGTGCTCGTCGACCTTCGCCCACGCATCGCGCACCTGCTTCTTGGTCTGCGCGTTCGCGCGGAAGTACACCTTCAGGTAGGCCGCTTCCTCGATGAGCATCTCCGAGAGCGTCGCGCCGTGCGGACGCAGGGCGCAGGCGTGACCGGGAAAGCCCGTGCCCGGCGGATACAGGCCGATGGTCGTGACGCCCGCCTCGAGCACGTCCTTGAAATCGGAGTGGCGCGGCTGCACTTCCGCGGTGGGCGAAACTTCGGGGCTGTACTCCTGCCCCGAGCGGCCATCGACGCCCAGACGCGTGTAGCACGACACGAGGCCGGGCATCACGACCCACTCGGGGCGCTCGAACACCCGGATGCCGCGCGCCACGGGCAGGTCGGCGCCGATCTCGATGATCTTGCCGTCGTCGACGAGGATCACGGCGTGCTCGATCGCGGCGCCCGAGACGGTCTCGGCACGGCCGACCTTGATGGCGAGCAGCCCGCCGGAAGGCTCGGACACGCCGCCGATGGCGGGTGCGAGCGTCAGGATGGTGGTGAGGATGGTCATGACGTTCTCTTCTTCTTTCACTCGCGCCTAGAACCGCTGACAGTCCCGGGCGCGGTCGTACTCGAGGGTGCCTTCGATCCAGACGGACTCGACGCGCGCGCGCGGATCGAGCGGATCGCCGCGCCACAGGACGATGTCCGCATGGCGGCCGGGCTGCAGGCTGCCGACCTTGTCGTCGATGCCGAAGGACTTGGCCGGGTTGACCGTGCAGCCCTTGAGCATCAGGTACGGATCGGCGCCGTAGCGCGCGCCCATGGCGCCCTGCAGGAACAGCTCTTCCTGCGGCATCACGGGTGCATCGGTGTTGAGCGTGATCAGGTTCGCGCCCGCCTTGGCGTAGCGCTCGGGCGTGCCGACCCACTCGCCCTCCGACTGACGCCAGTCGAAGGTGCGCGGCCCGAGGTTGACCGGAATGCCGACGCGCGCCGCGTAGGGCGCGACCTTCCAGCCGTCGAAACAGCCGTGGCTGAGCACCGGCCGCGTATCGGGGTAGCGCTCGCCCCACATCTCGATCGTGGTGTGCACGGCGTCGCTGCCAGCGGTGTGGATCAGGACCGGCAGATCGCCGATGACGACGCGCTGCAGGTTCGTGAGCCCGTCGTGGCGCCGACCTTGCTCGTTGGCCGCGATCGCCATCTCGAGCGCCTGCGCGATGTTCCACGCCATGCCGGAGCGCGTGGCGCCGAGGTCCACGCGCCGCTCGGGGTTGTAGGCCTGCGCGACCTTCATGCCGCCGGGATCGCGCAGGACGCAGCGCTCGTACTCGCCGCCGCAGCGCGTCTTGTAGAGCACGCCGAAGCCCGAGTTGTTCGTGCCGCTGCCCGGGATCCCGAACAGCGTCGTCACGCCCGCCGAGCACGCGCGCTGGACGTCGCGATTGCCCGGCACGATGGTCGGCGACGTGCGGTACTCGGGGTTCATGGAGAGCACCATGTCGTTGATGTCTCCCCAGCCGCCGGTCTGGATGTGCGAGTGCAAGTCGATCATCCCCGGTGCGGCCCACAGCTCGGGCGCGTCGATCACGTCGTAGCCCGCGGGCAGCTCGACGCGCGGACCGGCGTAGTCGATGCGACCCTCGCGCACGACCACGAGCCCGGGCGCGAACACCTCGTCGGCGTCGTTGAGCGTGAAGAGCTTGCCGCAGCGGAGCGCGAAGCCGTCTTCACCCTCGGCAAGCGGCCGGATCGCGCCGACGCCCACGGGCGCGACGTCCGCACCGCGGCGCGTGCTCGCGCAGGCGAGCCCACCGAACGCGAGCAACAGGAGCGCGACGTGGCTCACCATTGGCGCGGCTCCTGCGGCGCGCGGTACGCGAGCTGTCCCTCGATGTAGACGCGCTGCACCCAACTGCGCGGGTCGGCCGGATCGCCGGTGATGACCACGATGTCGGCGTCCTTGCCAGCTTCGAGGCTCCCCACGCGCGACGCCACGCCCGCGACGAGCGCGGGGACGATCGTGAGCCCGCGCACGGCCTGCATCTCGCTGCCGTCGAAGCCGTACTTCATCGAGACCGCGGCCTGCAGCGGCAATTCCTCGGCCGGCACGACCGGCGCGTCGGTGTTGAAGCCGATCTTGGAGAGCCCCCGCTGCTGGTACTCGCCGGCGCAGGAGAGGATCGCGCCGTCGGTGTAGTGGCGTCCCTCGGGCGTGTCGACCTCGCGCGGGCCGACGATCGCCGCGATGCCCAAGCGCTCGGCCTCGCTCGTGGCGAGGAAGCCGCCCCACTCGCCGTGGTCGATGAACACGTCGAGCCCGAACTCCTGCTTGAGGATGCGGATCGTCGCGTGCACCAGTTGGTACATCTGCGTGTGCGTCGAGATCTGCGCCTCACCCGAGGCCAGCGCGCGGAAAGTCTCGTATTGCGGATCGACGGCGGGGCGCTCGCCCCTGCCGCTCTCGTGCGCGCTCCAACGCCGCGCGTAGCCGAGCCCGCGCCGCACGCTGGTGCGGATGTGCCAGTTCATCATCGAACGGCCCATGCCATAGGCCCAGCGCGTCGGGTTGTCGCCCTGCGCGACCTTGAGCGAGCCCGGATCGCGCAACCGCGACTCCTCGAACGTGTCGAGGCCAGTCTTCATCAGGATCCCTTGGCCGCCGATGTTCGTGCCCGAGCCCGGGATGAAGAGGATCGTCGTCACGCCCGCCGCGAGGCAGCGCAGCAGGTTCGGATTGCGCGGCACGACCGAGGGCGAGACCCGCAGGCCCTCGTTGGTCTGGTAGACCATGTCGTTGATGTCCTGCGTGCCACCGATGTGGCTGTGCAGGTCGACCATGCCGGGCATGAGCCACGCGTCGCCGAGCTCGATGCGCTCATAGCCCTCGGGCGCGGCGTCGTGCGCGCTCGTCACGCGCTCGATCTTGCCGTCCTTCACGAGCACGAGCGCGCGGTCGACGACTTGCTCACCATCCCACGACGCGACCAGCGCCTTGGCCGCCGCGAGCGCGAGCCCTTGCCCGCCCTTCTCGCCCGCGCGCTGCGCCCACGACGGCGATGCGACGGCGCCCCACGCCAGCCCGAGGGCCAGCGCGCGGTGCGTGATCGCGGTCATGGCGCGGCGCGAGAGCATCAGAAGCGGCGCCGCTCCAACTGCGGGTCGTACACCACGCGACCGTTGATCAGCACGAGCTCGACGTGCGAGCGCGGGTCCGACGGATCGCCGGAGATCACGACGATGTCCGCGTCCTTGCCCGGCTCGAGGCTGCCGACGCGGTGCGCGATGCCCGCGGTGACGGCCGGCACGATCGTGTGACCGCGCACGCCCGTCATCTGCGAGTTGTCGAGGCCGTACTTCACGTTGACCGCCGACTGAAGGAACAGCTCCTCCTGCGGAATCACGGGCGCGTCCGTGTTGAAGCCGACCATCTTGTGGCCCTTCTCGACGTAGCCCGCCGCGAGGCTCTGCACCTTCTCGGGGTTGCTCGAGACCCAGTCGATCATCGAGCGGCTCGGCACGTCGACGTTGCGCGGTCCGAGGATCGCGTTGACGCCCATCTGCTGCGCGAGGCCGGCGTAGATGTAGCCACCGAACTCGCCGTGGTCGATGTACACGTCGATCCCGAACTCACCCTTGATCATCAGGATCGTCATCATCACGACCTGCGCGACCTGCGTGTGCGTCGACACCTGCGTGCGCTTGGCCGAGAGATCGCGGAACAGCTCGAGGCGCATGTCGCGCTTGGGCTTGGGACCCTGGCCGGCCTCGAAGGCCTCCCAGCGCTTCGCGTAGGCGAGCCCTTGGGTGAACATGCGCCGCAGGTGCCAGTTCTCCCACGTCTTGCCGACGCCGAAGAGATAGCGCTCGGGGTTGCCCCACTGCGCGACCTTGAGCGAGCCCGGATCGCGGATCACCGCCTCCTCGTACTTGGGCAGGCCGGTCTTCAGCAGAATGCCCTGACCGCCGGAGTTGGTGCCCGAGCCGGGGATGTAGAGCACGCTCGTCACCGCGCCGCCGAGCGCGCGCTGGAACTCCTTGTTCTCGGGGATCACCGAAGCGCGCACGCGCAGCTCGGGGTTGGTGACGTACACCATCTCGTTGATGTCCATCGACCCGCCGACGTGGCTGTGCAGGTCGATCATGCCCGGCATGCACCACAGCGCGCCGAGGTCGCGCACCGCGTAGCCCATCGGCACCGACGTGCTCGCGCGCGGGCCGACGAGCTCGATCTTGCCGTCGCGCACGAGGATCACGGCGTGGTCGACGACCTGCTCGCCCTCGAGCGAGGCGACGAGCGCCTTGGCCGTCAGCAGCGCGAGCCCCGGACCGCCCTTGTCACCCGGCTGCGGCTGCTGCGCCGACGCGATCGACGCGCCGAGCACCCACCCCGCGAGCACCAGCATGGAACGCATCATCGATGTGGCCTCCGAACAAAGCCCGCTCAGCGGACCTCTTCACCGTTCACGAAGGTGCGCAGCACGCGCGTCTGCGGCTCGAGCGGCGGACCGTCGAGCAGCAGCACGTCGCCATCGAGACCCGCCGCGAGACGGCCGACGCGCGAGGCAACGCCCATCATGGCGGCGACGTCGACCGTGAGCGCGCGCAGCGCCACGTCCGGGCTCAGACCGCGCGAGACCGCATAGGCCGCGATCACCGGCAGCTCCGCCGCGCCCTCCTCGGCCGCGCTGTGGAAGGCGATCTTCACGCCCGCGCTGGCGAGCTCGACATAGCGATTGCGCAGGCTGTTCAGGCCCTTGCCCTCCTCGGTCGCGAGCACCTGATGGCTGAGCAGCACGCCCGCCACGCGCCCGCGCAGTCGATCCGCGATCTTCCACGCGTCCTCGGCACCGACGAGCACGGGCTGGATGCCCGCCGCCTCGAAAGCCGCGACGCAGGCGAGGATCTCGTCCTCGCGCTCGACATGGACGAGGATCGCCGCCTCGCCGCGCATGGCGCGACGGAACGGATCGAGCCGCGGATCGATGCCCGGCGAGCGCGGCTTGCCCTTGGGCTCCGCCGCCGCCTCCGCGGCCTTCGCCTTGCGGATCTCGGGCGCCTTGATTTCAGGCAGCTCCTTGGCCGTGCGCTCGAGCGCGCACTTCGCGTCGCTCCCACCCACCTCGATGCGCGCCTCGAACTTGCCGCCCTTGGGCTCGCCCGAGAGGTACACGAAGCCGCGCGTGCCGAGTCCGGCCACGGCGAGCTGCTTGTGCTTCCACGAGCCCGCGAGCGCCACGAGCGTCGTCGAGACGCTCTCGCAGCGCAGAGCACCGCTCACCTTGTCGCCCTCGAGGCGCAGGCGCAGCGTGAAGGCGGCCTCCGAAGAACCGGAGAGCGTGAGCTTGCCCGACCACATGCCCGTGACCGGGTCGGCCTCTTCCTCGTCCTTCTTGCCCTTTTTCTTGTCGTCCTTCTTCTCGTCCTTCTTGTCGCCGGACGACTCGTCTTTCTTTTCCTCGGGCGCAGCGGACTTCTCGTCCTTCTTCTCGCCTTCCTTCTTGTCGGCGTCCTTCTTGTCGGCTTCCTTCTTGTCCGCCGACTTGTCTTCCTTGGGAGCCTCCGCGGGCGGCGGCACCCACTTCTTCATGGCCTCCTCGTAGTCCGCCCACTTCTTGGCGTAGTCGCGCGCCTTTTCGAGCGTCTCGCGCACGCGCTGGCCGCTCTTGAGCCGGTTCTGGTCGGTCCACTGCACGCGCAGCGCCGCCGGATCGGCCACGATCGCCGCTTCGACGTCTTCCGCCGCCGGCTTGTAGGCGAGCATCGGCACGCCCGAATCGTTCACGCCGCGCGGCGACATCATCACCGTGGTGACGCCCGCCTTGGCGACGCGACGATCGGTCTCGTCGCCGCTCTCGACGATGCGCGCGAGCTTGAAGTCCGGCTGCGGAACGCGGCTGGATCCGTTGAGTCCGAGGAAACCGAGCGCGTCGATCATGCCCGGCATCGCCACCGGAGCGCGCACGACCGTCGCACCCATCGGATGGCTGACGCGGCGGCCGAGCTCGGCCACGCGGCCGTTGCGCAGGAGCAACTGGCCGGGGCGCAGCACTTCGCCGTCGCCGACGTGCAGCTCCTCGACCTCGACCACCACCGCGCTCGACTCGCCGTTCTTCCACGCGAGCTCGCCGCCGACCCACGTCGCGACCACGCCGGTCGTCGCCGCGAGCGGCGCGCCGGTGAAGACGCACACGTCGCCGCGCTTGCCGACCGTCAGGCTGCCGACCTCGGCGTCGACGCCGATGGCCTTGGCCGCGCCGAGCGTGATCGCGCGCAGCGCGGCATCCGCGGACAGACCGCCGCGCGAAGCGAGTTGCGCCGCAAAGCGCAGGTCTCCGGCGCGCAGGCGCGAGTCCGTCGCGATCGCGAGCTCGACACCCGCCGCCGCGTACTTCGCCGCCGCGTCGTAGACCGGCCAGCGCGCGTCCTCGCCCTTGCCGAAGTCGCGGCCCGGGTTGTCGGCGGCCGCATCGACGGTGACGATCACCGGCACCTTGGCCTCGGCCACATCCTTGGCGAGCGCCGCCGCACCGCTGGCGCCCTCGAGCACCAGCGGCAACTTCTCGCGCTTGGACCACTCGAGCAGCACGCGCACTTCCTCCGCGCTGTCGGCGCCCATGCGCCAGGGAGTCGATGCGCTCATCAGCTCGCGCAGCACCTCGGAGGTCTGCGGACCGTAGCGCCCGTCTTCCTTGACGCGGCCCTTGGCGCGCGCGAGCAGCTCGTCGAGCGCGAGCACCGCGCCCATGGCCGAGCCCGGCAGCTGCTGCTCGACCAAGCCGAGTCCGACGTCGATCGTCGCCGGCACCGGCGGCTCCCAGTAGCCCGGGACACTGCGCGCGGCGCTCGTGATCGTTCCATGGATCGCGGCGCTCTCGTCGAGCACGCGCTCCCCGCCTTCGCCCGCGAGCTGCACCACCGCGCCCTGACCGCCGACGAGGCGCGCGCGCGCTGGTGCGACGTAGGCCGTGGTCACGCCGCCCATCAGGTCGAGCAGGTACGCGTTCGAGTACGTGTCGAAGTTGTCGATCGCGCGCACGGCCGGATCGGCGGTGCGCGGCGAGCCCTGCGCGGCCCCGAAGGCCGAGCCAGCGGACACGAGGCCCGGCGCGAGCACCGCGTCGGGACCGTAGTCGACGACGTGCGCGCCCGCGGGCACCTCGACGTCCTTGCCGACCGCGACGATGCGGCCGTCCTTGACCACCACGGCGCCGCCGCCGGTGATCGCGGTCGAGCCGTCGACGGTGTGAATCGTGCCCGCCCTGAGCACGACGGTGTCGCCGAGCGCTTGTGCGAGCGAGGCGAGCGCGAGAGCCGCGAGCGCGGCGGCCGCGGTACGTGCCGTCCCCATCACTTGTCGTCCTCCGCCTCGCCCTTGTCCTTCTTGGCGCGCTCTTCGGCCTCGTGCTTGGCGTGCTCTTCGGGATCTTCGCCCTCGCAGCACACGACCTTGCGCGGATCGCCGAGCAGCGACGCGCCCATGGCCTGCGTGTTGGCCGGAGCCTGTCCGCCGATCAAGTGCTTCACGCGCACGTCCTTCGAGCGGTCGTACACGTCGCGGCCCTCGACCACCACGCGCTCGACCCACGAGGTCACCGAGAGCGGGTCGCCCGAGCACAGCACGACCGTGCCGAACTTGCCGACTTCTAGCGTGCCGAGCTGCTTGCCCAGCCCGAGGATCTCGGCCGGGATGGTCGTCACCGCGGCGACGGCTTCGGCGCGCGGCATGCCGCGACCGACGCACTGCGCGGCCTGGAACCACAGCGACTCGGTGGTCGGGTTGGCGCTCGCGAGCGCGAAGCGCACGCCCGCCTGCTTGAGCTCGCCGGGCACGAACACCTCGCGCTCCTCGCCCGTCAGCGGATCGGTCTCGACGTACACCGCCGCGCCGTCGAGGATCACCGCCACCTTCGCCGCCGCGATCGCACCGGCCGCCTTGTAGGCCGCGGGCGCGATCACCAGCGTGGTCTTGGCGAGGAAGCCGTTCTCCTTGGCGATATCGAGCGCGGTGTGCACGTCCATCGGACGGCCGCAGTAGAAGAAGGCCGGGAGCTTGCCTTCGACCAGCGCCAACAGCGGGACGAGCTTCTCGTCGATCTCGCCGCGCGGCACGAGCTCGAGCCCCGTCACCTTCCACGCCGCGCCTTCCATGGCCTTGCCCTTGGCGTTCTCGCCCTCGAGGTCGCGACCTTGGTAGAGCGCCTCGCGGCGCGCGCGGTCGCTGCCTTCCTTCTTCTCGGCGACGAGCTGCTCGAGCGCGCGGCGCAAGTCACCGAAAGCGCGGCGCAGCGCCTGCGCCTGAGTGGCGGCCGAGAAGCCCATCTTGGGGCTCGCGGAGAGCTTCACGCCCGACGGCGTGCGCACGATCATCTCGTCGACCGTCAGGCCGATCGGACGCACGATCACGCCCTGACCGGCGACCACGCAGTTGTTGCCCTGCTGGATGTTGATCGTCGTGACACCCCAGCGCAGCGAGTCCTCGAAGTAAAAGCCCACCGGGTCGATCGAGTCGCGCACCGAGAGGAACGGCGCCACGTCGAGATTCTCGTTGGGGCGGTCCATGCCGCGCGCGCTGTGCGCCTCGACGTAGCCGGGGATCGCGACCAAGCTCGGCGCGTCGATCACGACCGCGTCCCAAGGCACCTTGACGTCCTTGCCGATGGCGGCGATGCGGCCGTTCTCGATCACGATCGTGGCCTTCTCGAGCTCGGGCATTCCCGGCCCCGGCAGGACGCGACCCGCCTTGATGGCGAGCTTTCCGTCGGCGGCGGCAGCGGACGCGAGCAGGCAAGCCGAGAGCGCGATGGCCGCGGCGCGAGTGGTGGTGTGGAGCATCTTCATGGGTGGAGGTGGGAGCGAGAGGGCTACTTGTTCTGGGTACGCGGATCGAGGATCAGGCGCCCGTCGACGAGGACGCCGATGACGGCCGAGGTGGCTTCGAACGGCGGACCGCTCCAGAGCACCAGATCGGCGTCCTTGCCGGCTTCGAGGGAGCCCACGCGCTTGTCGATGCCGGCGATCCGCGCGGGGTTGATGGTCACGGCCGCGAGGGCCGCGTCGAAGGCGAGCCCGCCGCGCATCGCGTGGCCGGGCTGGTAGCACAGGCGCTCCGAGGCGGCGCGAGCGCCGTGGCCGGAGAGCGCGATCGTCACGCCGCGCTCGGCGAGCACCTTGGCGGTGTCGAGCGCGAAGAACGAGCCGTCGCCGCTGCGACCGATGGCGCTGAAGGGCGGCAGGATCGCCGCCGTGGCGCTGCGCACGAGCAGCTCGGGCTCCTTCCACGCCTCCGCGGCCGCATCGACCACCAGGCGCAGCTTGCCGAGACCTTCGCGCGCGAGCTCTTCCTTCAGGAACACCGCGGTGCGGATGTCCTGGGTGGTCCACGCTTGGATGCACAGCGGCAGATCGCCCGCGAGCGCCTTCTGGAGCTCGAGCGTGCCGGGCCCAGCGAGGTTCTTGTCCTCGCGCGCCAAGGCAGCGTCGAAGAACGCCTTGCGCCACTCCCACTCGACGCCCATGCGCGTCGTCGGGCGGCGCGAGTAGAAGTCGTCGGGGCGGCCGAAGGCCGCGTGGTTCGACTGGCTCGGCGCCGAGCCGATCGCGCCGTAGAGCGCGCTGTCGGCCTTCACCGTGCGCTGCTGTGCGCTCTCACCGGCGGTCTTCACGACCACACTGAGCCCGCCGACGACTTGGCGTTCGAGCGGGTTGATCATCACGCTGGTGACGCCGCTGCGCGCCTCGCGCTTCCACGCCTCGTCGAACCAGTCGAGCGCGTCGGCGACGCGCTTCTCGGGCGTGATCTCGCGCGACTGCTCGATCGACGAGAGATCGCGCTCGATGCGCACCGACAGGTCGATCAGGCCCGGCGTGATCGCATGACACGTGAGGTCGCCGCCGCCGCCCTTGGAGACCGAGCGGATCTTGCCGTCCTCGACCGTGACGCGACCCTCCTCGATCACCTTGCCGGTCGCGGTGTAGACGCGCTCGGCGGAGACGGTCCAGGACGTTTGGTCCTTCGACTCACCCGCGGCGACGAGCGTCGCCGCGGCCATCACAACGAACAGGCTCAATGGGCACCCCCGTGGCCAGCGCCACCCTTGGACTCGTGCTGCACGCCACCTATGAACACGCCTTCGACCTTGCTCGCGAGCTGGAGCGGATCGCCGTTCCACAGCACGATGTCCGCGTCGCAACCGGCGGCGAGCTTGCCGACGCGCGCGCCGACGCCGGCGACCGCGGCGGCGGTCGTGGTCAAACCTTCCCACGCCTGCACGGGATCGAGGCCCGCGCGCATGCACATCGCCGCGCTCACGCGCAGCAGGGCTTCCGGCGAGGCCGGAGACTCGAGGCCGAACGCCACCGGCACGCGCTCGCGGCCGAGCGCCGCGACCGACGCGAGCACGCGCGCTTCCTCGCCCGGCCCGAACGGACCGACGACGACCGCGAGGCCCGCCTTCTTGATGTCGCCCGCGAGCTCGCCGGCGAGCGGCGCGCGCAGCAGCGCACCCGTGAGTCGGTGCTCGCTCGCGAGCGCGACCGCGCGCTGGATCTCGTCGCGCGAGAGCGCGTCGAGGTACACCGGCAGCTTGCCACCGCGCACGCGCTCCCACACTCCCGTGGGCTTGGCGAGCTCGGCCTCGATCAGCTCGATCGCGGCCGTGTAGCTCGTCGGGAAGCGGTTGGTGCGCAACGCCTGCGACGACAGGCCGAGCTGGAGGTGTCCGTCGCGCGCGAGCGTCGTCGCGCCATCGGTCTTGACCACGGTGGTGATGCCGCTCGCGACGTTCGCGGGGCTGAGCGCGACCACCATCGTCGTGATGCCCTCGGCGCGTGCGCGCGCGAAGTCCGCGTGGCCGAGCTTGACCACGTCGGCGGCGCGCGCTTCGGCCGTGAACGCACGCTTGGGCTCGAGGCCCTCGCCGCCCAGTCCGCTCCACGTGCGCGCGGCGACCAGACCGGCGCTGGCCCAGCCCTCGTGCACGATCACGTCGGGGCCGAGCTCGCCCGCGCCCTTGGCGTCACCGGCGTAGGTGACCTTGCCCTGCTCGACCTTGACGACGCCGCCATCGACGACCTTGTTGCCGTACAGCCGCAGGTGCGCCGCCTTGAGCGTGAACGTGTCCGCGCCGTGCGCGGTCGGAGCGTTGGCGGGCGCGAGCGCCGCCGCCGCGAGCAGGAACGAGAGCATCACTTCTTCACCTCCCCGACGACGAGCTCGCCGGCCGACAGCACGTAGCGAATCGAGGTCGTGGCGGCGAAGGGATCGCCGTCGAGAACGAGCACGTCGGCGCTGCGGCCGAGCTCGAGCGTGCCGAGCTGGTCGGCGACGTCGAAGACGCGCGCGGGGCGCGTGGTCAGCGCCGCGAGCGCGGTCTCGCGCGGCAGGCCGTGGCCGACGGCGAGCGAGCCGAGCAGCGGCAGGTCGCGCGAGGCGAGCGGGTCCATCGCGCCGCTGCCGAGCAGCACCTCGACGCCCGCGTGATCGAGCTCCGCCGCGAGCGCGAGACTCGCGCCGCGGTACTCCCTCGCGCGCTGCACGCCCATCGGCACCGGCCACACGATCACCGGAATGCGGCGCTCGACGAGCAGCTCGGCGCACTGCGCGGCCTCGCTCGCGCCCGCGAGCACGAGGCGCAGGCGGTCGAAGCGCGCGGTGCCCGCGAGCAGCGCGCGCATCTCGAGCGCGCGGTGCACCTCGACCACCAGCGGCAGCTCGCCGGCGGCGATGCGCGCGTAGATCTCCTTCTCCTCGTCGAAGCGCGGCGCCTTGGGCTTCTTGTCTTCCTTGTATTCCTTGTCCTTGAACTCGCTGCCCTTGTCCTTGGCTTCCGTCTGGGCCTTCTCGCGGTCCTTCTTGGCCTTCTTGAAGCCGTCGTCGAGCTCCTTCTGCTTGTCCGCGATCTTCTTCTCCCACTCGGCGAGCTCGTGGCGATATTCGTTGCCCTCGACCAAGTAGGCGTGGCCGTCGGCGATGGCGCCGATCACGCGATCGACCGCCGAGACGCGCTCGAAGACGTCGAACGAGCGGCCGTCGCCGCGCGAGACGCCGATGGCCGTGGCCGAGCAAGCATCCGCGATCACCGTGGTCTGGGCGAAGCTCTTGGTGGGATGCAGGCGCAGCACCGCGCCGACGCCGCCCGCGCGCGCACCGACCGTCGGCTGCAGGCGCACCGCGGTGATCCCCGCCGCGAGCAGCGCGCGCTCGTGGCGCTCGTCGACGTAGCTGTCGACCGCATCGACCGCGCGCGTGGCCGGACCCGCGCGATCGTCGAACTGCGCGTTGGGCTCGAGCGCGAAGGCCGACCAACTGTCGATGAAACCCGCGCAGGCGACCTTGCCCTCGATCACGAGCGCGTCCTTGGGCAGCTTGAGGTCGGTGCCGACGGCCACGATCTGGCCCTCGTGAACCCACAGCATGCCGCGCTCGAGCACGCGACCGGGCCGCACGTGCAGTTGCTCGGCGCGGATGAAGAGGTCCTTGGGAGTGGCCGCGGGCTCGTCCCCAAGGACGAGCGAAGGCAGGGCGGCGATGCCGAACGCGACAAGGCTCGGGATGGCTAGCAAGGCACTGGCTCCGGGGCCCGCGGCGCCCGAGCTCGGTGAGAGCAGTGCGTCGCGGGCCGTTCGCCACGCCCGTCTCGGGGAGAGACGGGCGAACGGCGGGGTTGGTGGGACAGACGGGGGGGACGGATCGTGGCGCGCGCGGCTCGCGAGGAGGCGCGGCCCCAAGGGACGGGGATGATAGGGGGCACGGTGTGCACCGGGGCATGGAAAGCGCGGGTCCGCCGCCCTCGTTCCCCCCGATTTGCTCGCGTCTTACGGCGCCCCGGTCCGCGCCGCGCTCGCGCAGGCACGTTCCACGCCGGAAAAGACTTCCGCCGCGCGACCTCGTTCCGGCTGTCCGCCCGTTCGCACCCGCCTCGGGAGTCGGCTAGGCCCCCTCGCACGATGGACACCGGCCTCCAACTCCGCAGTCGCTACCTGATCGAACCAAATTTCTGGCGGCCGCGGCTCGAACGCCTGCGCGCCACCCCGCGAGTGCTGGCCTTTTTCCCGCGCCCCGACCTCTCGAGCCCGCTCGTGGAGGTCGACGAGTGGCGTCTGCGCGCCCACGACGGAGAACGCCTCTGGGGCCTGCGTGGCAGTTCGCGGTTCCACCCCGACCCCATCGGCGCCTGCGTCAGGCTCGCCGCGGCTCCCGCCCGACCGGAGATCGACGTCGCGGTGGTCGCCGAGGGACGCGTCGAATGGGTGCTCCAAGTGCCCGCGGGACGCCGCCTCGAAGACCGCGTGCTCGACCTCGTGCGCCTGCGCGAAGTGGTCGCCGAGCTGGCGGTGGACCCACAGTCCGTACACTTCGACCACCCCGAGCTGGCCATGCCGGATGAGGTGGCGATTTGCCTTGGAATGGATCAAAATGGCATTATTTGACCACTAAATGGTGCTTATATGCCTTGATTTGTGGCGCCGGCCACGTTTCTGTGCCAGCCTGACGCGCCCATGGGCGACTCGACTCCGAGTGCTGACTTTGACCTGCGGTTGCTACCGCTTTAGCTCCACTTCGATGCGTGATCGCTGGCGATGCAGCGCCTCGAACTCGAGCGTCGGCAGCGGCTTGTAGCCCGGAAAAGGGTCGAAGTCTATCCGATAGCGACCACCCGCGGGCAACTGCGCCCGCCGCAGGTTGCGCGAGGCTGTGAGCACCACCTCGAGCGGCTCCTGCTCCTCGGCTCGGGCCAGAGTCACCCGCCAGCCATCGGGGAACGGCTGGGGCACCCCTGAGTCGAGCAGCACGATGTCGACCTCGGTCCGGCGCGCCGCGTCGAGCGTGACCTCGCTCGAACCCACGGGCACGCGCACGAGCGGCTCGGGAAGCTCGATGCCGTCGTCGGGATCGCTCCGCAGCAGCACCTCGCCCGGCGCGGTCACGATGCGATAGCCGTCGAGCCGCTCGGAGTAGGACGCGCGCTCGCGCCGAGCGAAGGGCCGACCGTCGCGACAGGGAAACCACCCGAGCTGGGAGGGTCGCAGCGCGGCCCCGGTCTGGACCTCGCGCAGCCGCACGATGAGCAGCGCCGGAGGCGGTGCGACGAGGCGCAGGTCCGCGAGGCCGATGGGCGGCAGGTCGAGCTCGATCTGGAAAGGCGGCGTGCGAACCGTGAGGTGATAGCGCCCCACCTCGAGTCCGACGTGCGAGAAGCGAAACGTGTCGAACCCGTCGTCGCCGTGCTCGCCATCGGCGAGGTCGACGTCGAGCTCGACGCACGGTCGCTCGTCGCGGCCGAGCGGCGCGAGCGCCTGCACCTCGACCTGCAAGCTCTCGAGCTCCCACTCGACGGGCACGAGCAGCACGCCGGACAGGGGAGCCCACTCGATCGTCGGGCGCGGAGCCACGACGAGCGTCGCATCGCTCACCCCGCCCGCCGTGACGGCGACCGTGAGCGCACCGAGTTCGAGCGCCACGCCGCTGCCCTGTTCCAGCTCGGCCGAGAGCGTGTACTCCCCCGCCGCGAGTCCGTCGAACACGAGCAGCGTCGGCGCGAGGAGCGGCGCGGACTGGCGCGGTCGGAGCTCGGGCGCCGCCGTGCGGCGCAGCACCACGGCGACCGGCGCCTCGGGCCTCAAGTCGCCTTCGACGAGCAGCCGCAGCGTTGCGCCGAGCTCGAGCTCGACCCTGCGCTCGGTCCCCGCGCCGACCTCGACCGCGATCGGGGTCCACGCGTAGCCCGGGGCGCCGACGAACAAGGCGGCGGCGCCTTGGGCGAGCCCGGCCAGCGCGGCGAGATCGATCGGCGACGAGAGGCCCTCGGCGACGAGGCCCTCTGCGACGAGGCCCTCTGCGACGAGGCCCTCTGCGACGAGGCCCTCTGCGACGGGGACCGCTGCGCGCTGGAGCGCATCGCTCCGCCCAACTCGGTGCGCTTCCCCGAGCGAACTCAGCAACTCGACGCCCGCGAGCTCGACCCCCGTGCGCGCATCGACGACGTGCAGGAGCGTCGGACGAGCTTCGCGCGCGAGAACCGCGAGCATCGCGTCGGCGGGCTCCGATCGAGTCGGCGCGAGCAGCGCGAGGGCGCGCCCCTCACTGTGAACGTCGGCCACCCCAAGCCACGCCACCCGCGCGGCCTGCGCCGCGCTACATGCCGCTCGCCAGCGCCCGTCCCGCGCGTCGACGCGCACGCGCGCCACGAGCTCCTCTTCCGCGTCGAGCAAGAGCAGCGCGAACTCGCCGCGCGCCGCGGAGTCGACGCGACCGTTGGCGCGTTCGATGGTCAACGTCCCGACGAATTCACCGCGCGCCGCCGCGCCCGAGCGCGCGTCCACGCTCGACTCCTCGTCCATCCGCGGCGCGACATCCGACAGCCCGCTCTCGCTCCGCTCCGACACCAGCTCGGCCACACGCGCGCCGTCGCCCTGAGCACTGCGCTCGGCGATCTCCGCCCCAAGCTCGGGACTTGTGCGGGGAGCGCTGAACCAAAGTACGAAGGCGAGCAGCGCCGCCAACGCCGCGACGCCTGCGCCGAGAACGACTTGTTTCATGGAAGTAGAATCCGCCTCTGGTCGCGCCGCGAGCGACGCGGCGTCGGTCAGAATCCCGCTTCGAGCGGCTACACTCAAGGGAGCGATGCGCGCTCCGGCCCATTCGACGCCCACGAGCCCGGCCGACGACGACTCGGCGCAGGAGCTGCTGCAGCGTCGCGATGCCATTCTGGGCGGTGTGGCGCGCGCCACCGAGCTGATCTCGCAGACCTCGCACTGGCGCGACTGTGCGCAGAAGCTGCTGCAGATCACCGGCGAGGCGACCGGCGTGAGCCGCGTCTACATCTTCGAAATCCGGCGCAATGCCGAGCGCGTCGTGTGCGCCTACCAGACGTTCGAATGGGTGGCCCCGGGCGTCTCGCCCCAGATCGACAACCCCGACCTGCAGGGGATCCCGTTCGAGGCCGCTGGGTTCGGCCGCTGGCTCGCCGCCTTCGAACGCGGCGAGCCCATCTTCGGTGACATCGCGGACTTCCCGCCCGAGGAGCAGCCGATTCTGGAGTTCCAGCAGATCCTGTCGCTGCTCGTCCAGCCGATCCGCGCGGGCCGCCACCTCTGGGGCATGATCGGCTTCGACGCCTGCGCACGACCCCAACGCTGGGAGCGGGTCGAGATCGACGCGCTGCGCATCGCGGCGGTCGCCTTCGGTGCCGCCGTGCAGCGTGAGGAGCGCGAAGCGGCGCTGCAGCAGATGCAGCGCGTCGAAGCGCTCGGCCGCATGGCGGGCGGCGTGGCCCACGACTTCAACAACGTGCTGACCGTGGCCTCCGGAGCGACCGAGATGCTCGCGGGCGAGCTCGGCGGGCGAGGCGTGCTCGACACGTCCTCGCAAGAGCTGATCGAGGCGCTCCAACAGGCGCTCGCCCAGGGCGCAGGCCTGACGCGGCGCCTGCTGCAGTTCAGCCGCCAGCGGCAAGGACAGCCGCGCGACGTCGAGGTGTTCGAAGCCCTGCGCGCCGCGACGCCACTGCTGCGCCAGATTCTCGGGCACGAGATCGCGCTCGAGCTGCGCGCAAGCCCCGGCACGCCTACGATCCACATCGATCCCGTCGATCTCGAGCAGACGATCCTCAACCTCGTGGTCAACGCTCGCGACGCGATGCCGTCGGATGGGAAGCTCAGCCTCGAAGTGGACCACTTCGAAACGGCCGAAGACCACGTCGGCCCCGACGGCGTTCCGCCCGGCCGCTGGGTGCGCATCTGCGTGCGCGACACTGGCTGCGGCATGAGTGCCGAGGTGAGCGAACGCATCTTCGAGCCCTTCTTCACCACCAAGGCTTCCGACCGCGGCACCGGACTGGGACTCTCGACGGTGTTCGCCATCGTCCACGGTCAGGGCGGCCGCATCGCGGTCTCGACCAGCCCCGGCAAGGGCTCTGAGTTCCGCCTCTACTTCCCAACCACTAGCGGCCGCTGAGTTCGGTCGCCGCGCGTCCAAGCGGGCCCCCGACACGCTTTTTTCTAGTACCCCTGCCCGCTCGGTGGTAGAACCCTGATCCGACAACGGACCGCGACCGCCTCGCGCAGCGTCGCTTTCGCACGCCCCATGAACACGTTCGTGTCAGCCACCCGACGCCTCTGGCGAGCACGACGAGCGCAGGTGCGCCCGACGGTGAGCGCTGTGCAGATGCCGACGATGGTGGGCAGTGCGCGCGAGGACGCTCCCGCCGCAGTGGTGGTGTTCTTGGTCGCCCTGCCGCTGTGTCTGGGCATTGCGCTGGCTTCCGGTGCGCCGCTCTTCTCGGGCGTCATCTCCGGCATCGTCGGTGGCATCGTCATCGGCATCCTGAGCGGCTCGCAGTTGATGGTGAGCGGGCCAGCCGCGGGTCTGACGGCGATCGTGGTGAGCGCGATCGCGACGCTCGGCTCCTATCCAGCGTTCCTGATGGCGGTCGTGCTCTCCGGCGGCGTGCAGCTCGTCCTCGGAGCCCTGCGCGCGGGCGCGATCAGCTACTACTTCCCCTCGGCGGTGATCCGCGGAATGCTCGCGGCGATCGGCCTGATCCTGATCCTCAAGCAGCTGCCCCACGCGGTCGGCTGGGACCACGATTTCGAGGGCGACGAGTCCTTCGTGCAGCCTGACGGCGACACGACCTTCACGGCCATCGGCCACGCGCTGCACGCGATCACGCCGGGCGCGCTCCTGATCGCGGCGGTCTCGCTCGCGCTGCTCATCGCGTGGGACACGACCGGGCTCAAGCGCCTGAAACTGCTGCCGGGGCCGCTCGTGGCAGTGCTCGTCGGGGTCGGAATCAACGCCGCGTTGCAGCGTTCGGGCTCGAACTGGACGCTACTCGCCGAGCATCTGGTGCAGCTGCCGATCGCGAGTAGCGCGGGCGAGTTCTTCTCCTTCTTCACGCTGCCGGACTTCTCGGCGGCGGCGCGGATGGACACTTGGCGCGTCGCCGTGACGCTCGGCGTCGTGGCGAGCCTCGAGACGCTGCTCAGCCTCGAAGCGACCGACCGCATGGACACGCACAAGCGCGTGTCGCCACCCAATCGCGAGCTGTGCGCGCAGGGCGCCGGCAACGTGCTGTCCGGCCTGATCGGTGGCTTGCCGATGACCGGCGTGATCGTGCGCAGCGCCGCCAACGTCGACGCCGGAGGGAAGACCCGACTGGCCGCGATCCTGCACGGCGTGCTGCTGCTCTTGGCCGTCGTCGCCATCCCCGCGCTGCTGAACGCGATCCCGCTCGCCTCGCTCGCGGCGGTCCTGCTCTACACGGGCTTCAAGCTCGCGCACCCGCGCATCGTTCGCGCGATGTGGGGCCAAGGCTGGAAACAGTTCGTGCCCTTCGCGGCGACGATCGCCGCGATCCTCTTCACCGACCTGCTCGTGGGCATCGCGCTCGGCCTCGCCATGGCCTTCGCCTTCATCCTCCTCGACGAGGTGCGCTTCGAGTGCTTCACCGTGACGAGCCCGCCCGGCGCCGTGCTCAAGCGCGTGCAGCTTCAGGAGCAGGTCTCGTTCCTGAACAAGGCCTCGCTGGCCAAGCTGCTCGCGAGCCTCGAGCCCGGCGATCGCCTCGAGATCGACGGCTCGAGCTGCCGCGTGATCCACCACGACGTGCTCGAACACTTGGCCGAATTCCGGTCGCAGGCGCTCCAACGCGGCATCGACCTGCGCGTCGTTGGCATCGACCTTCCGACTCCGCCGCCCGGTCACTGACCTGCTCGAACACCGCCATGGAGTACATCCGTCGACTCTTTGCCCAGAATCGCGACATCGTCGCCGACATCTCCAAGCACGACCCCGAGTTCTTCTCGAAGCGCGCTGGCAAGCAGGAACCACACTTCCTGTTCATCGGCTGTGCCGACAGTCGCGTGCCGATCGAGACTCTGACCGGGGTCGCGCCGGGCGAGATGTTCGTCCACCGCAACATCGCCAACCAGGTGCGGAGCGTCGATCTCAACTTGCTGTCCGTGCTGCAGTACGCGGTCGAAGTGCTCGACGTGGAGCACGTGATCGTCTGCGGGCATTACGGCTGCGGCGGCGTCAAGGCGGCCATGGGCGACCAGAGCTACGGCCTCGTCGACCACTGGCTGGCCGGCATCCGCGACACGTGCGTTCGCCACGAGAAGGAGCTGGCGCGCCTAGGCGACGACGAGCGCCGCTTCGAGCGCATGGTCGATCTCAACGTGCTGCGACAAGTCCACAATCTCGCGCGCACGCCGATCGTGCAGAGCGCGTGGAAGCGCGGCAGACGCCCGATGCTCCACGGCATCGTCTACGACATTCACGACGGCCTGCTGAAGGAACTCGTGATGCAGGTCGACGGCAACGACCGCGCCAGCGAGCTGCTCACGACGCAGCGCGGCTCGGTCGGCGACTAGCGCCACAGCCGGGCGAGCAGGACGGGGCGAGCAGGACCGAGCACGCAGGCCGCGCCGGACTGGGGGCTGGAGCGCGGGCGTGGATTCGCCCGCCCCGATTCGCCCGCCCCGATTCGCCCGCCCCGATTCGCCCGCCCCGATTCGCCCGCCCCGATTCGCCCGCCCCGATTCTGACGTCGTGGCCCCCCAGACAGGCCGCCGCGGCGGGCTTCGGACGGTTTCTTCGACAGAACCTGACCGTGGCTGGGCGGCTTTCACGTGGCTTTACAGAAAGTCCTGATATTCACGTGCCTGCCGACGCCCGCCCGATGCCTGCGCGGTGCGCCCCCACGGCAGCTCACGCCATGTCCCACCCCACTTTCGCCGTCGCGCTGTGCCTTTGCCCCGCTGCCGTCTCCGCGTCCGCGCGGGCGCAGTCCGCGACATCCGTCGAGGCCAGCGCCTCGAGCGTTGCTTCCTTCGAAGCCTCGGTCAGCGCCCTGAAGCAGGACTTCGAGGCGCGCTTGGCCGCGCTCGAGGCTCAACTGGCCGAGCAGAAGGTCGCGCGCGAGGCCGCCGAGAAGGCCGCCAAGTCGAAGTGGTACGAGAAGATCGGGCTGCGCGGCTACACCCAGTTGCGCGCCACCTCGCTCTTCAACCAAGACCACACTCCAAACCTCGTCGTGCCCGCTGACAGCTCGGTGAGCGAGACGGAGACCCTCCTGATCCGCCGGGGCCGGTTCATCTTCTCCGGCGATGTCAGCGAGCATGTGTTCCTCTACGCGCAGTTCGACGCCTTCGGCTCGGTCGGCGGCTCGGGCGACAAGGGCCTGCAGGCGCGCGACCTGTACGCGGACATCGCGCTCGACGCGGACAAGGAATACCGCTTCCGTGTCGGGCAGTCGAAGGTGCCCTACGGCTTCGTCAACCTGCAGTCGAGCCAGAACCGCGCGCCGATGGAGCGCGCCGACGCGCTCAACTCCGCGGTCGAGGGCGAGCGCGACCTCGGCGCGTACTTCTACTGGGCGCCCAAGGAAATCCGAACGCTGTTCCGCGACCTCGTGCGCAAGGGCCTGAAAGGCTCGGGTGACTACGGCGTGCTCGGCTTCGGCGCCTACTCCGGCCAAGGCCTCAATCGCTCGGACCAGAACAACGAGTTCCACTGGCTCGGCCGCGCGACCTATCCCCTGCAGTTCGACAACGGACAGATCCTCGAGCTCGGCGCGCAGGCCTACACGGGCGACTTCGTGGTGAGCACGCAACAACTGGGCTCCGGCGCTGGCGCCGTGACGCCGACGGCCAAGGCGGGTGGCCTCGACGACGAGCGCGTGGCCCTCTCCGCGGCGCTCTATCCCCAGCCTCTGGGCTTCGAAGCCGAGTGGACGTGGGGCAAGGGGCCGGAGCTCAACAACACGCTCACGGCGGTCGAGGTCGAGTCGCTCCAAGGCGGCTACCTGCAGGTCAACGCGCTGATCGAGACCTCGAAGGGACCGCTCTTTCCGTTCGCGCGCTGGAACTACTTCGACGGCGCGCGCAAGTTCCGCGCGAACGCCCCCTCGAACGAGATCAACGAGCTCGACGTCGGCTTCGAGTGGTCGCCGTGGCCGGAGCTCGAGCTCACCGTCATGTACACGCACACGTTCGAACGCACGAACACGACGGACACCTCCGGACCGGGCTTCTACGCGCGCACCGAGGACGCCGACCGGCTCGCCTTCCAACTGCAGTGGAACTACTGAGGCGCGCGGGAGAACGCCGACTCGGAAACAAGTGCGTTGAGCGCCGAAGCGCGGGCTTCGCGGGAGGCCTGCGGGGCGCTGCCGCGGCGCGGTCGCGCCACGGGGCCCCTGGGAGGGGCGCGGCGCGGGTCGGGTCTGGATTTCGGGCTGCGCACTTGCGCTCATTGTGGCGGATGCGCTGGCACGGCTACTAGATGACGGCTCGCTCGGCTCGACCCGTGATCCTCGAGATCTCGGTCGTGAAAGCTGCGCGAGCCAGCGGCGACCGGCCGACTCCCTCCGGCCGCTGGCGTTGGAACGGGAGTTGCGCATGCGCCGCCGAGCAGGCAGCTCGCAGTCGCCGCCTGCGCGAGCAGCGCCCACCACCAACTCCCCCAACGACACCCGATGAAACCCATCGCAGCCCCCCTCTCCCTCCTCGCCCTTGCCCCAGCCGCCTTCGGGCAGGCCCAACCGATGCCGTCCACGCCGGAGCTGCCGGGCTACAAGCTGGTGCGGCAGGACGAGGACTGGTCGAAGTTCGTCGAGACGCCGGGCGGGGATTTCTTCGACCCGCTCAAGCACGTCAAGCTCGGCGACGCGGGCTGGCTCTCCATGGGTGGCCGCATCGAGGCGCGCACGGAGAGCTGGGACGGGTTCGGGTTCGGTGGGACCGCGCCGACGGGTGCGAGCCGCAAGAACAGCGACATCTTCACGCTCTCGCGCATGCTGCTGCACGCGGACCTGCATGCGGGCGAGCACCTGCGCGCCTACATCGAGGGCATGAGCGCGCAGAGCACCGATCGCGACCTGCAGGGCGGTCGGCGCATCACGGACATGGACACGCTCGAGGCGCAACAGGCGTGGTTCGACCTCAAGACGACGGTCGGCGACGACAAGCTCCGCCTGCGCACCGGGCGCCAGAGCTTCGGCTTCGGCAACCAGCGCCTCGTGAGCTCGCTGCCGTGGGCCAACACCCTGAACCGCTGGGACGGCTTCACGGCGCTGTGGAACCACGGCGGCTGGGCGGTCAACGGCCTGCTGACGTGGTACGTGCCCGTCGACAAGACCGAGCCGAACGAGGTCGATGAGGATCGCGCGCTGTACGGAATCTACGCCACGCGGGCGCCGCAGCCCGGCGGCACGGGCCTCGACCTGTATGTACTCGGCACTACGCGCGCCAACGTTGCCATCAACGACACGCCCCCGACTAGCACGCCCCCAGCGGACGAGCGTCGCCACACGATCGGCGGCCGCAGCTGGGGCACCTTCGCCGAGCGCGGCGACTGGGAAGTCGAAGGCGGCTGGCAGGTGGGCACGATCGGCGACGCGGACGTGAACGCGTGGTTCCTCACCGGCGTCGCGGGCTGGAAGCTCGACACCGAATCGCTCTCGCCGCGCATCTTCGGCGGCTTCGACCTCGCCAGCGGCGACCGCCATCCGGGCGGCGACGTGCAGACCTTCCACCAGCTCTATCCGCTCGGCCACCTCTACCTCGGCTACGCCGACACGGTCTCGCGCCAGAACATCGCAGCCGCGCACCTCGGCACGAGCATCAAGCCGGGCCCCGCGACCACGATCTCGCTCACGGTGCACACGCTCAACCTGATGAGCGACCAAGACGCGATCTACCAGCTGAACGGCTCGGTCTCGCGCAACGCTCCCGCCGGCGGCTTCGACTCCACGCACATCGGCGAGGAAGTCGACCTGCTCGTGCAGCACCGCCTCTACCGCCACCTCGATCTCTACGGCGGCTACAGCCACGTCTTCACCGGCGCCGCCGTCGCGGAGACGGGCGCGGCCGACGACATCGACTTCCTGTTCCTCGGGATGATCTTCACGTTCTGAGCGCA
>Ga0194120_10003690_pt1 | contig 24618 bp, 15 predicted proteins | sample TA2MahCa65mmetaG_FD_148642 | JGI IMG/M metagenome (GOLD analysis project Ga0194120, IMG submission 148642) | Freshwater microbial communities from Lake Tanganyika, Tanzania - TA2015019 Mahale Deep Cast 65m | ecosystem: Environmental > Aquatic > Freshwater > Lake | place: Tanzania: Lake... | reverse complement strand
GCAGCGGGGGGCGGCAAAACCGGGGGCAAAAAAGGTCCGCCGGGCGCTGCCGGGCACGGCGTGGAGGCGAAAAAAGGCGCCGGCACCGCCGCTCCGCGGCTGGCCGGCGCGGGGCGGTGGATTCTGGAGTTGCACGGCGCTTGCACCCCGCGGCGCAGCCGCTACGATGCGGCGCATGAACGTCCACGTCGCCCTCCTTGCATCCTTTGGCCTCATCGTCGCGCCTGTGTTCGGCGGCTGTGCGAATACGGTTGGCGCAGCCCTTGAGGACAGTGCGTCGACCGCGCCGGACGGGGCCGGGGACCAGGGGGGCGGCGCGGGCGCGATCGACCCCGACGACCTCGATCTGTTGGCGCCCGCGGGGGTGTGCGAAAAGCCGGAGGAGTGGTACTACCTCGGCGGCGTGCTCGACGGCGACACCTTGGTCATCGACGACGGCTACTGGAACAAGGTGCGTCTGCTGGGCGTCGCGGCCCCCGAAATCGCCCACAGCTCAAAGCCCGCGGAGTGCTACGGGGTCAAGTCGTGGCAGGCGGTCAAGGCCTGGCTCCCGGAGGGACAAGGCGTGAAATTGTGTGCGCGGCCCGACCCGGCCGCTGGCGACAAAGACGACTACAAGCGCCTGTTGCGCTATGTGTATTTCAAGGACGCAAACGGCCGCGCTGTCCAACTCAATGCGCGGGTGATCCGCCGCGGACAAGGCCGCATGTACCGGGCGTTCTCCAAGGGTCTGGCGCTTGAGGCGGAATTCGCGGCAAGGGAAGCCGCCGCGCAGGCCGAAAAGCTCGGAGGTTGGAAGGAGTGTGCATGGACACCCTTGTAGCATCCGTCGATCGGCTGCCGGAGGCACGCACAAACGCTCACGCCCGCCGATCTTGAGCCGCGCCGCGATTCGTGCCATGGTTGCGCGCTGTTGACGGCGTGCACTGAGGACTGCCCGATGCGTGACCTGGACCTGGACCCCAAATGGACACTGCAGCGGCGCTGGGAGACCGGATCGCGGCGCTGGGCGACCGGATCGCGGGGCGCGCGACGGGTCGTTTGGACGGCAATGGCCTTGACGATGGCCGGCGTCGCCGGACCCGCGGTCGCCGACCCGCAGCGGATCGACGTGGGCGTCATGACCGGCCTTGTGGCCTTCGACGAACGATCAGGCCTCGGCAACGCCTTCAATCCCAAGGACGTTCCTGCAACGGGACCGCTGCTGGGCGCCACGGTCGGCACACGCCTGCTCGACGGCAAGGTCGGCGCTGAGGCCCAGTTCCGGGTCGTCGCCAGCACGTTGCGCTCCGGCGATGCGTCGGCCAAGGTGTTCGGCTGGCGGTTGCACGCCCTGTACCACCTGTTGACCGAGGGACCTGTCGCCGCCTTTGCGACCGTCGGCATTGGCCAGGAGGTGCTGTTCAACGGCAAGCCGCAGTGCCCGGCCTCCGGCGCCCAGCCGGCCGGATGCATGCTGGTCAAGTCACCGGACGCCGACAAGGTGTTCGCGCTTGGTGCCGGCGCCAGTCTGCCGCTGACGACGCGGTGGAGCCTGCGTGCGCAACTTCTGTACCTCGGCGCGGACGGTCGGCCCGGCGTCGCCAAGGTGGCGCACGACTTCGAGGGTACCGTGGGCGCCACCTACCGGCTGGGCGGCGCCCCCGACGACGCCGACAAGGACGGCCTGCCCGACGACGCGGACAAGTGCCCGAACAAGGCCGAGGACAAGGACGGATTCGAGGACGGCGACGGCTGCCCCGAGGATGACAACGACAATGATGGCGTGTTCGACGTCGCCGACAAGTGCCCGACGGTCGCCGAAGACCGCGACGGCTTCGAGGACGGCGACGGCTGCCCGGACCCAGACAACGACCAGGACGGCGTACCAGACGCCAGCGACAAGTGCCCCGACAAGCCCGAGACCAAGAACGGCTTCCAGGACGAAGACGGCTGCCCGGACGTGGCCGACACGGACGGCGATGGCATCCTCCTGCCCGCCGACAAGTGCCCGAACCAGCCCGAAGACAAGGACGGCTTCGAAGACGACGATGGCTGCCCGGAACTCGACAACGACCGCGACGGAATCATCGACACCCAGGACAAGTGCCCGAACCAGCCGGAAACCAAGAACAACTACCAGGACGAGGATGGCTGCCCGGACAAGCTGGCCGAAGCGGTCGCCCGCCTTTTCGATGCGCCGGTGACCACCTTGGAGTTCAAGGGCGACAAGCTCCAAAAGGGCAGCGATGCGCGGTTGACGCCGCTGCTGGAGTTCATGCTTGAGCAGGAGGCTGTCAAGGTCCACGTGTCGGTGCAGCCCGATGCTGGCGACGAAGCTGCGCGCAAGGTGGCCCAGGCCCGCGCCGACGCCATCAAGGCCTGGCTGACCGAGCAGGGCATCGATGACTTGCGCGTGGGCACCGCCGTGGGCCAACCGGCCGCCGCGCCGCCCAAGGTCAACAAGGGCGTCAGCAAGCCCGTCGTCGCCCTGAAGCTTTTATAGGCGTCGCCGACCCGGCGGCCCTGGGGGACAGGCGATGGCGCCTCGCAATCTTCGCGGTGGCTTGTTTTGCAGTGGCTTGTTTCGGGGTGGTTTGTTCCGCGGCGTGGCGTGGCTGGGTCTGTGCGCGTTCGCAGGCCTCGGCGCGTGCGGCAAGTCGGATGGGGCCAAGAAGAAGGAGGCGCCCAACTTCTTTCCGCCTGAGCCCGTGCAACCGAAACTGGAACTTGGCGACATCCTTGTCGCTGAACCCGAGGACGCCAAGGCCACGACCTTCGCGGACACCTGGGCGGGTCACGTCAAGGAATTGGTGGCCCAGGCCAGCGCTGACATGCAGCAGTGCCGCAACGAGTTCCTCATCCCGTTCCAGTTCAACAGCATGAAACGCCGCGACGTCATGTTCGTGAACATGAACGACATGGATGCCACCTGCGAACTCGGCAGCAAGGAAAAAAAGACCCGCGGCGTGCGCAAGTGGGTCGAGGCGCTCGCCAAAGAGCACCTTGGACGACACGTGGCCGTGGACCGCTTCATTGTCCTAGCCTTGGAACAGGTCGAAAACTACCACGTATTCTCCTACATGACCAAGAAGATCGGCGCGCCGGACATCGACAACGTCGTCAACATCGCCCAGAAGTCGCAGGCGCGGATCCTTGAACTGGCGCCAGCGGTGGACCGCGCCGCGGCGGAGATCGCCCAACTGTCCGACGGACTGCAACCGGACGACGACCCGGCCGCCATCGCCGCGCCGCTGGCGCCCGAGGCGTTCAAGCAACAGGTGGCCGTTGCCTATGGCCCGGTGGCGGCCGACCTGGCTGCGGGCTATGAGCGCATGGCCGACAAATCGTGGCAGATCTACGACATGCCCAAGCTGGCGACCCTGCGCGCCATGGTCGCGATCCTGGACAAGCGCGCGCAGACCGACCGGGTCCGATTGGGCAAACTCGGGTTGGACGCCAAGGCCTCGGCTGAGTTCACGGCTTTTTTTGCCGCTTGCGACGCGGCTGGCAAGCAGGTGGCCGCGGGGTTCGACTTCTACGAGAAGAAGCCCAAGGAAGAACGCCCGGAGCGCGACCCCAACCTCAAGGCCGTGCGGGCGGCGGCCAAGCCGGTCGTCAAGCAGTTGACCGCTTGGGGCATGCCCGAATCGCCCGCAAAGTAGCCGACCCGCGCGATGTCGATCGCCACGCTGGGCAGCGAGCTGAATTTTCCCCATCCGGCGCGCGCGCACCGCAGCGGCGTGCTGGCGGTGGGCGGCGACCTGCGGCCAGATCGCCTGCTCGTCGCATACAGCCAAGGCATCTTTCCCTGGCCCGCGGAAGGCTACCCGCTACTGTGGCATTGCCCCGACCCGCGTTTCGTTGTCGATCCGGCCGCAGTCCGCGTCAACCGCACGCTCGCCAAAGCCCTGCGCAAGCGCCCGTTCACGGTCACGCTCGACCAGGAGTTCGCGGGTGTCATCGCCGCTTGCGCAGAGGTGCCGCGGCCGGGGCAGGACGGCACCTGGATTACCCCCGAGGTCGTCGACGCCTACACCACGTTGCACCAGATGGGGTTTGCGCACAGCGTCGAGGTGTGGCGTTCGGCCGGTGCGCGCCAGCGCCTGGTCGGCGGGTTGTACGGCGTGGCGATCGGCGCCGCTTTTTTTGGCGAGTCGATGTTCAGCCGCGCTGACAACGCCAGCAAAGTAGGATTCGTGACGCTGTGTGCGCAGTTGGCGCGGCGCGGGTTTGCGCTGGTCGACGCGCAGGTGCACACGCCGCTCTTGGATTCGCTCGGCGGTCGCTTCGTGGAGCGCAGCGAGTTCCTGGTCGCGGTCGCCGCGGCGGTGCAGCGACCCCTTGCGCCGGGCCGGTGGACGCTGGACCCCGATTTGGCCCACGGCTGGGTGCCCGACGCTGCCGCATGACCCGGCTGAAATTGGAATGGGTCCATCGGCTTCGTTGACACTGCGGCTTCGCGTCGCTAGTCTGCTTCGGCCCGGCGCAGCAGCAGTGGCCTCTGCGGATGCGGGCATGCCGCCAGCAGACACGCTTTTTCGGCCGACGCGCGCCAGCGACGCGGCGTAGGTTGTGGCGCCCGCTGCCACCGACGGGAGCAGACGATGGAACCTCGTACTTGGCTGGCCCTGGCGGCGGTCGCGTGGATCGCCAGCATGGTGGCCTGCAGCGGCACCGAGCCGGCCGCCGACCGCGACACCTGCAAGAACGCCAAATCGGGCACCATCTGCACCTACATCGGCAATGGCGTCAAGGGGTTCGACGAAGGCAGCAACCACCGCCTCGACGCCAAGCTGTCCACGCCTTGGGACTTGGTGACCGACGCAGCCGGCAACGTCTTCATCACCGACTGGAACAACCACCGGGTGCGCAAGGTCCAGGCCGACCGCATGGTCACGGTCATCGGCGCCGACGAGCCCGGTGACGGCGACCCGGACAAGGCCGAGTTCAAGGACGGCGCCGCTGGCGAAACGGTCGCCCTCAACCACCCGACAGACATGATGTTCGCAACCGTGGACTCGCCGATCGCCAAGAAAGGCCAGATGCTGCTGACGGCATGGCACAACCACCGTTTTCGCGCGTGGGATCCGTTGACGGGCAAGGTGTTCGTCACCTGCGGGCGCGATCCGGGGTACGTCGGCGACGGTGAGCCCTTGGGCAAGCACACCAGCTTCAACCAACCCAGCAAGGCCATCCAGGACAAGGCCGGCAACACCTACATCCTCGACATGCGCAACTGGCTGATCCGCAAGGTCGGCGCTGACAAGCAGGTCACCAAGGTCGCCGGCACGTGGGCCAAACCGGGCGGGATTTCCGGCGACGAGGCCAAGCCGACGCCGGCTGGGGAGGTGCAGTTCTTGTTCTTCGACCCCGCCGAGTGGTCGAACCCGTACTTCGCGGCGGGTGGCCTGGCGCTGAGCGCCGACGACAAGGTGCTGTACATCGCTGATAGCGGCAACCACAGGATCCGGGCGCTCGACCTGCAGGCCGGCACCGTGACGACCGTCGCCGGCAGTGGCGACTCGGGCTGCATCGACGACAAGGGCGCGGTTGCGGCCTGTGCCAACGACGCGGCTGCGCATCCCCGCCCAGGCGCCTTTTCGGGCGACGGCGGCCCGGCTGTCGCGGCGCGGCTGAACATGCCAGCGGACCTGGCTTGGGGCCCGGATTTGCGCCTGTACTTCGCCGACAGCGGCAACGACCGCATCCGCGCCATCGACCTCAAGACCGGCCTCATCCAGACCGTGGTCGGCGGCGGCAAGGGCGGCGTCACCGGCGACGTCGTCAAGCCCGTTCCCGGCGACAAGAACGGCGACGGCGGCCCCGCGCTCGGCGCCACGCTCAACCGGCCGCGCGGCATCCACTTCGATGCCAAGGGCACGCTGTGGATCGCGGACTCGTACAGCAACCGAATTCGCAAAGTCATCCCGTAGGCACCGCGGCCTTCGTCCTGAATGTCTCCGCGAGGGAGCTCACCATGCGCAAACGGATCTGGGCAACGCTGCTGTTCGCCGCTGCCTGTGAAACGACACCATCCCCGACACCGGCGCTGGTCGAACCGCCCTCATGCGCGGGAAAATCGGGCTGTATCACCACGGTCATCGGCTATGGGGTCAACGAATTGCCCACGCAGGAAGGGTCGGTCGGCTGGAAGACGGCGATGTCCCAGCCCCTGGACATGACCGTCGGCCCAGATGCCAAGCTCTACTTTCTCGACTGGAACAACCACATGCTGCGGCTGTGGGATCCGAAGTCCCAGCAGACCAAGACCCTCGCCGGCACCGGCGAGATCGGCGACCTCGGAGCGGGCGGCCCGGCGGTCAAGGCGCGCCTCAACCACCCGACCGACCTCGCGTTCACAGCCGACGGCTCGATCCTGATGGCGGCGTGGCACAACAGCAAGATCAAGAAGCTTGACCTCGCAACGGGCATCTTGACAGACGTATGTGGGACAGGTCTGCGCAACTTTGCGGGCGACGGCGGCCCGGCGGCCAAGGCGGTGCTCGACTTGCCGGTGGCCCTGGCCATCGATGCCAAGGGCGCCATCTACATCACCGACCAGGCCAACATGCGCATCCGCGTTGTCGACACCCAGGACAAGATCTCGACCTGGCTCGGCGACCGCTGGGTCACCGACACCGGCCGCAAAGACGGCGTCCCCAAAACAGACGACAAAGGCCGCTACGTAGACTGCAATGGCACGCCCACGGCCGACGCGGAGAAGTATCAGTTGGTTGCAACGGTGTTGGCGGACGGCACACCGGGATTCAAGCGCTTTGTCGACCAGGCGGGTGTGGAGGTGCAATTGGCCATCCCGCTGCCCGACAAGTGCCCAGGCTTTGGCGGCGACGGCGGGTCGGTCGCGGCGGCGGCAATGGCCATGCAGGCGTCGCAGTCCGCCATCCCCAACGGCAAGATGGCCATCGACCGCGACCACGAGGTGCTGTACTTCGCAGATACCATGAACCACCGCATCCGCAAGGTGGACCTCAAGACCGGCGTCGTCACGACGTGGGCCGGCAACGGCAAGGCAGCGTACGGCGGCGATGGCGGGCCGGCCCTCGACGCCTCGTTCAATACGCCCGTGGACCTCGACTTGATGGCCGATGGCAGCCTGCTGGTGGCCGACACTTTCAACCACTGCATCCGCAAGATCGATGCCGCTGGAAAAATCACCACGTTTGCCGGCACCTGTGGCAGCAAGGGTGGGTTCAGCGGCGACGGCGGCGCGGCACATGCGGCCAAGCTCAAGCGGCCGTTTGGCGTGCACGTCGACAAGAAGTCGGGGCGCGTGTACATCGCCGACACCCAGAACAATCGGATTCGGGTGGTGGAGCCGTAGTCGACGGGTCGTGGTGATGCCCAGTGCGCTGCGGGCTCGCGGTTGACAAGCGCTACGCGCGCCGGTTCAATTGCCACGATGGTAATCCGCTTCCCAGTTGTGGCGTTAGGCGCGTTGACCGCGGCGCTGGTCACCGCCTGCAGCGACAAGCCCGGCGGCGCGGACACCGCTGTGGGCGCGACCACCGCGGACACGGCCGATTCGGACAAGGCGGCGCAACTGGACGCCGGCACGCTGGACCTGACCGGCGTCGACACCGCTGCGGGCAGTTGCCCCGGCGCCCCCGGCTGCGCGTGCGTCGGCCACGACGAATGTGCCGGCGGCGCTTGTGCTTGGGATCCGTTGCAGCCCGGCGGCCTGTCGTGCGCGGGCGCATGCGGCAGCGGTTGCGCGGCCGGCCAGCGGTGCGTGGCCAAGGGCGGCGCCGAGGGCTTGCAGGTGTGCGTGCCCTCTGCCGGCAAGGTCTGCAACCCCTGCACTGCCGACGCGGACTGCGACAGCCTCGGCATCGCCGGCCTGTGCGTGGATCGCGGCGACGACGGGCGGTTCTGCGGCATCCCGTGCGCGGCCGGTGCTTGCCCCGCGGGCTTGGCGTGCAAGCCGGCGCTGACGGTGACGGGCGTCAAGGCCGACCTGTGCCAGCCGCTGGACGCGACCGGTGAACTCGGCGCCTGTCCGTGCAGCCCGGCGGCGCAGGCCTTCAAGTTGGCGACCGTGTGCGCGATTGCGGCCAAGGACAGCGCCGGCAAAGTGCTCGGCTCGTGCAAGGGCACGCGGGCGTGTGGCGCAGCGGGCCTGGCCCCTTGCGACGCCAAGGCCTGGGCGCCGGAAACCTGCAACGGCAAAGACGACGACTGTCCATTGGGTGCGTTGTGTTCGCTAGACGCTTCGACCGGGCTGCAGATCTGGCGACCAAGATGCCGATAGGTCCGTCGAACGACGCGCCCCGGCGGGACCAGTGTGCGGCCAACCAGGAGACGCCATGAATGCGCGCCCCAGTGGTCTGATTCTCGCGATCCTCACCTGCAGCTCGCTGCTTGGCTGGTTCGGTCGGATGCGCGACCCGCCGCCGCCAGTGCGTGCGCCAGCCAAGGCTGTCGCCAACCGCTTCGTAGTGCTCGACGGCGGCGCGATCGTGCTCGATCGGTTGACCGGCTTGCGCTGGCAGGTGGAGCTTTGGGGCACCCCGATGGTTTTGCAGGACGCCATTGAGTGGTGCAAGAACAACAAGTCCGCGTTGTCCGGCACTGGCTGGCGTCTGCCGACGATCACCGAATTGCACACGCTGATCGACCGCCAGCAAAAGGCCCCCGCCATCGATGGCGTGTTCGTCGCGGCGCCACCCCATCCTTTTTGGACGAGTTGGAACTTGAACACCTACTTGGTGGATGGATGGCCCATTTCGAATACGGCTATACCTCCAAAAACCACAAATTTGACGCATTTCGTGTCCGCTGCGTTCGTTAGGGCGCACCCACAGCGTTGACTTCTTGGCGTTTTTATCCAACGCACGCTGCCCTGGGCCCAATGCGGCAGCGGTCGGTGACGTTGGAGATCCCGCAACCCTAACGTCCGCAGCCACGCAAACAGACCATGTCACCGCCCGCGGCCGGCGCCGCCGTCACCGACTTCGCGCCCGACGCCGTCGCCATGCCCAGGGCGAATTGAGCGCCGGGCTCGCGACGACAATTCGGGTCGCGTCTGTCGCGCCGAAATCAAGAACAACCGGATTCGGGCCGCGGAGCCAAAGGCAACTCGCAGCGGCTATCGCCGGATGGCCTCGGCCGCGAGGTTGACAACCGCCGCCCGCCCCGGTCCAATCGCCGCCATGGCGATCCCGTTCCAGTTTGTGTTTGTGGGCGCGTTGACCGCGGCGCTGGTCACCGCCTGTAGCGACAAGCCCGGCGCCGCGGACACCGCCGCCAGCGCGACTGCGACCGACGCAGCCGACACCTCAGGCGTTGCGCAGGCGGACCTCGGTGGCCTTGACCTGGGCGGCGCTGACGTCTCGGCCGGCACCTGCCCCGGCGCCCCCGGCTGCGCGTGCGTCGGCCACGACGAATGTGCCAGCGGCGCTTGCGCTTGGGATCCATTGCAGCCCGGCGGCCTGTCGTGCGCGGGCGCATGCGGCAGCGGCTGCCCGGCCGGCCAGCGCTGCGTGGCAAAGGGCGGCGCCGAGGGATTGCAGGTGTGCGTGCCCGCCGCCGGCAAAGCCTGCAACCCCTGCAGCGCCGACGCGGACTGCGACAGCCTCGGCATCTCCGGCCTGTGCGTGGATCGCGGCGACGACGGACGGTTCTGCGGCATCCCGTGCGTGGCTGGCGCGTGCCCCGCGGGCTTGGCGTGCAAGCCGGCGCTGACGGTGACGGGCGTCAAGGCCGACCTGTGCCAGCCGGTGGACACGACCGGTGGCCTCGGCGCGTGTCCGTGCAGCCCGGCGGCGAAGGCGTTCAAACTGGCGACCGTGTGCGCGATTGCGGCCAAGGACAGCGCTGGCAAGGTGCTCGGCACATGCAAGGGCACGCGGGCGTGCGGCGCAGCGGGCCTCTCCCCCTGCGACGCAAAGGCCGGGGCGCCGGAAACCTGCAATGGCAAAGACGACGACTGCGACGGCCAGACCGACAACGGCGCGCCGTGCGACGACGGTGACAAGTGCGTCAGCGGCCGCCAGTGCGTGGCGGGCGTCTGCACGGCCGGCACCATCAAGACCTGCGACGACCAGAACGACTGCAGCGTCGACACCTGCGACCCCAAGACTGGCAACTGCGGCTACGCCTACACCGACGGCGCGGCGTGCAGCGACGGCAACCCCTGCACAGCCGACGAAAAGTGCAAGGACGGCGTCTGCGCCGGCGGCGTCGCCAAACCGTGCCCGTGCGCCACCACGGCCGACTGCGCCGCTCAAGAAGACGGCAACCTGTGCAATGGCACCCTCTACTGCGAGCCGACGTCCAAACTGTGCGTCTTGAACCCCGCGAGCGTCGTGGTCTGCGCCGACGACGGTGCCGCCTGCACCGACAACCTGTGCAAGACCGCGACCGGCACATGCGAAGCGGTCAACCTGGCCGACGGCACCACCTGCAGCGACGGCTTGGCCTGGACTGTCGGCGACGTCTGCGAAAAGGGCGCGTGCGTCGCCGGACCCGATACCAAGCTGTGCAAGGCCACCGCCGACTGCGCCAAATACGACGACGGCGACCTGTGCAACGGCGCACTGTTCTGCAACAAGGCCACCGGGGTGTGCCAGACCAACCCCAAGACGGTGGTGTATTGCCCGACCGTTGGCGACACGGCCTGCGCCAAGAACGCCTGCGAACCCAAGACCGGGGCGTGCGCCACCAAGCCCGTCGCCGACAACACCCCGTGCGAAGACGGCAACTTGTGCAGCACCGGCGAGGCCTGCGTGGCCGGCGTGTGTACCGCGAGCGCGGGCGGCGGCAACACCTGCGCGTGCCAGAAAGACGCCGACTGCACCAAGTGGGACGACGGCGACCTGTGCAACGGCACGCTGTATTGCAACCTGGCCAAGGCCGTGTGCGCAGTCAACGCGGCGACGGTGATCGTGTGCCCGACCGTGAACGACGGCCCGTGCAGCGCAAGCCTGTGCCAGAAAGCCACCGGCACATGCGCGACGCAAGCCAAGGCCGATGGCACGGCGTGCGACGCCGACGGGTCGCCGTGTTCACCGTTCGACGCCTGCAAAGGTGGAGTGTGCGTCAAGGACACCGCCGAAATCTGCCAGTGCAAGCAAGACGCCGACTGCGCGGCCTACGAGGACGGCGACGCCTGCAACGGCACCCTGTACTGCGACAAGGCCAAAAACAAGTGCGTGGTCAACCCCAAAACCGTGGTGGCGTGCCCGCCGAGCGTCACGCCGTGCCAGGCCAACCTGTGCAGCAACGGCGCCTGCGCGCTGGTCGCCGCCAACGCCGGGGCCACCTGCGACGACGGCGACGCCAAGACCAGCGGCGACGTCTGCGCGGCCGGGGTGTGCAAGGGCAAGGCGACGGTGGTCGGGTGCGGCGGCGACGGCGATTGTCCCGACGACGGCGACGGCAATCCGTGCACGGCCTTGGGCTGTCAGGGCGGCGCTTGCAAGCCGGCGCTGCCCATTGGGGTCAGTTGCGCGGACGACGGCAACGCCTGCACCTCGGACGCGTGCAACGGCGGCCTATGCCAGCACAACCCGTTGATCGCGTTGCCCTGCAAGGACGACGGCGACCCCTGCACGCTCGACCAGTGCGACGTCTTGGCGGCGTGCGCCCACCCGCCTGCGCTGGCCGGGGCGAAGTGCGGCGACGACGGCAACGCCTGCACCGACGACACCTGCGACGGCGCGGGCAAATGCGTGCATCCGTTGGCGAAGTTGGCGGCGCCGTGCGCAAGCGACGGGTTGGTGTGCACCGCCGATGTCTGCGACGGCAAGGGCAACTGCGTGCACAACGTCACCGGGGCGTGCCTGATCGGCGGCGTTTGCGTAGCGACCGGACTCAACCCGCTGAATCCGTGCCAGAAGTGTATCGGCGGGCAGAAGCTGTGGACGAGCGTGGGCGGGGCGTGCGACGACGGCAATGCGTGTACGGTGGGGGATGTCTGCGGGGGCGCCGCGTGCCTGCCCGGCAAGGCGACCGACTGCGAGGACGGTAATCCTTGCACCAAAGATGCGTGCGAGGGGGCGACCGGCTGCGCACATGTGGCCTTGCCGGCGGGGGCGACGTGTGGGACGAGTCAGTGGTGCGACGGCAAAGGCGCCTGCGGCAGCGCGCCGCCTGGAATGGCAAAGGTCGAAGGGGGCGTTTTCTGGATGGGGTGCAACGTGCAGAAGGATGCTAGCTGCAACGCGATTTCCAACGAAAAACCTCAGCACAAGGTCGCCGTTTCGACGTTCTGGCTCGATATTCATGAGGTTACGCTAGCCGAGTACGCGCAGTGCGTCGCCGCGAGTACTTGTTCGGAACCCATGGGAAGCTTCATGCCGATGGGCTGGGACGCGAGCAAGGGAGGGCCTCAAGCTGGCAAAGAGAAGCTTCCGATGAACGGCGTCGCCTGGATGCACGCCAACGCCTATTGCAAGTGGCGAGGCGGTGTCATCGACAGCATCAAGGCGTCTGCGTGGAGCCTTCCTACCGAAGCACAGTGGGAGTACGCGGCCCGTGGACCCTGCGAAAAGAATGGTGCAACACCTGCGAATGACGCAGGCTGTAAGGCAGCAATGCGCGTGTTCCCGTGGGGTGACGCGGTACCCACCTGCGAGCTGGCGGTTTTCGACGATGGTTCAGCGTCTGGGTGTGCAGGTGGCGAATTGGCGCCCGTCGGCAGCAAGCCCGCTGGCGCCGGCCCATTTGGCCACCGGGACCTCGCAGGAAGCGTCGACGAGTGGGTGAACGACTGGTTCGACTCGACGTACTATTCCATTTCGCCCGGCGTCGACCCTACCGGACCGGCAAAAGCCACAGGCATGACTGCGAACCGACCAAGGCGGGGTGGTTCCTACTGGCACACGAAGGTCGGCCTTCGTTCAAGTGCCCGCAACGCCGGAGGGTCGAACGCCCCACAGGGGGGCACCGGCTTCCGCTGCGCCCGCGCCCTCTGACCCAGGACCTCCACCGCTATCCCGCACGGCGTTTGCACGGCCGGTGCACGTGCGCAATCCGTAAAATGATGCAGATAGCCCCGACTGCGCTGCAGGCCGAACTGCGGGCCGCCGGCAAGGGCCGCGCCAAGTTGATCAAGCTGGCCGAGGTTGCGTTCGACGTCGGCGCCCCCGAACTGGTGGCGTTTCGCGGCGAGGGCGAGGCGTAGTCCGGGCGGTCTCCGGGCGGCGGCGGCAAATCAGTCTCGAAAACGCCGCTCTGGTCACCCACCGCTGCAACGGGGACTCGAACACCGCCCGCTCGACGCCGCTCTGCCGGAGGATGCCCACGTGCCCACCCGCAGCGTGGCGTGGTCGGGCACGACAACGGTCTGCGTCCGCCCCTGCACGACGCGCTGCATGGCGAAATTCCTGTGGTGTGGACGTCTCCTGCTACTGGTCGGCCTCCGCCGTACCAGCCGCGACCTCCCCCTCATCCGCAGTCAACTCCGAAAAGAGCCGCGCCAGGTCGATTTCCAAGCCCTCCCACCGGGCCGGTCGCAGCGTGCTCGACATCTCCGTGGCCTCGTCGTCGCTGGCGGCGAGCCCAGCCCCTTGCGCCACAACATAGGCACCGTCACGCAATTCAAGGACTTGCACCGATCGGTCTTCGGGGTCGACAATCCAGTACTCGGGCGTGCCGACGTCGCGGTACCAGTTCAGCTTGAGCACCCGGTCGTACCTGCCGCGCCCTGGCGAAATGACCTCGATGGCCAAATCCGGTGCGCCGTCGGTCAGCCCAGCATTCGGCACATTGCGGCCTTTGCGGTAGACCTGCACGTCGGGCATGACGCCCCTGTGCTAAACCACCCGGACTTTGTAGCCCGAGGCGAGCGCTCGCCCTCCGTGCTTGCGGGTCCACAGGACAAAATCCGCAACAAGTTCAGCTACGACGCGCTCGTGCATCAAAGTCGGCGTTTCCGTCTCCACCAGTTGACCGTTGATGAGTTCGCGCCGGTCGTCGTCGGGCAGCGCGAGGAACTCCTCCCAGGTCACCCTGTGGGGCGTGCGCGGACTTGGCCGCGAAGGCGGGGAAATCAGGGGACGGGCAACAGCGGGCGTCATGGGTCACCACCTCCGCGGGCAGTTTGCCGGTACCTGGCCGCGGTCGTCCAACAGCAGGCGCGTGACGACGCGCGCAGCAACCCCCCGCCACCACCTTCCGTTCCGCCGCGATCTGGTGCAGACTACGCGGCCCCGCGGTTGCCGCCGGCTGGCGACCGCCGACCCTGCGTTGCGGCCCGCACGGCCGTGCCCTGAGTGATTTGATGAGCAAAAGCAACATTGTCCGCGTCTCGAACTCGTTCACCCGTCAAGAGATCCACATCCTCAAGGACATCATCGACCGGGCTACGACGCAGGATTTCCGCGGACAGAACCACCTGATGGCCTATATCCGCAATCCCAACTTCTCCCAGTTGTACCGCAAGCTTGCGAGCATGCAGGAGAAGGCCGACCAGTTGCACCAGCAGCAGCGGCTCGGCAGCAATGTGCCCGACACCAAGGATCCGACGCTGTAGGGCGCCGCGGTCTCCCGCGCGGACCACTGCGGCGACTGCTCCGCGGACCGCTGCGGCGACCCCTGCGCGGACCTGCAGGTCGCTCAGCCGAGCGGCGTGCGATGCCGTGGCAAGCCCCAGTCGATGGGGGGCGTGCCCTGCTTTTGCAAAATCGCATTGATCTTCGAGAAGTGGCGGCAGCCGAAGAAGCCCGACGCGGCCGATAGCGGGCTCGGGTGCGCAGCAGTGAGCACCGTGTGCCGCCCGCGGTCCACTGACCGCGCCTTGTCCTTGGCGTGCGCGCCCCACAGGGCAAAGACCAAGCCGTCCCGGCGGCGGTTCAGTTCGACGATGACCCGGTCGGTGAAGGACTCCCAGCCCTTGCCGGCGTGACTCGCCGGGGCGTGGGCGCGGACGGTCAGCACCGTATTGATCAGCAGCACGCCCTGGTGGGCCCAGTGCAGCAAGCAGCCGTGGTCGGGCGGTGCGATGCCCAGGTCGGACTCGATTTCCTTGAAGATGTTGTGCAGCGACCGCGGCACAGCCACACCGGGGCGCACCGAGAAACACAGGCCATGGGCCTGGCCCGTGTCGTGGTACGGATCCTGCCCGAGGATGACCACGCGCACCTTGTCGAACGGCGTCGCCCAAAACGCAGCGAAGATGTCCTTGCCGGGCGGATAGACCTCGTGGCGGCGCTTCTCCTCGACCAGGAACGCCCGCAGGTTCAGCATGTACGGTTCGTCGAAGGCGTCGCCGAGTACCGCCAGCCAGCTCGGTTCGATCTGCGGGACCTTGCGCTCGTCGCTCATCGCAGGAACACCAGGTAGTTCAGGTTCTTGGTCATCCAGGCGTCGGCCTGTTCGCCGTTCTTGTCGCATGCGCGGGTCCTCCGGCGCGGAAAACGATCATGGCCCAACGCGACCCTGATGCGCAATTCGTTGAAGTTTTGTTGTGCGCCCGCGCCCGCAACGGAAGCGCAACTACCTAGAATTGTAAATGTATGCGTGTTTTGTCCCTGTGGACTGCGGCCCGATAGGGGGTCTGTTTGCCTCGCTTTTTCTTGCTCAGCGATCGATCGCGCGCTACGCGTCGCTATGCTCTAAGATCCTGGACTCGCGCGACTGACTGCGCGTCCGCCTGCGGAGCCCCCATGCGCGCAACCTTTCGCATCCCGCAACCCGCCACCGCGGCGATGGCGATGTGGACCAGCTTGGTCCTGTTTGCCAGCGCCGTCGCATGCACAGACGACGTCGCCGTCGGCCGGACCGAGGAAGGCAAAATCGACGGTGTCGACCGAAACGCTGCCCTCGATGGCGGCGCCGACGGCACCCGGGTCGCGGACGTCCCGCCCGAAGACGCCACCCCGACCGACGACGGCGGAACCGACGACGCCAGCGCGAACGACCTCGCTGGCGACGCGACGAACCCCTGCGAAAGCGGCCAACCGTGTCCCTGCACCAGCGACGCGCAGTGCCCCACCGGCAAGTGCCTCATCGACCCTGCGACTGGCGTCGGCACCTGCGCCCTGCCATGTCAGGACGGCGCGTGCCCAGACGGCATGACCTGCGAACCTGTCATCGAAAACGGCATCCCCAAGGGCCAGGTGTGCGTGCCGAAGCCGAAGTGCACGCCCAGCGCCGAGGTCTGCAACGGCAAAGACGACAACTGCGACGGCAAGACCGACGAGGGCTTCTGCTTTGACGGCAACCCGTGCACCGACGACCTTTGCGACGCAGCGGGCGCCTGCGGTCACCCGAACAACGCGGCGCCCTGCGACGACGGCAACGCTTGCTCGGCTGGAGATGCTTGCAAAGACGGTCAGTGCAGCCCCGGCGGAAAAAGCGCTTGCGACGACGGCAGTTCGTGCACCCTCGATACCTGCGATGCCAAGAGCGGTACCTGCGTCAACCAGAAGTTGACGGGCGGCTGCGAAGACGGCAACGCATGCACGCTCGGCGACCAGTGCCAGGACGGCTTGTGCACGCCGGGCAAGGCGCTGCTCTGCGACGACGCCAATCCGTGCAGCGACGACAGTTGCGACCCCAAGGTCGGCTGCCTGAACCTCGGCAATACCGCGGTCTGCGACGATGGCGACCCGTGCACCGTCAGCGACAACTGCCAGAAAGGCGTGTGCAAGGGCGGCGGACCCAAACCGTGCGACGACGGCGCCGTATGCACCCTCGACACCTGCAAGGCCGGCGCATGCGTCAACCTGCCGATGGCCGCGACCTGCGACGACGGCAACGACTGCACCGAAGCAGACCTGTGCAACAACGGCGCTTGTGGCGGTTCGACCAAGGACTGCGCGGACAAGAGCCCCTGCACCATCGACAGTTGCGACGCCGGCAAGTGCCAATACAAGCAAGTGCCCGACAACACGATTTGTGACGACAAGAACCCGTGCACGGCCAACGAAGTGTGCGATCACGACGGCAGTTGCGCGGGCGTCGAAAAGAACTGCGATGACAACAACCCCTGCACGTTCGACAAGTGCCAGGTCACCGACGGCCTCTGCCAGCACGAGCCGACCCAAGGAGCGCCCTGCACCGACGGCAACGCCTGTACGCTCGGCGACGCGTGCCAGAACGGCGCCTGTCTTCCAGGCGCCAAGAAGCAGTGCAGTGACGGCAACCCCTGCACCAGCGACGCGTGCGACACGGCCAATGCCGCGTGTCTCTTTGCCGCGGCCGACGGCCCCTGCACCGACAACAACCCGTGCACCGTGGGCGACGCGTGCGCCGCGGGCAAGTGTGCACAGGGCAAGCTGACCGACTGCGCCGACAACAACCCTTGCACCATCGAAAACTGCGACACGGCCAGCGGCCAGTGCGTGGTCAAGAACTCGGTCGCCGGCATCGCGTGCGACGACGGCCAGCCATGCACCGGCGGCGAATCGTGCAAGGACGGCGCTTGCCAGGTCGGCAAGCCCGTGGTGTGCGACGACGGCAATCCGTGCACCAAGGACACCTGCGATGCCGCCGGCAAGTGCGTCAACGCCAACGACGACGGCAAGGCCTGCGAAGACGGCAACGTCTGCACCGGTGGCGACAGTTGCCTGGCCGGCGTGTGCAAGTCTGGAAAGTCGGCGTGCGAGTGCGAAAAGACCAGCGATTGCGCAGCAAAAGAGGATGGCAACGCCTGCAACGGCACGCTGTTCTGCGAGCAGGTCTCGCACACCTGCCAGTTGGACCTCAAGACCGTGGTCGTCTGCGACGCCAGCAAGAACACCGAGTGCCTGACGTGGACATGCAACGCCAAGGCCGGCAAATGCGAGCCAGCCAACGCACCGACCGGCAAGCCGTGCGACGCCGACGGTTCTGCATGCACCAAAGGCGACGCTTGCAACGCTGGTATGTGCGAGCCGGGTCCCGCCGTCGGTTGCGACGACAACAACCCGTGCACCAACGACCTTTGCGGCTTCTCCGGCGGTTGCAGCAACGTCCACAACCAAAAGCCGTGCAGCGACGGCAACCCCTGCACCGAGATCGACATCTGCAGCAAAGGGTCGTGCTTTGGCGGCGGCCCGAAATGGTGCGACGACGGCAACCCTTGCACGCAAGACAGTTGCGACAAGGCAACGGGCCTCTGCGTGTTCGCGGGCACGAGCGGCGGTGGCTGCGACGACAACAACGCCTGCACCACCGGCGACGCGTGCAACGCTGGCGTGTGCCAGCCCAAGAACAAGGTGGTCTGCGACGACGGCAAGCCGTGCACGGCCGACTTCTGCAACGAGAAGAACGGTCAGTGCAGCGCGCCGGCCTCGCCCACTGGCCTTGCCTGCTCGGACAACAACGCTTGCACCGTCGGCGACGCATGCAAGAACGGCGCGTGCGTGCCGGGCAAATACACCGTATGCAACGACAGCAACCCATGCACGCTCGACGGCTGCGACCTGCAGAGCGGCCAGTGCACGGCCGTGGTCGGCAACAACGGCGCGCCGTGCAACGACGGCGACGCCTGCACGCTGGCAGACAAGTGCTCGGCCGGCATGTGCAACCCGGGCACGCCCAAAGTGTGCAGTGACACCAACCCCTGCATCTTGCCGAGCTGCGACAAGACCAACGGCAACTGCGTGGCAAAGGCGGGCACCGCGCCCTGCGACGACGGCAACGCCTGTAGCGAAAGTGATGCCTGCAAGAACGGCGTCTGCACTCCGGGCAAGTTCACGGTCTGCAACGACGGCGAGCCGTGCACCAACGACGCCTGCGACACCAAGACCGGCAGTTGCGTCTACACCAGCGTCGCCAAGCCCTGCACCGACAACAACAAATGCACCGCTGGCGACACCTGCGCGGGCGGAACGTGCAAGGGCAACCCAATTAGCTGCAACGACGGCAACCCATGCACCACCGACGCGTGCGATCCCGCGCTCGGCTGCACCCACAAGGCCACCAACGAAGGCATGGCCTGCAGCGACGGCAACGCGTGCACCACCGGCGACGCATGCAAGAACGGCGCATGCAAGGGCGCGGGCATCACCTGCAACGACGGCAACCCGTGCACCGTCGACACCTGCGACGCCAAGTCGGGCTGCAAGTACACGCCGACCAACGGCGCCTGCAACGACGGCAATCCGTGCACCGTCGGCGACAGCTGCGCCACCGGCAAGTGCGTCAGCGGTTCGGCCGCGCTGTGCACCGACAGCAACGACTGCACCGACGACCAATGCAACAAGGGCACGGGCGAGTGCACCTTCACCGTCGACGACACCAACACCTGCAGCGACGGCAACGCCTGTTCGCTCGGTGACGCGTGCAAGGGCGGCAAGTGCCAACTCGGCACCAGTACCAAGAACTGCGACGACGCCAACCCCTGCACCAGCGAGTGGTGCGACCCGGCGATCGGCTGCAAGGTCACACCCAACCAGGCTACGCCCTGTGACGACGGCAATGCATGCACGCTCAAAGACGTGTGCAGCAAAGGCCAGTGCGCGTCCGGCACGTTCGATTTGTGCGACGACGGCAGCGTGTGCACCGCCGACACCTGCGACAAGCTCACGGGCTGCGCGCACAGCAACGTCGACGTCCCGTGCGACGACGGCAACGCCTGCCAGGGCCCAGACGCCTGCAGCGGCGGCAAATGCCTCGGCCAGGCGGCCGTCAAGTGCGACGACGTCAATGTCTGCACCACCGACACCTGTGACCCCAAGGCCGGCTGCATCTTCGCAGCACTGCAGGGCGGCGGCTCGACCACCGACGTGCTCGTCAGCGGCAACGGCACCCAGGCCAGCGACACGCAGGCGCCCGGCGGCGGCGCTTTCCCGACCTTCATCAACTTCAAGGCGGCGGTGCCAACCTTCCAGGGCGGTAACTGGACCAGCGCCATCCAAGGCGCCAGTTGGGTGTGGACCAGCTTCAAAGTTGCCAACCCGACGCAGGACCTGACCGCCGAATTCCGCCAGAGCTTCCCCATCAGTGACCCGGCCAAGGTGACGGCGACGCTGCAGGTGGCGGCCGACAACACCCTGGTGTGCTGGGTCAACGACAAGATGGTCGTCAACGGCAGCGGCATCGACAACGCCAGCCAGCCTAAAGTCGTCGAAATCAAAGCGGCGCTGCTCATCGGCAACAACCTGCTGCGCTGCCAGGTGACCAATGCCGGTTTTGCCGATGCCACGCCCGAGACCAACCCGGCCGGACTCGCCTACCGCATCGAAATCAAGACCCTGGTCAACGGCGCCCCGTGCGACGACGGCAACGAGTGCACCACCGTCGACGTCTGCTTTGGCGGCAACTGCACCGGGGTCGTCGGCCAGACCTGCGACGACGGCAACCCGTGCACCGCCGACAAGTGCAGCAATGGCAAAGGCTGCACCAACAGCGTCCAGGACGGCGCGGCGTGCGAGGACGGCGACCCGTGCAGCAGCGGCGACAAGTGCGCGGGCGGCAAATGCACCAAGGGCGGCGGCGTATCGTGCGACGACGGGCTGGCCTGCACCATCGACCTGTGCGACCCCAAGCTGGGCTGCAACCACAAATCGACGTCGAGCGGCCAGTTCACCGCCATCAGCGTGCCGAGCGACAGCAAGACCGTCGTCGCCGGCAGCGGCGGCAACGTGCCGGCCACCGCGACCTGGGACCAGTACCCGGGCTGGACGCACGCCATTGCCGGCGCCACTTGGCTGTGGTCGTCGTTCCAAGTGCAAGACCCGGCCAAGACCACCACAGTGACCCTGCAGCGCACGTTCGACGTGCCCGCCGGCTTCGAGAACGTGGTCGGTCAGGCGACGCTTGCCGCGGATGGCGCGTTTGTCTGCAAGCTCAACGGCAAGGTCGTGGGCGTCGAAACCGCCGAGGAGAACTACAAGGCGGCCATCAAACTGTCGCTCAACGGCAAGCTCGTCGCTGGCGCCAACGTGTTCTCGTGCACCGTGACCAACCCCGGTCAGCCCGGCAGCACGCCGCAGAGCAACCCGGCCGGATTGGTGTTCCGCCTCGATGTGCAGTGGTACGCCAAGGGCGGCGCAGTGCCTTGCGACGACGGCAATGGTTGTACCGTGGGCGATTGGTGCAAGGGCTTCTACTGCCAGGCAGGCGCAACGGTCGATTGTGACGACGACGATGCCTGCACCAGCGATTACTGTGACCCCAAGGCCGGTTGCGGGCACAAGGATTCAGGCGCCACCGCATGCAACGACGGCAACGCCTGCACCGTGAGCGACGTGTGCCAGGCCGGCAAGTGCGTGGGCGGAAAACCCGCCAGTTGCGACGACTACGATCCGTGCACGGCCGATTCATGCGACGCCAAGGCCGGTTGCGCGCACGCCCAGGTCGACGGCGCCGCGTGTACCGACAACAACCCCTGCACCGTCGGCGACGCCTGCAAGTCCGGCAAATGCGTGGCCACCGCGGCCAACCTGTGCAACGACAACAACGCCTGCACGGTCGATGCCTGCTCGACTTTGCAGGGGTGCTACTACAACCCGACCGGCGGGGCGTGCGACGACGGCAACTCGTGCACCATCAACGACCAGTGCTCCGGCGGCCTGTGCCTGGGTGTCGCCCAGAACGGCTGCAACGACAACAACGCCTGCACCAGCGACGTCTGCGACCCCACCAAGGGCTGCGTGAGCACCCCGGTCGCCATGGGCCCGTGCGACGACGGCAACCCGTGCACCCTCGGCGACGGTTGCAAAGCCGGCGTGTGCAGCAGCGGCACCAGCAAGCCGTGCACCGACGGCAACCCGTGCACCATCGACAGTTGCGACACCAAGGGCGGCGCCGGCTGCCTCTTCGACCCGCAGCCCGATGGCAATCAGTGCGAAGACGGCAACCCGTGCACCGTCAGCGACCTGTGCGCCAAGGCCAAGTGCGTGATGGGCAAGCTGCGCGAATGTGGCGACGGCAACCCGTGCACCGACGACGCCTGCGACCCGACCACCGGCAACTGCGTCAACAAGGTGCTGGTTGGGATCTATGCCTGCGACGACGGCGACGCGTGCAGCCTCGGCGACCAGTGCAAGGCCGGGGCGTGCGTGGGATCGGCCAAGACCTGCACCGACAACAACCCGTGTACGGCGGATAGCTGCAACTCGGGCACGGGCCAGTGCGTGTTCAAGGCGATTGCGGGGTGTCAGCCGTAGCGTCAGTGAGCGGGTGCGGCGGCCAACGTTGCGCGCACACCGCAGCAGGCGACCAAGCTGTATCTTTTCGACCCCTTGCCCGTCGAGGACTCGGCGCTGCGCCGCGAAAACCTGGTCGCGCTGCACCTGCGCAAGGCGGCGCACCATTGGACGGACCTCGCCATCACGAATCGACGACCACGGAAGGTCCGCACCAAGGACAGCGCCGAAGTGCACGTTGTGCAGACCCGCGACGGCAAGCCTTGGATGCTGGTCGCGTGCAAGCCCGGCGACACCGCGCCAGCCAAGCACCTCAGCGCCTCTGGCCGTGCGCTGGCCGTAGCGCATTGGGTGCAATTGGTGGACGTGCAAGACAAGGTGCGCGCATGCCCCGAACACGGTGTGCGGCCGGTGTCGAACGAGCGGCTTCTTGGCGGGGTTGCCGCGGCGAACCTGCTTGCTTCTACCCGTGCGGTCGGGCTACCTTGCGCCGCAATGAGGCAATGACATGGTCCATCCACTTGCTCGCATCGCCCTCGCCGTTGTCGCCAGCGCCTGCACAGCCCCGGCGCCCGGGGCGACCGGGCCCGGTACCGCGGCCGCCGATGTACAGGCCGGGGACGCCGCGGTCACAGACGGTCCCGCCGACGCGGCTGCCGATGGACCGGCCGGACCCGACGGCCTGCTCGAAACCAGCCCCGAAACCAGCCCCGACGCCAGTCAAGGCACCGGCACCGATGCCAGCCTCGATGGCAGCCCCGACACCCAGGCCGACGCCGGCTGGCCGGACCTCCAAGCCCCCGTCCACGCCCCGACGGCGCCGCTGGGGGCGTTCTACGTCACCATCCGCACCGGCAACGGCCTGAACGACGGCACCAACGACCCCTTCCAACTGTGCCTCGCCGACAAGGTCTGCTGGGACCTGGACAACCCCGAAATCAACGACCGCGAGGCCGGCGCGGTGGACCACCATCGGCTGGCGGGCAAAGGCCTGACCAAGTCCACCATCGACCGGGTACGCTTGCAGGCCGTATCTGGCACCAACGCGTGGATGCCGACCTGCGTCGCGGTGGTCGCCGACGGCGAGTTGCTTTTCTGCCAGGACGGGATCGTGACCAAGCTCTCGACCCAGGGCGGCGACGAGCAGCCGGCATGGCAGGCGCCAAACCCCAAGCTCAAGGCGTGCGGGAGCTGCTACCCGAGCGGCAAGGTCATCGTCAAGCCGATGGTCGGGCACACGTCCGCGACCTCGACGCGGCTGTGGTTCCACGCCAGCGCGTCGTGGCCCGCGCAACTGGAGGCCGCTCCGGAGCCGACTTTCGGCAATCCGGTCGTCGGCGCTCCGGTGCTGCCGGCACAGGCAGACGGCTTCATGGCCGAGGCCCAGGTGGCAGGTCTGCAGCCAGCGACGCCGTATTGGCTGCGCCTCAAGGTTGATGGCCAGGTCGTCCACACCACCGCGACGCCAGTCCCCACCGCCCCGGCGGCCGGCGGCAAAGCGACGTTTGCGTTCGTGTCGTGCGCAAAAAACGACGACCAACCGGGTTTCGGCGCCATCGACGCGCTCAAACCCAACGGTCTGCTGATGATCGGCGATAACCACTACGGCAACACCGGCGACCTCGACCACCTGCGCTGGTGGTACCGGCGGATGCACGCCCGGACCCACTTCGCCGATTTGGCCGCGCGTACGCCGACATGGGCCATCTGGGACGACCACGACTTTGTCGGCAACAACACCAACGGCAAGGCCGCCGGCAAAGACAACGCGCTGCAAGCGTTCGGCGAAGCATGGGCAAACTCCGCGGCCGGCACCGCGCAGACCAAGGGCGTATTCCACCAGTTCACCTGGGGCGATGCCGAGTTCTTCTTGACCGACGGCCGCTATTGGCGCGACGTCGAGGGCGACCTGCTGGGCAAGGCTCAGACGGCGTGGCTCAAGGCGGCGCTCAAGGCCTCCAAGGCCCCCTTCAAGTTGGTTGGCTGCGGCAGCCGCTTCACGCTCAAGGGTTCCGGCGACTCGTGGGCTGTGTATCCCGAGGCTCAAAAAGCCCTCATCGACTACGTGTTCGCCGAAAAAATCGGCGGCCTGGTGTTCTTGAGCGGCGACATCCACCGCCACGAAGTGCGCAAAATCCACGCGGGCGGGCCGGGCGCGTATCCGCTGCACGAGCTGACGTCGTCGCCGATCGCCAACCTGCCCTCGCTGTGCAAGCCCCCGGATGGCGAATTGCTTCTCTGCGCCGCCGAGAATGGCTTTGGCTGGCTGGACATCGACGGCACCGCAAAACCGGCCTTGCTGACGCATCAGGTGCGCGACGAGAAGGGCAAGGTGCTGTATACCCTCAAGCTGAGCGCGGCGGAGTTGCAGGTGAACCAGTAGGCGAAACCCCAAGTTCGCTCCGTGATGCGAGCCGTCATGCCGTAGAGAATCCGCAACACGCTTCGCCTACTAGGAGCCTGTCGGCGAAACGCCAGAATCGGCAGATTCTGGCCGACAGGCTCCTAGGCAGGCCGCGGCGGCGGCCTGCCAGCGACCGAAACTGCCTGAATTTACTTCAGGCAGTTCTTGGTCGCTGCCTCGATCGCAACCACCACG
>Ga0194120_10003689_pt1 | contig 24628 bp, 10 predicted proteins | sample TA2MahCa65mmetaG_FD_148642 | JGI IMG/M metagenome (GOLD analysis project Ga0194120, IMG submission 148642) | Freshwater microbial communities from Lake Tanganyika, Tanzania - TA2015019 Mahale Deep Cast 65m | ecosystem: Environmental > Aquatic > Freshwater > Lake | place: Tanzania: Lake... | reverse complement strand
GTTCTCCGTCTTTTAACACGTGCCTGTCAAACTCGTAGTTGGGAAGTCCGTTGACCCTCATTGAAAGCTTTTTTCCCCACCCGCTGCAGTAATCCATGATGCAATCCTTGTTGAATTTCTTGCCCCAAATCTGGAAAAAGTGCCCAAGCGTGAATGGCCGTGTGTCTGCCGATTCAACATGCACAGTGCCATTCAGGTAATCCTCGCCATGGGTGTGCACTGGATACTCGCCTTGTAATTGCAATCCACCTTCAGCTCCTCGCCCAACATTTGCCGGAAATTGGATTTTTTCCCCATCTATATAAACGAAAAGGCGGGGGTGGATATGCATGGGCGCATCGCCAAGCTTAATGGGCGGCGTAAACCCTGGTGTTGACTGGCCTTCAAAGTATGCATAAGCTGCTATGGCAATTGCCGCAACAAAAAGAAGGATGAATACCCTGTCAAGGGATTTGCCTGCAGCAGCGCTTTTAGCTGCTTCTTGCGGCTTTGCGCATTCATCCAGCAGCTTTTCATTTGTGGCGCTGGCAGGTATTACATCTTGTGCCATAGTTAACATCCGCTCCTTGTTCCCAATAGCCTAAACAAGCTTAACGCAGATGCCGTTGTCAGATGATCTGACTTCAACCATGTAAGTGCCGGCCGACTTCATTTTCGATATGTCGCTGCAACTGGCATCAGCCTCGAATCTCGTGTGCTTTACAACTTCCGTGTCGCCCACATAGGTGCCTATTTTTATGTTTACCTCGTTTTTCTCAATCTTAATTGACTTGACTCCATTGGGAATTATGGCCTCTGTAATGATGCTTGAGCCAAGCGTTGTCCCAACAACATCAATGGTGCTTGCCAGCCGCGTTGCAACCAAATCTGCCTGGGCAAGTGACAGCTGCTCGTTTGCCTGGTTTGTCCTGTAATAAAGCGAGAACAGGACAGGCATGAGAAGCAGCACCACAAACCCTATGATTACCATTAGCTCAATTGAGACCTGGCCTTTGCGCCAACGTTTGCCTGTTCTCATTAAAATGCCCCCTTGCATCTCCTTCACACCCGGGCTAAAACCAAAAAATAACTGCAATAACACATCCTGCGTTCCATCTTTCTTCAAGAGTGGTGCAGCGGGCTTGGCTTTTTCCTTGCAGCCATCCTTTTTATCTCATTGAGGACTGCCTTCATGGCCGAAAAAATATCCCACTCCTGCGCAGAAGCTGAAATTATGCCTGCATGAGCAGTCTGCAGCCTTGCCCTGATGCTATATCTCCTGCCCTCCCTTTTTACATGTATGGACAGGGACTGGGTCTGCAGGCTTTTTTGCATCTTGCCAAGTATTTTTTTTGCCTCGTCATGGATTGCATCGTAGCTTTCCCTGTCCTGCTGGTCCAGTCCGGAAATATATATTACATCCTTCTCCTCGGTTTTCATTACAGTCTCAAACAGGTCCCTTGCAGTCAATATTCCAAGTGGTGTCAGGCCGTCTGAAACAATCACTGCCGAGACATTGTGCTGGACCATGAGCTTTGCTGCGTCGGATGTGGGTTTTTCCGGCTCAATAGTCACGGTTTCCTCCCGCATGTGGGAGCCGACTTGCTGCAGGTCAACGTTTGCCTTGTTGGCCCCAAGCGGCGACTGTTTTGGTGCAAGCTTGGGCTGCACCATGTCAAACGTAGAAATTATGCCTGCCAACCTGCTGTTTTCGGTGACAATCAGCCTCCTGACATTGTGCTTTTTCATCAGGGCCTTGGCATTTGCTATTGTGGCCTTTGAGTCAATGCATACTGCAGGCGCACTCATCACATTTTCAACCCTGTTTTTTTCAAGCATGCGCGCCTCAAGTATCAGATGTATCAGGTCAGACCTTGTGAAAGCCCCGGCCACCTTGCCCTTTTCAAGCACCGCCAATGACTTGAACCTTCCTGCAAAGAAGGCCTTGCACATGTCCTCAACGCCGCTTTTTGTGTCAAGCGTTGGCGCCCGCATGGCAATCGTGCCGCATTTGGTTTTTCCGGCATCAATGGCATTTTGCCTAATGTCCCTATCATCAATCAAGCCGTAATACTTTCCTTCCTTAGTCACAATTACTGATAAGCCTGATTTGACAATTTTAGAAAAAGCCTTGGAAACGGTATCGTTAAAATCAACTATGCTAGGCTCCTTAATATCCACTGGCACCACCTGTCTATCAATTGAATAGGAAAGTATTAAAGCCTGTTTTCCCTTTATTAACTGTTACGTCGTAAATTCGCAGAAAGGATATATTTGTCGGGTTGGCAGATCGGCTATGCGCCCCGCTGCAGACGGGGAGAGGGGGGTTCAACTCCCTCACCCGACTAATCATTTTTAATTTTGCCATGCGATAAATGCAATAATGGTCTTGGACAAACTTCCAGCCGTCAACTCTCTTTTCGCCACACGAAACATCTAACTAAGTTAAAATGCTGAAAAGAAGAAACGTGGCTAAAGCCAGAAAATTTTGCATGCTGTTGCCAACTGATACTTTACCCTAGCACCAGGCTCTCAAGAAGCCCTGACGGTGTTGCTTTTATTTTGCCGTTTATGTAGGCATCAATGAACGGCTGCATGTCTTGCGCATTCAATAGTTTCACTGCATCATCCTTGGCTATTACTGCCTTGACGCCCGCATTTCTGTTTTCATAAACCTGTCCAAACGAAAGCATCTCTTCCCCGTCAAAGGTCGCATATGCGGAAAACCAGGTCCTTTCCCCTTTCATTACCATCACCTGCGCCGACTTGTAGCCTTTGCCTGAAAGCTTTGACACGTATTTTTTCACGTTTTCATTCTCGTTTAGTTTCTCCGGCGTGTATTTTGCAATGTATTTGCCAAACACTGAAGCATCGGCATCATCGGCAAGCTCGCTTTGCGAATAAAATTCGGAATTTGTGGCGGCGGTAATCGGGTCGGCAGGTTTTCCCGAAGAGAAAATCCCTCCTATGAAGTTTGCGACACCTGAGAAAATGCTCCCGATGAAATCCATAATTCCACCCAGAATGCCGCCGTCACTTATTGGGGCCGGGGGGGATTTGCTTGCAGGCGCACTCACAACAAAACTCCTCACTTGTGTCATATTGGTTGCGCCTGTGTCGTCCGTACATTTGACATACCAATCATAGTTTCCATTTGCATACTCTGATGTGAAAAAGGTCGTTCCCTGGGTCAGGCGCGTGTCCTTTATGGCATCATTGACATAGACGGCGCAGCTGACTTGCATTTGCCCTGGGTTTGTGGTAAATGCCCTGTACATCAAAGTGACATTCGCCAAACTGCTGACATATCCATCTTCTGGGTTGTCAATAGACACAGTCACTTGTGGTGTTGGCGGCTGGGGCAAACTAACTGTAAATCTATATTTGCCACTTGTTCCGTTTCCTGCTGTCCCAACTCCAGTGCACTTGACATACCACTCATACTCTCCGGTCTGTACTATTGCTGAATGCGTGTATGTGCTTGTCACAAGCCTGGAATCAACTACCTGGCCATTCAAATACACTTCGCAGTTTGCACTTGCCCCGCCCGGTACGTAATACCCTAGGTTAACTGGTGTTGAGGCAAAAGCCGTGTTGTTTTGCGGGCTTGTCAGCATGATGTTCAAAGGAGCAGGGGTGGTAGGCTCACTAGATTGAATTGTGAATGCCCATGTATCGGTTGTTGCATTTGCAATGCCTGCAGCACAGCTGACTTTCCAATTGTAGTTCCCAGGAGTGAAGTACTTTTCTGTCCTAAAACTTTTCACGCCTGCTCCTGTCTCAGTTGCTACAACAACTCCATCAAGGTAAGTATTGCATACTGGTGATGCCGTGGAGTTCGTTGACACATTGTATGAATAATACAACCATCCTCCTGGCAGTACGGCACCATTTAAGGGGCTCATTTGCACAACTGTCAAGCTTGGTATGTTCTGGACAGGAACATTCACCCTGAACTCCCTTGTTTCTGAAGTTGCATTTGTGCCGTTTGCATTTGCACAATAGACATACCAGGAATAAATCCCATTTTGCATTTCTTTGCTGAAGAATGTGGTTCCATGGGCAGTTTTTGAATCAGCAACCTCCCCATCTATGTAGAGTTTGCAATTTAGGTTTCCAGCTGCCGTTCCTACGTTGTACATAAAACTAACGTTTGTTATGTTGAAAACACGATTGTTTGCCGGATTGTTAAGCGTGATTGAAATGGGGTCGGCAGTCTGAGGCTTGAGCGAAAAGACCCTAGTTTCGCTTGTTTTAGTTACGGTGCTTACATTGCATGAAACATACCATGTGTAATTGCCGTTTTGCTGATTGCTCAAATATGCCGATTTGCTTCCTTTTCCATATGAAGTCGCAATCCATGCCCCGTTTAAATACACTCCGCATTTAACTGCCTGGGTGCTGTCAGACGAAACGCTGTACTCCAATTCCACGAATGGAGAAACAATCTCTGTGTTGTTTGCCGGGCTTGTCAATACCACCTCCAATGAAGGAACCGGGGCGTTAACGCTAAAAGTTCTAGACTCGCTTGTTTTGGCAGCACCCGTTGCATTTGAACACTTCACATACCATGAATAACCCCCATTGCCATATGTTGCCAAATAGTCTGCATTCACAAATAGCGGGGTTGAATTTTTAAGCTGGTTGTTGACATAAAGCTCGCAAGTCCCCTGCTGCCCGGGGCCGTACCCACCATATGAAATAGTCACATCTGATGTTGTGAATGCAGCTCCTTCTTGCGGGTTTAAAAGATTAATATTTATATCCGGAACCTGGGCGCTTGCGAAACCCATGACAATTGAAATAATAGCCAACATACATAGCGTAATTATCCTTTTATTTCCCATTCGAACCACCCACGTTTCTAATAACTTATTCAGTTTTCTTATTTAATTTTTTTCAAAATTGCTTTTCTATACCTCATATCCGTTTATCGCCGCTACTTTGCGCGTCTCAAGCATGCGCTCAAGCAAAGCCTTTGTCGAGCCTTCCACGGCGTTGCTTCTTGAAATGTATGTGTCGTAAAGTTCGTTGGCAACAACACTTGTTTTTTGCGGGTCGGCTTTATATGCCTGGTCAAAATTCACCCGGGCCTCTTCAAGTTTTCCTGAAAGAAGACATGCCACGCCAAGCGCCACTTTAATATCGCTGTTATTTGGAAGCGCAGCCGATGCATATTGTAGGGCATCCAGAGCCTCTCCAACCCTGTTTAATGGCAGCAGCGTCAAGCCCATCAAGTGCCATATCGCAGGCTGCTGCTTGTCAAGGGATGCGGCCTGCGCCAGGCAGGACAGCGCCTCCTCAAAATTCCCCTCAAGGTAAAGCGTCTTTCCTTTCACAAACCAGGCAAGTGCATCAGCCGGCGCGACATCAACCAAATCCTGTGCCGTGCTTTGTGCCTCCACAAGCTTTTTTTCCTCTATTTCTTCCTCGTTTTTTGCAACAAGTGAATCCTCAAGCTCATCGCTCATACAACCACTCAACCTGCGTTATTTTCAATACATGTATCATTTCCCCGCACTTATTTTTTCTGCAACAAATATATACCTATTGCTCAATATACCTAAAGTATGGCAAGCGCGCAAGCACCATCCAGCATACCGGCATCAAAACCGATACTTGGGAAACCTTCCGAAGAGTTCGACTCAATGAAATCCGGCTCTGGAAAAGTGGCGTCCTGGGGGTTATCCCCAAACGAGACTCTTCCAGTCCATCTCCCCGGGAAAGCAGATGAGTCGTTTGCCAGGGCTTTTTTCAAGGCAATAGCCATATAGGGGGTAGGAAATATCCAATGCAACTTTCTAGCCAAGCAATACCCTAAATTCAATCCAGTCGCCGTCGTTTAGCCCGAATCTTTTTCTCAAATCAACTGGCGCTATAACCTCAAGTGTGTTTAACCCGTGTGTTGAGCGCGCAGGGAAAACAAGCGCCCCCCCTATATTCCCAATCCTGCACCTGTAGCAGAGCAGTTTTCCATATGTCTTGCCGCCTTTCTCAAAACCGCCAACCTCAACCCCTGGTTTTGACTTTAGCCTAAGCCGCTTTTCAATCTCATCTGGCGTTATGCGAACGTTTAGTGTGCCTGCATAGGGCCTGAACCCAACCCTTTCCTTTATTCTTTTTGCATATTCTGGCATGCCAATATACCTTGCCCCCTCCCCAAGGCCGCTTACCACTTTTCCGGAAAATTCGAATTCAAGCTCGGAGTCAAAAACTTTTTGCAATGAGAGGAATTCCTTTCTTGCCCTGTTGTAGGCGTCTGTGCTCACACTTATGTTGCTTGAGCTCCTTTTTACAAAGCCCTGGCTCTCAAGCTGCAGCAACATCCTGGAGGCTGTCTGCTGGGACACACCAAGCTCTGTTGCTATTTCCTTTGTGGTAAGCCTCACAGGCTCCAAGTGCGCCCTTTTTTTCAAAAGCAAAATCAAAAGCTCGTCAAACATGCCCTCACACCTTTCCTTTTTCCATGCTTTTCTATAACTGGGTTATATTGGCTTTTTGCTTGAACATAATAAAAACCTATCCCGCGAAACTATTTTTGCCTGTGATGATGTGAACAACCACTGTAAAATGTGATGAGGTCAACAGCGTCTGAGGCATCAACACAACACCTGTTTCAAATATTACTCATCGAAAGAACGTGGTGCTTGCAAGTCTTTCGCACTCATGCAAAGGAGGCGCGCACCGAGGCATACAACTTTTCATCTTAAGCCAGTCAATGTAGGCAAACCATGGATTTAGTCTGTGGTCTTTCACAAGGTGCAGCTGTTGACCTGTGACTAGTGGTTCCAGTGTGCACCGGCATTCTCAAGCTCGGTTTGGCCCAAAGTTTAGTCTTGGTCGTACCTTGTGACTACACGACGCGACCATGCCAATAGTCTTCAGTCGTGGGTACAGGGCGCAGTAATGCCCCGCACTTCAGTGCTGGGTTCATCGCATCGTGTGACAATTAACTTTACCTCGTTCCCAACCAGAAATATATATAAATAGGTCTCTGTCCATATATGTGCTAATGTTAGTCAAAAAAAGTGGGTCTGTCCTTCATCAGCTTACTTCTTATCTTGCAGGTCAGCGCTCTATATTTTCTGCAACTAGTTCTATGGCAGCAGTTTCACGCGTCATTTGCCTTTTTATTCTCCTGGTATTTTTCTTGATTGGGTCGGCTTATTCAACTTCTCTATCAGTTTGCGTACAATCCCTTGGTACTGGAGATTTCACACTTTCTCAAGACATTGTCTTTAGTGATTCTCAGGCTGGCAGTACGTGGACTGGTTGCTTCCAGTTTGGCCAAGACAATGTTGATTTTGACTGCTCTGGCCATTCTATTAGTTCGTATGCAACCTCATATGACAAATACGCATTCAACATCACTGGCCGCAACAACATTACAATAAGAAATTGTGTAATCCACGGTGATTTTCAATCATCAGGTTTTGAAATTCATGCAGGAAGCACCAATATAAGAATTAACAACACAACTGTCTCAAACGCGGCTGGTTTGCCAACTGGCATTCACATAGACAAATCCTCAAATGTAAATATCTCTGGCTTTAAAAGCGACTCAACTGTTGCTGTGGCTGCCATTAAAGTCGAAGATAGCTCAAACGTGCTTGTCTCCAACTTCAATATAGCTCCAGGTTCTGGCACTGGAATCAAAGTAGTTTCAAACAATACAAAAATCTATCTTGGCAATTTTTCGTGTAGTGCTGCCTGCAAGCCAATAACTTTTGCAGATGGGGCCTCAAACAATGTCATTGCAAATGTCACTTCTAGAACTGGCGCCATAGCCCAAGGAGTTATTAATTTTGAAGGATTGGCACACTTTTACAACGACGTCATAACTAACAGCACACTGACTTCGACAGACAAAGACAACGAGCTTATCAATTTCTATTATACTTCCTGCTCCTATCAAATTTATCACAATATCTCAATCTACAACAACATCCTCAATGCCTCAAACTCGATTCGCTATCCGTGCAATTCACGCCTGTATGTTAATCTAAATGCCTCAAACACCTCGGGAACAAACATTGTTGGCGGTCCAGTTCTTGGAGGCAATGCGTGGGTTGCTCCTCTGGGCAATGGGTTTTCCCAAAACTGTACTGACAATGATGAAAATGGATTTATAGACGATGATCCATCGTCGTTCTGTCCTGTTCCATACATTCAGGATTTTGACAGTTCAAATGAGCTAGCTGCAGGTGATTCTCTCCCACTTTCATTCTCAACACCAATTACTTCCTGTCCTACCACTGTTACCTCTCAAAGCACTTATAAACTTACACAGAATTTGACATCTTCTGGCTCCTGTCTCACTCTGATTCAGGACCAAAACATCCAGCTTGATTGCAAAGGCTACTCAATTAGGGGAAGCGGAACAGGAACTGGAATATCAATTGGCTCGTCCCAAAGCATAGTTAGAAATTGCAAAGTGCTGAATTTCTCTACTGGACTTGCAATTTCAAATGCTGATAGTGTAAAAATTTACAATTCTAGCATTAACAACAATACATATGGTATAACTTATTCTAACAGTGACAGCTCTACAATCTACAACTCTATTGTATCAAATAACAGCAAACTTGGCATTAGCCTTGGCTCTTCAACAGGCAACCTATTTTACAACAACATTTTCAACAATACAAAAAACGTCTATGTCCTCAATTCATCGGCAAACTCCTGGAACACAAGCATGACTTTGGCAACAAACATAAGAGCAGGCCCTTACACTGGCGGCAATTTCTGGGCAAATCCTGCAAAAACCGGATTTTCACAGGTTTGTGACGATTCTGACAAAGATGGGTTGTGCTCGACTAATTATACAATCAATGGCACTGTAAACGATGATGCCCTCCCACTTTCTGGCATCAATTTTGTTTATTCCTGTATCAACATAACAGAGCCAGGCTCCTATCTTCTAATGAACAACATTTCCTCTCCTTCTGCAACCTGCATCAGGGTTCTTTCAAGCAATATAACATTTGACTGCAATAATTTTGCAATCAACGGAAGCGGGGCTGCAAACACTTACGGCCTTTTCATAAACCGGAGCAATTTCACAACAATTCAAAGATGCGAGGTTTACAATTTTGACTCAGGTGTTTTCTACACGTATTCATACAACAACACGCTTTCCAATCTGACACTTAGGAACAACACCCAATTTGGCCTGTTTTTCAACAACTCGCACAACAGTACAATATCTGTAGGCAGCCTTGATGGAAATGCAAAAAGCGGTCTATTCCTAAACTTCTCATACAACAACTCAATCTCCAATCTCTCGATTACAAACAACAACCTTTCCGGCATCAACCTCACCGCATCTGCCAACAACACTTTTTTCAACAATTTCCTGAATAACACAAACAATGCAATCTTTTTCAATCTTCCAAACAACAACCGGTGGAACACAACTTTCAATGCTACAGACAAGCGCAACATTGTGGGCGGCTTTGCAATTGGAGGCAATTTCTGGGCAAACCCTTCGGGCTTTGGGTTTTCCGAAAATACGTCAACTTGTACAGATACCAATGTGGACAATATCTGCGATTCAACATATAACATTACAACAGGCACCCTCAACAATACCGACTACCTTCCTTTGGCAAGCGCAAATTCAGTAATTTCTTCCTGCTCAAACCTCTCTTATCCTGGCATTTATACGATTAACGCGGCCTTGCAGGTTGCCTCGTCAACGTGCATCAATGTCACGGCAAACCAGGTTGAAATACGCTGCACCGGTAAGTCAATCAACGGGACGAGCCAGTCGGGGACAATCGGCATTAGCGTAAATGGGAGCAACGTGCAAATAAGGGACTGTGACATACGGGGGCTTAACCAGGGCATAAGGCTAAGCGGCGTGTCTGGTGCCATAATCACCAACAGCAACTTTACAAACAACTCCTATTCCGGCCTTGTAGTCACCTCGTCAACCTATGTATCGGTTTCAAATGTAATCGCCAAGAACAATTCAAACTTTGGCATTTTTGTCAATGCCTCTTCAAACAACCAGTTTACATACATAAATACGACAAACAATTCAAGGGCAATAGGATTTTATGTCCTCGCCTCATCCAACAACTCAGTTTCCAATCTTACTTCAAACCTCAATTCCATTGGGCTTCTCATAAACCAGTCCAACAGGACATATGTTTCCAACCTGACTTCCAATTCAAGCGTCGCCTACGCAGTTTACCTGCACACATCCAATGTCAGCAACTTTACAAACCTAGTCCTAAACTCAAACACATACGGTATCCTCCTCAATTCCTCATATTCTGCTAACTTTTCTGAGGCAACTCTTCTCAACAACGGAAACGGCATCCGGATTGACCTTTCTGGTTCAAATCGCTTCACCATTCTCACCCTGCTTGGCAGCAGCGCAGTTGGCCTAAACATCTCAAACGTGCCAACATCGCAAAAAAATGCATTCTCCAATAATTACTTCAACAACACTGTCAACTTCAACATAACTGACCTGCAAAACAGCACCATATGGAACATAACAAAGGCAGGCAAACTGAACTTCAGGAACGGCCCTTTCCTTGGCGGAAACTATTGGGGAACACCTTCAGGAACCGGATATTCTGACACTTGTGCCGACATATCCCCGGCAGATGGCATTTGTGATTCAGCTTACAATCTTACAAGCAATAAGGGCTTCAACATTGACTCTCTCCCGCTTTCAAGTGCAATCTACCTAGGCTCATGTACCAACCTCACAAACCCAATTACATATTCCCTAAGTTCAAACATTTCAATTGCAAACTCAACCTGTATTTCAATAAAGTCTAACAACGCAAGACTCAACTGCCTTGGCTTTAGGATTTCAGGCAATTCGCTTGCAAACACTTCAGGAATAAATGTTTCCGGTTATAACAATACGGTTATCGGCAACTGCACGGTTTCAGGATTTGATTTCGGGCTTATTTTGGAACGGTCTAGGAACAACACCATCTCCAACATCACTTCAGTTTCCAGCACATATGGGGTTTACCTGAACTACTCCAGTGGCAATCTCCTATCGGGCATCAATGCCTCCTCAAATTTGGACTCAGGTGTCTATCTTATAGGTTCTGCAAACAACACGCTTACAAGGTCCTTTGCATCCTCAAACCCCTATGGAATATATTCCTCTGCATCTTCCTCAAACAACTTTTCCGAATTGAATCTGGATTCAAACGACTTGTATGGGCTTCTCATGTTCCTTTCAAACTCCAACCAGATAATAAATTCCAACTTTACTTCAAACTCTGCAGGCCTGTTCATTGACTCCTCAAACTACAATCTTGTCAACAGGACAAATTTCATCCTCAATGTTTTTGGCCTTTATTTAACCAAGGCGCATTTCAACAAAATCGAAAACACGACTCTTGCTTCAAGCTCCCACTCAGGTCTTTACGTTTATGCTAGCCAGTCCAACAACATATCTAAAAACAACATTTCAAACAGCACCATAGCCGGCATCAATTTTGAAGACGAGGAAGGAACTCAGACTACAAATAACCTGATCTATGACAACATTCTCAACAACTCTGCAAATGTTTTTTTCACCCTTTCCAGCTCCACAAACTATTGGAACGTTACACTTAGAAGCGGAACAAACGCGATTGGAGGCTCAATGATTGGCGGCAACTTCTGGGCAAGCCCAAATGGGACGGGTTTTTCCCAAAATCGCTCGGCATGCGCCGATAATGACAACGGTATTTGCGACTTCAACTATACAATTTCAGACCCCATAAGCATAGACTACTTGCCGCTTTCGGACACAAAAATATTGACTACTTGCAATGCAAACCTTGTCGGATCTGCATATTATTCTCTTACCCAGAACATTGCAAACAACAGCAATGCGAACTGCTTTGTGTTTTCAAGCAACTATACCGAGCTAAATTGCAATGGCAAAACAATTGACGCGGCAGCCTCATCGGCAGCAGCAGTTGGCGTTTCAATTACAACCAAGAAAAACATTACAATTCGAAATTGCATCATTTCTGAATACCCGATTGGCATAAGAGCCAGAACCGCTTCAACTAATATCACAATAATTAACTCAACCGTATATTCAAGCACATACGGGATTCTTTTCAATAACACTTCTTCAAGCCGCATTTTTGGCACCAATACCACCGGAAGCTATGTTGCTGGCATTTATCTGGAATATTCTAACAAGAACACCCTTTCCAACCTGACTTCTTCCAGCAACACGCCCTACGGACTCGGGATTTCATTCACCCTCGATTCAAGCTTCAACAACCTGACAAACAGCACTGTTGCAAGCAACAGTTTTGCAGGCATTTTCCTAAACAACTCTACAAGCAACCGGATTTACAACAACATCTTCAACAACACCAATAATTTTGCCGCTGCAATGCTAAGTATGTTATCGGGGCCACGGAATGGGGGGGCATTTAGCAATGACTTTGCTGTTGGGACAATGTCTTGGCAAAGCCCCACAAATGCCCAGTCTTCTGATGGCACTAGCGCGACTGCATCTTTGTGCGAATTAATTGGAGGCGGCGCATCGCCAGCAATAAAAGCTACTGCGTATTTCCAAAAAGGCTGCGAAACAACTTCCCGCTATCTTACCGCGCAATCCTTTGGCTTTAGCATCCCAACAAATGCAAGGATTGACGGCATATTGGTGACAATAAGAAAAGCCGCTTCCGTAGCTGGCACCGTTTCTGACAATTCAATAAGAATCATCAACCGCACCAATTTTCTTGCAACAGAATATGCGGCAGGCGGAGTCTGGGGCACTACATTGGCTTACTCGTCCTACGGGGGGCCAAGAAATACCTGGGGGGCAACTTGGAGCGCTGCAGACATTAATCATGCTGGCTTTGGTGTTGCAATCTCTGCAGTCAACCCAACGACCATCTCGTCCACAGCCTCAATCGACCACGTAAACATTACCGTATATTATACTCTTCCCACTCCAGTTGAAATAACAATTCCCGTAAACATATGGAACAGGACCAAAGTCTCAGGGAAAAACATAATGAACGGTTCATACTTGGGCGGCAACTTCTGGGCAAACCCCTCTGGCACTGGCTTTTCGCAGACGTGCTCTGATACAAATCCCTGGGACAGCATTTGCGATTCGACATACACAATTGAGGCTTCAAACACCGACTCTCTGCCTTTGACTACCGAATTCAGCCTGCCAACAGTTCTTAACTCAACAATTCGGAACTTGACAAACGGCACTCTTTTCTACAAGGCCTCCACGCTTGTTGGCTTTGCAAACGGCACCTCTGGCCTCACACCTTTCAACTACTCCTACAAATGGTTCAAGAACGGCGCGCTGAATTTATCCGGAACATTTGCCGGCGCAAGCTCTGGTGTCGAGTACAACATCGCCAACATAACAAGTGGCAACCTGTCAAAGGGCCAAACTTGGAGGCTGGAGATAACCGGCATGTCAGCATCTGGCAACTCCTCTCCTCTCAATTCAACTCAAATCAACATTTCAAACACGCCCCCGACTACTTCCACTCCAACCCTGTCGCCGGCAAACGCCTTGAGGTTCACGCCAAACATCACTTGCGTCAATGGCTCATCCTCGGATATTGATGGGGACGATATACAGTTTTACTACTTGTGGTTCAAGAACAACGTTTCCACTGGCATCACAACTGAATACATAACCAATTCCTCTTTCACAACCTATGACAACATAACCTGTCAAATCACCCCATATAACCGGGACGAGAATGAAATCGGCGCACCAGCAAATTCCTCTTCCTTAACAATATCCTTAAGCGGGGCAGTGCCTACTGTCATACACTCAAGAATCAGAAATACTTCCTTGTCCTCAACTGGCGGCACCACATTTTACAAAAACTCCACGCTTTTTGGCCTTGCAAATGCAACCTCTGAAGCCGTCCCCTTCAACTACTCCTACAAATGGTTCAAGAATGGCGAGCTGAACTTATCCGGAACATTTGATGGCGCAAGCTCTGGTGTCGAATACAACATCGCCAACATAACAAGTGGCAACCTGTCCAAGGGCCAGAACTGGACACTTGAGATTACGGCCGTCTCCTCAAGTGGGAATTCGACTTCCAACAACTCTTCAACCATCTCAATATCCAACTCACTTCCAATCACTTCAAACCCGACTTTCAATCCTTCTATCGCCTATGCAAACACGGATAACGTTTCCTGTGAAAATTCCACTACGTCGGACATTGACTCAGATACCACATCATTCTATTACCTATGGTTCAAAAACGGCACTTCAACTGGGCTAACAACGCAGGCAATAACAAGCTTGTCATACGGCGCCTCTGACGTTCTTGTCTGCCAAATCACGCCCTTTGACGGCACTTCAAATGGAACTTCAAGGAACTCCTCGCAACTTACCATCCTAATCTCCTCTCCAGACATTCTTTACTCAAGAATATTCAACTCAAGCGCATCGGCCGGCAACGGCACCCAATTCTACAAGATATCAACCCTCTTTGGCCTTGCCAATGCGACATTTGGCGGCGGCTCTTTCAACTACTCCTACAAATGGTTCAAAAACGGGGCTCTCAACCTTACCGGAACCTACGTTGGTGCAAGCTCGGCAACTGAAACCAACATAGCCAACATAACAAGTGGCAACCTGTCAAAGGGCCAGAACTGGACACTTGAGATTACGGCCGTCTCCTCAAGTGGGAACTCGACTTCCAACAACTCCTCTGTAATCACAATTTCAAATTTGCCCCCCAACACCTCAACTCCAGCTTTGAGCCCGACTGTTGCATATACAAATACTTCCAATATCACATGTTCAAACAGCTCAGCATCTGATGAAGACGGCGATTCAGTCTCCTTCTCCTATCTTTGGTTCAAAAACGGTGCAGCAACCGGCGTTGCCACAAGCTACATCACTAATTCGTCTTATGTTGCAAACGACAATATTACATGCCAAATAACTCCCTCCGACGGTTTTGACAACGGCACTCCTGTCAATTCGTCTCAAACCACCATAACGGCCACCCCGCCCTCGAGTCCGTCTGTTCGCATTATAAACAGCACTAATGGCACCCAATTCTACAAGATATCAACCCTCTTTGGCCTTGCCAATGCGACATTTGGGGGAGGTTCTTTCAATTACTCCTACAAATGGTTCAAGAATGGCGAGCTGAACTTATCCGGAACATTTGATGGCGCAAGCTCTGGTGTCGAGTACAACATCGCCAACATTACAAGTGACAACCTGTCAAAGGGCCAGAACTGGACACTTGAGATTACGGCCGTCTCCTCAAGTGGGAATTCGAGTGCGGTTAATTCGACTTCAATTAACATATCGAATTCACCTCCTAACACTTCATTGCCTACAGTTTCTCCAAGTATTGTCTATACAAACACTGCAAATGTCAGCTGCAACAACTCTACCTCTGCTGACAATGACGGCGATTCTATTTCCTTCTTTTACCTGTGGTTCATAAATGGCTCCTCAACAGGCATCACTTCAAGCAACATCTCCAATTCTTCGTTTGGCGCTGGCGATTCAGTCCTGTGCCAAATCACCCCCTCAGACGGCGCAGCCAACGGGTCTTCCTCCAATTCAACTTCCCTGACAATCCTGTTCCCTGCCCCGACAATCAATTCAATCACTATAATTAACTCGTCAAATCTTTCGGAAAACGGCACAGTTTTCTATGCGACTTCAACCTTATTCGGTTTTGCAAACGCATCCCATGCTTCCAGCAGCTTCAATTTCTCATATAGGTGGTTTGTTAATGGTGTCCTGAATCTGTCTGGTGTTTTTGCAGGTGCGGCATCCGGCATCTCATCTAACATCGCCAACATTACAAGTGACAACCTGTCAAAGGGCCAGAACTGGACACTTGAGATTACGGCCGTCTCATCAAGTGGGAACTCAAGTGCGGCAAATTCCAGTTCCGTGTCAATTTCAAATAGCAGGCCGACAACTTCAGCGCCAACGCTGTCGCCTACTGCAGTCAATACCAACACTTCAATTGTCACGTGCAACAACGGCACAACGCTTGATGCGGACTGGGACACAGTCTCGTTCTATTACTTATGGTACAAGAATAACGCAAGCACTGGAAACACATCAAGCAGCCTTTCAAATTCGTCTTTCACTGCAAACGATATCCTTATCTGCCAAATCACTCCCTTTGACGGCACTGAAAACGGCACACCTGCAAATTCAACGCATGTCACAGTGGGCGTCCAGGAGCCGACAATAGTTTCAGTATTCCTTTACAACTCGACCAATGCTTCGGAAAACGGGACCGTCTATTTCAATAATTACACGATTTATGGCTTTGCCAATTCAAGTTATTCGGGCAACTCATCATTCAACTACACTTATTCATGGTATGTTGACGGGGCCGTGAATTCAACGGGCAACTTCATAGGGGCAACGGAAGGCATGGCAAACATTGCAAACTTGTCAGGAGTGCTATCCAAAAACCAACGCTGGGTGCTTGAAGTTGTTGCAGTCAACAATCTCTATTCAACATCACCAAAGAACTCAACAACAGCCATAATCTGGAATACCCCGCCAACCACATCCAGCCCGGCTCTTAGTCCAACAACAATAACAAAGAACACAAGCGCCGTCTACTGCCTAAACGGGTCCACAAGCGATGCTGATGGGGACAATGTCAGCTTCATTTATCTCTGGTACAGAAACGGCAACTCAACAGGGGTCACTGCTCAGTTCATTACAAACAGCTCATTCAACCTAAGCGACAACATAACCTGCCAAATCATGGCAATTGACCTGTCCGCAGACACAAAGGCTGCAAGAAATCTCTCAAACATCTCATCTTCGTCAATTGCATGGTCAAACCCTGCCAATGCCCAGCATGCTGATTCGTCATATGCTTCAGTAACCCTTGACTCAGAACGAAGCACAAGCCTTGCGGCAACAAACTTCAGCTTCAGCCTTGCTCCCTGGTCTAATGTCACAGGCGTCTTGGTCTCTGTTGCAAAAACAACTGGTGAGGGCGTTGCACAGGCATTGTTTGACGACTCTGTTAAGCTTATTCGCTTGGGCACAGTGTCAGGCTCAAACAAAGGGTCATCAGAGAGCTGGCCCTCGTCCCCGGCTGCGATTTATTACGGCGGCTCATACGACCTTTGGAACCTCAACTTCACCCCAAGCGGCATAAATTCGGGCAATTTCGGCGTGGCGATATCTGCAGTCTCCCATGACTACGCGCAGGCGCTTGTTGACTCAATCAATATTACTGTCTATTCAACGACAAACAGCTCAAAGTATAACTCTTCAACCGTGCAAGTAACAAACGCCCCACCTGTTACTGGTGTGCCAACCCTCGTGCCTTCTGTTGCCTATACAAATACAAAGAACATAACATGCATAAACACATCTGCCTATGACTACGAAGGCTCCAACATTTCGTTTTACTACCTTTGGTTCAAAAATGGGGCTGCCACAGCCTTCAACAACTCAAGCATCTCCAACTCTTCATTCACTGAAAATGATGCCTTGCTGTGCCAGATTACGCCTTTTGATGGAACTTACAACGGCACGCCTGTCAATTCAAGCCAGCTTACGGTGTACTCCATCAACATAAATGTCACAATTGCATCAATACTCAACACTTCAAACGGGACTGTTTTCATGCCAGACTCGGTGCTCTACGGGCATGCAAAGGCAGTTGCCCCTCTCAATCCATCCTCGTCGTTCCTGTTTAATTACAGCTACACGTGGTATCTTAACGGTGCAGCTGTCGAGGCAGGCTCCTATCCGAATGCTCAGTCCAATGCGGATACTGTAATAGCGACCATGGGGGACTTGGTATCAGGTCAAGTCTGGATTTTGCAGGTTACTGCGATTTACAATTCAAGCAGGTCAACACTGAATTCCAGCCCAATCAAGATAAGCACACCTACAGTCTCTTGCTCTAACCTCTCGACTGCAAACGCCCTTTACACACTTGCCTCAGGCCTGAATGTGGCATCAGGAACCTGCCTAAATGTCATTGCACAGAATGTCACTGTCGATTGCCAGGGCCAAAGCATTGATGGGGGCTTAAACTCAGACACAATAGGGATACACATAAACAGGTACAACAACACAGTTGTCAAAAACTGCACCCTAAGAAACCTTGGCTATGGCCTGTATCTATCCACAACAAGCGGCGGGCTTGTCACTAACAACACAATTGCAAACAGCACAGAAACTGGCATTTACCTGAACCTGGCATCTGGAAACACATTCTATAATAACTATATCCGCAACTATGAAAATTACAACAACCCTTCAGGCTACTCAAATGTTTGGAATACCAATCCTGGGACAAGCACAAACATAGTTGCCGGAAGAAAAATCGGCGGGAATTTCTGGGCAGACCCGCTTGGCTCGGGCTTTTCTGAAATATGCGAGGATTATGACAACAATTCAATCTGCGACAGCCCGCTTGCCCTTGACTCGTCGAATAAGGATTTCTATCCTCTTGGCGTTAGCGCCTCACTGCCAGGGTCGTGCGACAACATGACCGAATCCGGCGTTTATACCCTCACGGGAAGCATCAGCGGCTACCCAGTGACTTGCATGAAAGTGCTTGCAAATTTTGTGACTCTTGATTGCCTTGGAAGGACGATTGATGGCCTAGACGGCGGTGGCACATACGGCATATCAGTCATCGGCTATAACAACACCACGATTAAAAATTGCGTTGTCACCGACTTCTACGACGGCGTGCATATTGAGAACTCCCACTCAAACAGGCTTATCAATGTCACGACAAATTCCAATACAAATACCGGCCTTTCCCTTATCTCGTCAGGTGGAAACGTGGTCGATGCCCTTGCCTCAAGGGAAAACAGGTACTACGACCTTCTTGTCCAGCCCTCTTCCCCATCAGATTGTGCAAACACTATCGAGAACTCGACTGGCTCTGGCGAGCGTCAAATCCTCTACGCAGGCGGCAAGCCGGGTTACCTTTACAATGACGTGGCATCGCAAATAGTTTTTTGCAATGCAGTCAGCTCGTTTGTGGAGAATGTCACGGTGTCCGGGTCTGACACACTTGAGAATAACGGCATTTTTGCGTATTACTCCAATTACTCAACTTTTGCAAATGTTGACAGCTCCGACAATCTCATCGGCCTTGAGTTGTCCAAAGGCTCAAGCTATGCGACAGTTATTGGCTCCAAATTCACCTCCAACTCCAGGGGCGTGAGCATTGACGGGGGGTACAACGAGCTTGCAAACCTGACTCTTGATTACAACAAGTACGGCCTTTACATGGTCAATGGGGCTCATGACAACACACTCACCAACTCCATTGTTAAAAACAACGACTATGGATTTTATCTCTACTCGGCTGTAAAAAACACATTCTTCAACAACTATTTCAGCAACGCAGTCAATGTTGAGGTGCAGGCAAACCAAAAGAATATCTGGAACACGACAAAAATACCAGGAGCAAACATAATTGGCGGAAGCAATCTAGGTGGCAATTACTGGGCCAAAGAAGGGGCCGACGGCTTTTCACAGCTTTGCGCCGATGCAAATGACGACTCAATCTGTGATACGGGGTATAAAGTAAACTCTAATAACAACATTGATATGCTGCCACTGGCAGGCATAAATCGAATCACCGAATGCATGCAAATAACAAAGTCGGGGGCATATCTTGTGGCTGCAGACGTAGCCGGTTCAGGCAAATGCATCAATGTGCTTGCAAACAATGTCGATATTACCTGCGAAGGCAACACAATTTCAGGAACAAACCAATCGTCCTCAATCGGGGTTAATGTGCAGGATGCCGATAACTTCAGGCTCTCGGGCTGCACAATCAGCAACTTTGGGACTGGCCTGAAAATCTCGCAGTCAAGTGGAAGTTCTATAACTGGGACTAAAATCCTTTCAAGCAAGCTTTATGGCATTAATCTTACTGGAGTTCATGGCTCTAAAATCTACAATAATCTTTTCAATAATGCTAGAAATGCCTTTGTCCAGGACTCGTCAAATATTAGCTGGAACAGGGCAAAATTCCCTGCAATAAGCATAGTCGGCGGAAGCTATAGCGGAGGGAATGCATGGGCCTCACCAACTGGCGTAGACTTCTCGCAGCTTTGCTATGACTCCCAGCCGGATGGCATCTGTGACCAGCAATATAATGTTTCTGGCAACTTCTCGCCAGGCTCACAAAGCGTGCAGGCTCACATTGACTACCTGCCTCTAAGCATTCCCTCGGGTGACTCGGCCGGAGTCAATTTCATAACAATTTCCTCGGACACAAGTGCGCAGGTAAACTTGTCGTTCCAGGACATACGCCCAGGCGAGGAAAAAGAGTTCAAATTCATGTTGAGAAATGATGGCATACAAAATATAGCACTTGGCGTTTATTCTGACAAGGACGCAGGGGAATTCATAGGAGGCTCAAATCCCCTGTTCCAGATTTCAGCCCAAAGCTACAAACCAGGCTCATGCTTTGGCAGCCTTGCGGGGTTCAGCAACCTTTCTGCAAAGGCTGTAGAGCTTTGCCCCTCACTGCAATTCAGGGACGAATCCGATACCTTGGAGATAACAGTAAAGGTGAAAATAGACACAGATTCGCCTGCCCAGGAAAGCAGTGCATACTTGACTTTTGTCTCCTCACCAATCTAGCTGCATTGCCCCAAGTGCGAAACCTAAACTCCGTGATTCGATGCGTTGCTTCAAAATCTCAGCCATGTTCCTTTTTGCCATCCAGCTTCTTTTGTCTGCTTCCTTTGCAGTCAACCAGAGCCAAAGTGGCGAGGTCGGAGTCTCCATAAACAGGCTCTGCGCCATTTCAGCATCCCAGGCGTATTTTTATGTCCCCAACACCACTTCAGGCTCTTATTATAATTTTGCCTTCAGCATCCGCAACAATGGCAACACCCCACTCTCAGTCAATGCAAGCTCCCTGACAAACACTGGTGATGAGCCCACTTTTATAACAACATTTTCTTCCCCCAACGCATCATGCGCGGGGATGCCATCCGGTCTCAACACTCTGCCAAACAGCTCCTCAACCCCCCTCTCCCTTTGCAGCCCACTCAACTATACTGATGACAATGATTCGGTTTCTGTAAGCGCGGCCTATTTTGTCCCGGCCGGATTTTTCAACAATACCTCTAACCTTCAAAAGCTGTCAACAATTTCGTTTGCAGCAAATTCGACTTTGTGTTCCGACCCGCTCTCGGCAAACGTGTCGCTTGTTTTCAACTACACTGCAAATTGGACGGATTCAAACATGACAAACTGCACTGACATAACAATGCAGGGGACTTACAACATAACCTCAAACATTACCGATTACCAGTCAGGAACCTGCTTCCAAATCCGATCGTCAAACGTCAGCATAAACTGCCTTGGCAACACAATTGACGGTGATGACATTGAAAATTCGGCCGGGTTCAGGGCCGTGGGGGTTAACAACATCACTATTAAGAACTGCAAATTACGCGATTTTTATGACGGACTGCATGTCGCCTCCTCTTCTAAAAACAACTTTTCCGGTATTTCCGTCAGCTCAAGTGTCTCCTCGGGAATTTACTTTTCAAACGTGACTGAGACTTCTGTCTCCAATACAAACTCCACGTCTAATCAAGCATTTGGCCTTTGGCTCTCATCCTCGCTTTTGAATAACATATCGGATTCCACCTTTTCTGAAAACCAGGTCAATGACCTCCAGGTATCAGCAAGTTCTGACGCCGAATGTGCAAATAACCTGACAAACGTCAAAGGCTCTTCAAACAGGCTTATCGGCTATTATTTCTACCCGACAAACGTTTCTTCAATATCACTTTCTTCGCTTGTTGCCTGTAACGCAAGCAGGTCAAATTTCAATTCAATAACCGTTTCTGGCTCAAGCACTCATTATAATAATGGGATTTTTGTCCTGTTCACAAGCAATTCCTTGTTTACCGATTTCAATTCGAATGAAAATCTCTATGGCATCCTTCTTCTTAATTCAACTGCGAACATAATAAAATCAAGCAAATTCCTCGGTAATCTGATAAACGGTGCAAGGGTCAATTTTTCCTCCAACAATACGTTCTACAACAACCTTTTCAACAATACTGCAAATTTCAACATCACAGTCAATTTCTCAAATTCGTGGAGCACTTCAGTGTCTTCTGGCACCAATATCATGGGTGGCCCCTACATATCGGGAAACTTCTGGGCAAACCCTTCTGGCACGGGCTTTTCGCAGACCTGTCCAGATTCTGAAGGGTATGGCATTTGCAATTCAGCATACTCTCTCCAGGCCAACAACACTGACCTGTTCCCACTTGCCAACTATACCGAATCTGAGCAAGCCTATCAGCCCACGCCAAAGGATACCGACCTGCTCAACGCCACCAATGATTCGGGTTTGGATTTGGGTGATGAGGATGTTTTGCAAGAATCCGGAGACGGCGGCGCAGTCCTTTCCGACTTTTCAGTTACAGTAGAGCCGCTTTGTATTAATTCCGAGGCCAGGGTTAGTGTTGTGGACTCATCAAATGGCCAAAATGTTGATGCAAAAGTCAGGATATTCAAGGTCGGGACAGGGTCAATAGCGCAAACAATCTACCCACAGCCAGTCTCGAGGGGCATCTGGTCTTTTGTGCCAAAGGAAAATCGGTATCAAATGCGGGTCTATTTGCAGGGCTACAGGACCTACGAGCAGAATCTTGACTTTTCGGCTTGCGGGCCAAAAAACGTTTCGGTTTGCAAAAGCCCTGGATTTGAGTGTTCCAAAAATTCAGACTGCTGTTCCAATATATGTTCTGAAGCTGGTTTTTGCGCAAGCATTCCGGCTCCTCTGTGCACCCCTCTTGGTGGCTCGTGTGTCTCATCAAGTGGCTGTTGTGCAGGTTTTTGCGGAAGCAAAAACACCTGCGTGCTCTCAGAGCAGGCTCCAACCCAGGGGCTTTTTGACGTCCCTCTCTCAACTTATCTTAGGCTGGAGACGGTCTCAAATGCATTTTCCAATGCAGGCAAAACCCTTTTCCAGCCCACTTCCGCTGCAGATTCTGTCAGCTGGGCAATCCTCTTTCTAATCTCATATGTTGCTTTCAGCTCAGCGTCATCTATTCCAGGCAGCTATCCTGTTATCCTAGCCGTGCTTCCAACCCTCATAGGCCTTTTTGTGACGCCCTATGCAGGGACGCTTATTGCGTTTATCGAGATTCTGGTCCTGCACTTTGTCAAGGATACGAACACCGCTGGCAGGCAAAAAAAGCCGAAATAGACTGGAATTCGCCAAATGCTAGATAATTTAAGCTTTTCAGGGGAAATTTTTTCGTGGTTTAATGCTTGTTGACGACATACTTGACAATCTTGACATTTTGGGCCTTGATGTCCTTCTTGGACACGAGCAGACAATACCTAAAAACGAGGTTCGGCTCAGGGAGGCAATGCTCAACATAGGAAGGCTTGTTGACCCGCTGATAGTTGACAAGGAAAACCACGTAGTCCTTGACGGCAACCACAGGCTTTCGGTTCTACGTTCCCTCCACTGCATAAATGCGGCCTGCCAGGTAGTCGACTACAAAAGCACAGCAATAGGCGTTGGCAGCTGGTTTCCCACTCTAAATTCCTTTCCTGAAAAGCTGGGGGCGCTAAAGTGCGACCTTGTGGACCTGGATGCAGGCCTGCTTGCACTTGAGAATAAAGAAGCTTTTTTCATGGCGGTTGTAGAAATCAATGGAAAGAAAAAATGCTGCCTTTATGAGTCTTCTGACAACTCCCTTGCAACAATTGTCCACGAGCAGCAGGACTTGCTAAAAAAAATTGACAAGGAGCCGGAAATAACCTACATAGAGGATACAAAGGCAGCTGATGCACTAAATTCAGGCAAAACCGTACTTTACAGGAAAATATTCTCAAAAGCGGAGATTGTGGGCAGGGCAAAGGAAAAGCTGCCGCTGCCGCCAAAGTCCACAAGGCACACAATACCAGACAGGATTATCCGGCTCAATGTTCCATTGGGCTGGCTGACTGAAGTCGACCTTGAAGAGGCAAAGCAGAACCTAACTTTGATGATTAAGAAAAGGGCTGTTGACCACGCGATAAGAAGATACACTGAGCCGGTTTTGGTAATATACTAGGACTATACTAATCCAAATGGAACTCCAATGCAGTGCATCAAACTAAGCAATTCTTGGTGCGGATATGAATGACACAAATAAAAAAACAAGCTTATTTAGCTGTTCTCCCTTCTCTCCCCTTATAAGCGAGGAGGAAAAACGGGCCGGGGTTATAGGGCAAACCTATATGGATGTTGTCAGGCAGGAAATGAAGAAAGTCAAGGGGGCAAGGAATTTTACAAAACCACTCTCAAAAAAAGGCCAGGCAAGGCTTGGAAGAATCCCTTTTGCCGGCCTTGATGTCTCAAAACTACCAACAAAAACAGCTGCTGATTTTGTAAGAATTGTCAGAAAACAATATTCCAATGTCCTGGGCAAGCATGTTGCAAAAAGGATGCTTCTTCCGATAGGCTAATTTTGGCAGTCCAATAATTTGTGGCTGCTTTCTCTCTCTGCTCGGGCTGCAAAAAGCGTGGTTGCTAATTGATGCTAATTATTAAACTCTTTTTGGGTAATCATAAACGGCTGTGACGATACCGTCCCAGGATGAAGGCCTTAAAACCCTTGTGATTGACGGAGTAGCTTCTGAGCCACTGTAAAAACA
>Ga0194120_10003687_pt1 | contig 24666 bp, 18 predicted proteins | sample TA2MahCa65mmetaG_FD_148642 | JGI IMG/M metagenome (GOLD analysis project Ga0194120, IMG submission 148642) | Freshwater microbial communities from Lake Tanganyika, Tanzania - TA2015019 Mahale Deep Cast 65m | ecosystem: Environmental > Aquatic > Freshwater > Lake | place: Tanzania: Lake... | reverse complement strand
CGGGTGGTGGAGGTCGACGAGGCGTAGCCGCCCAGCAGGTCGCCGCTGCCCGTGGCCCGCACCTCGTCGCCGTCGTAGGTCCAGGTGTCGGTGCGAGTGGTGAGGTTGCCCACGGCGTAGGGGCTGTTGAAGATGTCGTGGGCGCTGTCCCAGCGGTAGATGGCGCCCGGCGTCGTGAGCGCCGAGCTGCTCACCGCCTTGAAGACACTCTGGATGGTGGGCTCGGTGCTGAGCTGCCCGTGGCTCATGATCGCCTTGCCGCCGCCCGACACGTGCGTGCTCACCGCGTTCTGCCAGGAGCCGGAGGGCTCGGTGCTGGGCATGTCCACCACGATGAGCTCGTAGGTGCCGCCGGTGACGTCGGAGGTGAACGAGGAGCTGCTCGCCGTGGTGTAGCTCAGGCCGAGCAGGTCGAGCGCGTCGCCCGCGTAGCCGCGGGAGCTACTCTCCTCGTAGAGCAGGATGTCGAGCGCGAGCGCGCGGCTGGCGAGGAGCAGGCTCACGAGCCGCTCCCGTCGCAGTCGTCGTCCACCCCGTTGCCGGCGGTCTCGAGTCGATGCGGGCCCACGTCGGCGTCGGTGTCGTCGCAGTCGCCCGCGCTCTCGGTGTAGCCATCGCCGTCGTCGTCGTAGGCGGTGGTGCCCTCGTCCACGGTGCCATCGCAGTCGTCGTCCACCCCGTCGGCGGTCTCCGGGGCGCCGGGGTACACGCTGCTGTCGCTGTCGGCGCAGTCGCCGCTGCCGGCGCTCACCCCGTCGCCGTCGACATCGGCGTCGCCGGTGCCCTCGTCGGTGTCGCCGTCGCAGTCGTTGTCGATGCCATCGGCGCTGTCGACCTCGCCGGGGTTGATGTCGTCGTCGTCGTCGTCGCAGTCGCCGCCGATCTCCGAGTAGCCGTCTTCGTCGTCGTCGAAGTAGTTGGTGCCCTCGTCGACCTCGCCGTCGCAGTCGTTGTCGATGCCGTCGCCTTCCTCGCGCGCCCCGGGGACGATCTCGGCGCTCTGGTCGGAACAGTCGCCCTCGTCCTCGCTGAAGCCGTCGCCGTCGTCGTCGAAGCTCGAGGTGTCCTCGTCCACGCGCCCGTCGCAGTCGTTGTCGAGGCCGTCGGCGGCCTCGGTGGCCCCCTCGTACACGGTCGCGTCGCCGTCGTTGCAGTCGCCGCCGCAGGCGGGCTGGCCATCGCCGTCGGCGTCGAGCGCGCCCTCGCCCGCGCAGCGGTTGCCGGCGAGGGGGATGTCGATGTAGCGCTCGTCGCCGTCGGTCTCGAGCGTGAGGGTGGCCTCGGCGGGGTCGGCGTCGAGCGGGCCGAAGCCCACCGTGAGCGACAGGGGCTCGCCCGGGCTGGCCACCCCCGGCAACACAGAGGTGTCGACGAAGAACGCGAGACTCCCGGCGATGCTGGCGCCAAGCACGTGCCCAGCCACCGGGTTGGCCGCCTCGACCACGAGGAGCGTGGTCGAAGTATCGCCCACCGGCACCCCGCCGAAGTCGATGCTCCCCGGGGTGGCCACCAGCGAGGCCTCCCCGCCGCAGCCGCGCACGTTGACCACCAGCGCGTCGGTGGCCGCCTTGCCCGTCGCTTCCACGGTGAGAAAAGCCTCGTGGCACTCGGCGGTTGGCGGCGAGTAGGCGAGGGTGATCGGCGCGCGCGCGGTGCGCCCGAGACGGGTGCCCACGGCATCGGCCACGAGGGCGAAGGGCTCGACGTCGCCCACGAATTCGAGGGTGGCAGCGGTGATCTCGATCTCCTCGAGACCGGCGTTCACCAGGTCGAGCTGGGCTTCCACCGCCGCGCCCACGTCGAGGCTGCCGAAGTCGAGGAAGCCCGGGTCGGCGGAAAGATCGACCTCCGCCTTGGCGGGCTCTTCGCCGGTGCAAGCAAGCAGGAACACGAGCAGGCTGGGCATGGGACGCACGCAAGGTAGCACGCCGCCGGCGAGATTCGTACGCGCGCGGCCCGGGGCGATCCTTCCGGCCTCGTCGGGGCGTGATCGGGCGACAACCCGGAGCCTGCCTTGCGCCTCGCCCTGCTCATGCTGTTCGCGTGCGAGAACAAGACCATCGTCGTCGACGAGAAGGACACCGGCGCCACCGGGAACGACCCGGGCGACACCGGCGACACCGGTGCCGTGGCCGACGGCGCCATCTCCGTGTCGCCCGCCACCCTCGATCTCGGCCTCGTCTTCGTGGGCGACTCCGCGAGCGCCCAGGTGACGGTCACCAACGTGGGCGCCGGCGAGGTGTCGGTCAGCTTGCAGGTGGTGGGCGGCTGGGCGACTTCCTACACGCTCGACGCCTACACCGCCGCGCCCGCGCCGGGGGCCTCGTCCACCCACACGCTGACGCTCACCCCCACGACGTGGGGCGACCACGCGGTGAGCGTGCTCGTCGACGAAGCCAACTCCGGCGGCCACGTGGAGATCCCGGTGGCCGCGAGCGTGCAGGTCGATGCCGACGGCGACGGCCACGGGTCGCTGGACACCGGCGGCGAGGACTGCGATGACGCCGACCCGTCGATCAACCCGTCGGCCGAGGACGCCTGGTACGACGGCATCGACAGCGATTGCGACGGCGCCAACGACTACGATCAAGACGCCGACGGCTACGACAACACGAGCGACTGCGACGACACCGACGCCGCGGTGAACCCCGGCGCCACCGAGACCTGGTACGATGGCATCGACAGCAATTGCGACGGCGCCGACGACTACGATCAAGACGCCGACGGCTACGACAACACCACCGACTGCAACGACACCGACGCCACCATCAACCCTGCCGCCGCGGAGACCTGGTACGACGGGGTGGACAGCAACTGCGACGGCGCCGACGACAACGACCAGGACGGCGACGGCTACGCGGTCGACAGCGACTGCGACGACACCGACGCCACCGTGAACCCGGGCGCGGCCGACGAGTGGTACGACGGCGTGGACAGCAACTGCGACGGCGCCAACGACAACGACCAGGACGGCGACGGCTACGCGGTCGACAGCGACTGCGACGACACCGACGCCACCGTCACCGGCCCCACCACGGAAACGCTCAACGGCAACGACGACGACTGCGACGGCGCCATCGACAACGTGTCGGTCTCCGACGCCGCCTCGGGCGTGCTCTACGGCACCGCCGCCTCGATGGGCCTCGGCAACTACGGGCGCATCGCGATGGGCAGCGACGTCACCGGCGACGGCGCCACCGACCTGCTGATCGGCGCCCCGGTGTCGAGCTACGGCAATCTCTGGGTGATCGACGGCGCGGTCGCGGCCGCCGCGAACGGGCCGGTCTCGGACTACGATACCGCCTACATCACCGGGGAAAGCGCCGGTTCGGGCTACTACTACTACCCCGGCTGGCTCAACGGCCCGATGGCCGACGTGGATGGCGACGGCACCGGCGACCTGGTGTTTGGCGCCGACTTCACCTACTACAGCTACTACAGCTACGCGCGCAGCTACCTCTTCTACGGTGGCAGCGGGCTGAGCGGCAACATCGCCGCTTCTTCCTTCGACGTTCGCTTCGCCACCGACGGCAGCAGCTACAGCAGCGACATGCCCCGCATGTCGGCCCTCGGCGACGTCGACGGCGACGGCCAGGCCGACGTGGTGGTGGGCAGCTACTACGACAGCTACGGCTACGACAGCTACTGCGGCAGCGTGTCCTTTTTCTCGGGCGATGCCTTCAGCGGCGCCGAGCTCGACCTCGCCGACGCCACCGACCGCGTGTACGCGATGGACGACTACGACTACCTCGGGCGCAATCTGGTGCTCGCCGACCTCGATGGCGACGGCTACGTCGATGCCATCGTCGGCGCTTCCGGTTACGACGGGGACGCCGACGACGGCGGCGGCATCTTCGTGTTCGCCGGCAACGCCTCGATGGCGTGGGACACCGAGGCCGACGACGCGGCCGGCCTCGAGATCCAGGGCGACGACGACGACCTCAACCTCGGGGAAGACGCGCTCGCTCACCCCGGCGACGTGGACGGCAGCGGCACCCTCGACCTCGGGCTCAACAACGAGAACGAGGGCGCGGCCTGGGTGTTCATCGACCCCGGCATGGGCGGGGTGGCGAGCCTCGGCGACGCCGACCACGCCCTCACCGGCACGGCGGGCGACCTCGGCTCGATGCTGGTGATGGACAGCGACCTCGACGGCGACGGCGCCGACGAGCTGGTTCTCGGCGGCGACGGCGACGACAGCGCCGGCAGCAACTACGGCGTGGCCTGGGTGTACTCCGAGAGCGCCGGCTGGGCGCGCGCCATGGACGACAGCTACGCGGTGGCGACGATCTACGGCCCGAGCAGCGAGAGTTACTTCGGCAGCGGCGGCGCCGGCGGGGCCGACCTCGACGGCGACGGCCGGGAAGACATCGCCATCGGCGCCACCAGCGACGACACGGCGGCGAGCGAGGCCGGGTCGGTGTGGATCATCCCGGGCTGGTAGCGCCTACCGGTCTCTCGGCTCGCGCCCCACCGCCACCACCGCCTCGGCGAAGGCCATCGCCGCCGCCTCGCAGGCCTCCAGCGAGCCACCGAGGTAGGCGGCGGCGAAGTTCGTTTCGGTGGGCGGCGGGAAGGCCTTGAGCAGGCGCACGTCGGCCGCCTTGAGCGCGAAGTCGAGGGCCACGGTGGCCTCGATCGGCGGCGCCACCAGGTAGGCCATCGACTCGCCGGGCGACACGCCGGCGATCGCCGACAAGTACGTGCCGAGCGAGGCGATGACGTGGGGGAAAACCGCGATGCTGCCGTCGTCGTTGGCCGCGTAGAAACAGGCGTCGTGCTCCAGCGTGTTGACGATGGCGGCGAGGCCGCTCTCGATCTCGTCGGGATCGTCGCTCGCGATCACGCCGAGGATCTCCCCGGAGAGCGGGCCGCTACTGTGTCGCGACCCGGCGTAGAAGCTCCGCGCGTACACCACGTCGACGCGGGCGTGCTTGGTACACTCGTCGAGGGCCACGTAGGTGGGATCGTCCTGGTCGACGGTCACCAGCCCCAGCGAGGTGTGCCGGTCGGGGTCGGCCCCGTAGGCGCGCAGCAGCGCCGGGTCGGCCCCGGGGATGCGCTTCACCGAGAGGATCTTCGGGAGGAGTGGCTCGAGAATCGGCATCAGACCTCCACCAGTCGGGAGCGGGCTTGCGGGGCGCGGTAGCCGCCTCGGGCGGCCTCGCCGAGCTCGGCGGCGCGGGGCGCGAGGTCGAGGCCCACGCCGCTCGTGTGTTGTTCGAGCATCAGTTGTACCAGCACCGCCAGTCGCTTCGCCGCGTCGGCCGGCACGATGCCGCGGGCGTGGATGTTGGACATCATGTTGCGGTTGCCGTCGGTGTTGCCCACCCGGGGACCGTGGACCAGGTAGGCGCTGAGCCCGTCGCCGGTGCCGAGGCCGGGGCGCTCGCCGAGGAGGATCACCGCCACCCTGGCCCGCGCCACCTGGCCGATCTCGTCTTGCAGCCACACCCGGGCGAACTTGGCGCAGGCCGGGGTGCCGACGGTGAATCCGCGTTTCTGGCACTCGGCGGAAAAGGCCTCGAGCAGCTCCGGGCCGGCGCCCATGCAGGCCACGGCGGAGAGCCCGTCGGCGAGGATGGGTTGCACGTCGATGTCTTTCCTGGACTGCTCGGTCCAGAGTTGCAGCGACTGGGGCGACAGGCGCCGCCCGAGGTCGGGACGGAGCAAGAACTCCCGATGCGAAGAAACCCGGGAGACGAGCGGCACGTAGCCCTTGGACTGGGCCCAGTCGCCGGGCAGCTCGGCGGCCACCGCGCCGTGGGCCACCGCGAGCTCGGCCTGGAATTGCAGCACCACGTCTGTGGCGTAGCGGGTGCCCACGTGGCCGATGCCCACCAGCGCGGTGGTGTGCGCGGCGGCTTGCTCGGCGAAGGCGGATCGCCGGGCCGGCGTGGGGAACACGCGCACCGGCGGGAATGGGATCTCCTGCGGGCGCGGGCGAGGCGGGAGCGGGTCGTTCTCGCCGAGCTGGCGGCGAAGCTGCGCGACCAGATCGCGAGTGCGGGACAGCTCGTTCATCGCAGCACCGTCACGTCGCCGAAGCGGGGACCGGGCTTGCTGCCGACCATGATCTCCCGGGCGTGGAGCCAGGCGTCGAACTCCGGGGTGGGCCGCTTGTCGAGAAGGCCACGGACGCTCGGGATGTCGTGGAAGCTCGACGACTGGTAGTTGAGCATGATGTCGTCGCCCACCGGGAGCGACATCAGGTAGGTACAACCGGCCGCGCCGAGCAGCACTTTGAGCGACTCCAGCTCGTCTTGCGACATCGCCGCGTGGTAGGTGAAGCAGGCGTCGCAACCCATCGGGATGCCGAGCAGCTTGCCCATGAAGTGATCTTCCAACGCAGCGCGGGTGATCTGCGGGCCGTTCTCGAGGTACTCGGGGCCGATGAAGCCCACCACCGTGTTGACGAGGAAGGGCTTGTAACGCCGGGCAAAGCCGTAGCAACGGGCTTCGAGCGTGACTTGATCGGCGCCGTGGTGCGCGTCGCTCGACAGGGCGTTGCCTTGCCCCGTCTCGAAGTACATGAAGTTGGGGCCCTTCGACGAGCGCAGGCGTTGCATCTTGTCGTGGGCCTCGTCCATGAGCCGCACGCTGATGCCGAATGCCTTGTTGCCGGACTCCGATCCCGCGAAGGACTGGAACATCAGGTCCATGGGACAATCGAGGTCGAGGGCCTTCATCTGCACGGTGACGTGGGAGAGCACGCAGTTCTGCGTGGGCACCCCGTTGCGGGTGTTGAGCGCGTGCAGCTCGCGGAGGATCTCGGCGGTGCTCTCCGGGGTGTCGGTGGCCGGGTTCACGCCGATCACCGCGTCGCCGCAGCCGTAGCTGAGGCCCTCGCGGGTGCTGTAGAGGATGCCGAGCACGTCGTCGGTGGGGTGGTTCGGTTGCAGGCGGGAGGAAAAGCGCCCGGGCAAGCCGAGTGTCGTGTTGCAGCGAACCACCACCTCGCACTTCTGGCCCGCCACCAGCAGGTCCATGTTGGACATCAGCTTGGCGGTGGCCGCCGCCATCTCCGGCGTGAGGCCCGGCGCCACGCTGCGGATGGTGGCGCCCGTTGTCTTGCTGTCGAGCAGCCACTCGCGAAACTGCCCCACCGAGAGGTGTTTCACCGCGTTGTAGGCCGACTCGTCGAGGTTGTCTTCCACCAGCCGGGTGATCTCGTCGATCTCGTAGGGGATCACCGGGTGGGCGCGCAGCTCGGCCATCGTGAGTTGGCTCAGCACCGCGCGGGCGGCCACGCGCTCCACCGGGCTGCGCGCGCTCACCCCGGCGAGGTCGTCGCCCGACTTCGGCGGGTTTGCCCGCGCGAGCACCTCCTTCACGCTGCCGAAGCCGAAGGTGGAGCCGCGGATGGTGGCGGAGAGTTTCATGCGGGGGCGCCCGGTTCTAACCGGCTGCGCGGCAGGGATGGAGCGGAGTGCCGCAGGCACGCAGCGAGAGCCCGGCGCCGCGGAGCGGCGGCCGCCCAGAAGGGACTGGCCCCGCGCTAAGCTCCCCCGATGTCCACTCCCCTCTCCGCCGCGCATCGTGACTGGCGCACGAAGGTGTTTGTCGCGACGTGGCTCAGCTACGTGGGCTTCTACTTCTGTCGCAAGCCCTGGAGCGTGGCGAAGTCGAGCATCGGCAAGGAAGCGGGGTTCGACGCCACGACGCTGGGACAGATCGGCGCGGCGTACCTGATCGCCTACGCCATCGGGCAGTTCCTCGCGGGGGGGATGGGCACCAGGTTCGGGCCGCGGGTCAACGTGCTCCTGGGGATGGGGCTCTCCATCGTCGTGACCTTGATGATGGGGATCACCCTCGACGCCTACGTGCTCGCCGGGCTGGTGGCGGTCAACGGCCTCGCGCAGGCCACCGGCTGGTCGGGCAACGTGGGCACGATGGCGGCGTGGTTTCACCAGCACGAGCGCGGCAAGGTGATGGGGGCGTGGGCCACCAACTTCACCGTGGGCTCGCTCGCCTCGACGTGGGTGCTGTCGTGGGTGCTCGGCCTCGGCGCCTGGCGGGCCACCTTCTACGCCGGCGCCGCCTTCCTCGCCGCGATCTGGGTGCAATTCTACTTCCTGCAACGCAACAAGCCGGAAGACGTGGGGCTCGCGCCGGTGGACGACCCGGTGACCGCGGAGGACGAGTCGAAGGAGGCGAGCGGCACCGCGAACGACGGCTGGCTTGGGCTGTCGCGCACCGCGTGGACCAACATCTTCCTGGTGGCGGGCTTCTACTTCTTCGCCAAGCTCATTCGCTACGCGATCTGGTCGTGGGTCCCGTACTTTCTCGACCTGAACTACGGGCTCGACAAGGAAGCGGCCGGCTACTACTCCACCGCCTTCGACATCATGGGCATCCCCGGCGTGTGGGTGACGGGATGGATCTCTGATCGCTACTTCAAGTCGCGACGCGCCGACGTGGCCCTGCTGATGATGCTGCTCATGACCGCCGCCTGCGGCGCGCTCATGGTGCTCGGCTCCACCAGCGTGGTGGTTTTCGCCATCCTGCTCGGGGTGGTGGGCTTCTCGCTCTACGGCCCCGATGCGCTGCTCACCGGGGCCGGGGCGATGGACATCGGCAGTCGTAAGGGTGCGGTGCTCGCCGCCGGGATCATCTCCGGCTTCGGCTCTCTCGGCCCCATCGTGCAGGAGCTGGTCATCGGCAAGCTGTACGACAGCGCCAACGGCGACCTCACTGCGGTGTTCGTGCTCCTGTTTGGTAGCGCCGCGCTCTCTGCCGCGTTCTGCGCGGGGCTGGTGTGGCGCCGGAAGCTGGGCTTCCAGTCGGTGTAGCGCCCTTGCCCGCCCCCGGTGTCGGTACGGCGACACGGAGCGATCATGATTCTCCTCCTCCTCGCCTGCGCGGCCGGCACCCGCGAGTGGACCTTCGACGAGAGCCCGGACGCGGTGGTGGCCACCTTCGGCAATGGCGAGGTACACGTGCTGACCACCGAGACCGATGGCGCCTCGGTGCTCTGGGAAGGAGCGTCGCTGGGGACCATCCCCCACGTGGGCGTGCTCGACGCCGTGTTGCTGGTGGGCGCCGAGTGTCGCGCCTGCGGGGGCAGCCTCGACATCGAGGTGCCGGCCGGGACACCGCTCGACGTGACACTCGGCGAGGGCGCAGTGAACATCGATCTCGCCGAGCCCAGCGACGTACACGTTGACCTCGACCACGGGTCGGTGGAGATCGTGCTCCCCGCGGGCGACTACGACCTCGCCTTCCGCGCCGGGGTGGGCAGCGTCACCCTCGACGGGGTGGCGCACGACGCGGAGGCGCCGAACCGGATCGACGTCACGCTGCGCGCGGGCGACATCCACATCGCCGGGCGCTGAAGCGCGCTACTTGGCGCCGAGGAGGCCCGCATGTGGCTCTTGCTCCTCGCCTGCACCCCGCCCGCCGACAGCGGCGCCGAGCCCGCTGACTCCGGCGAGCCCGAGTCCACGCCACCGCAGTGGGACGCCCCGGCCGATCCCCTCGACTGCAACGAGGGCGACGACGCCCCGCTCTACGACGCCGCGCTGGCCGACGCGGAGATCGACCGGGCCGACGTGGGTTTCACCGAGCGCACCTGGGACAAGTGGGAGCCCTACGTGGGCGGCGCCTTCCAGATGCCCTTCTTCGAGGCCGTACACCACGCGCCCGAGTTCGCCGCCTGCTACTCGCGCCAGGTGGCCGCCGACCTCGACCACGCCGGCAAGAGCGCCCACCCCGTGGCGAGCGCACTGGCGGCGATGATGGCGCAGGCCGGGGTGGCCTCCGAGGCCGACCCCATCGACCCGGGCGACACCACCCTGGCAGAGGCCCTGGAGGCCCTCGTCGATGCCGCCGGCGGCGGCGACGACCCCTCGGCAGGGGACAACCTGCCCTCCGACCTCGCCGAGGCGCTGGTGCCGGTGGTGCTCGCGCTCGGCGAGGCGCTCGACGCCCGGGCGCTGATGGTGGCCGAGGCCGAGGCGCTGGGCGCGGGCAAGGCGCGCGTGCTCTACGCCGGGGGGCCGGGCCTGGTGCTCTCGGGCAGCACCTACGTGCCCAGCATCGCCGACGCCGAGGAAGTGACCGCGTTCGAGACCTGGTTCACCACCACCGGGCCGCGCACGCTGCTCGACCCCTCGCGACGGCTGGCCTTCGCCATCGAGAACGCGGACCTGTCCCGCTTCGCCGGCAGCGACACCAGCTGGAGCTTCGCCACCGCCGCGGGCACCATCCTCGTGAGCCCGTCGACGAGTGACACCCACGAGCTGTCAGAAACCGCCCTGCTGTTCCACCTGGAGCTCGGCGGCGACGACACCTACGTCGACGGCGCGGGCGCCAACATGAACGACGACCACCCGGTGGCGGTGACCGTCGACCTCGGGGGCAACGACAGCTACGGCTACGCCGAGGTGGCCGACAGTCACGACGTCGACGGCGTGTTGCCCAGCGACGAGGACGGGCGACAGAACTCGGGCGGCTACTACATCTCCGCCTCGAGCACGGCGCGACAGGGCGCCGGTCGCCTCGGCGTGGGCCAGCTCTACGACTGGGGCGCCGGGGCCGACAGCTACCGCACGCTGCGCGGCGGCCAGGGCTTCGGCTCGCTGGGCGTGGGCGTGCTCCACGACGATGGCGGCGACGACGGCTACCTCGGCGAGGCCGGCGTGCAGGGCGCGGCGGTGTTTGGCTACGGTCTCTTCCTCGACGGTGGCGGCAACGACCAGCACACGGCCTGGGCCTTCAGCCAGGGCTTCGGCTACGCCGGGAGCGTGGGCGTGGCGGTCGACAGCGAGGGCGACGACGTGTACTGGTCCGACCCGGGCAACAGCTTCGGGGGTGTCACGCTCTACGCCTCGCCCCAGTTGCCGGGGGGCGAGGGCAATAGCTCCTTCTCGCAGGGCGCCGGCTTCGGCCTCCGCGGCGACGCCTACAGCCAGTGGTTTGCCGGCGGCCTCGGCGTGCTTCGTGACAGCGCGGGCAACGACCAGTACAGCGTGGGCGTGTTCGGCCAGGGCACCGGCTACTGGGAAGGCACGGGGCTCCTCGCCGACGGCGCCGGCGACGACAGCTACGACGCGCTCTACTACGTGCAGGGCGGCGCGGCGCACTTCGCCACCGGGCTCTTCCTCGAGCAGGGTGGCAACGACCAGTACAACCAGGGCTACGACAGCTACTACATGCAGACCGGCGCCGGGCACGACTACTCGCTGGGCCTGCTCGTCGACGAGGGCGGCGACGACGTGTACGGCTACGGCGGCCTCGCCGCCGGGGCGAGCAACTGCCAGGGCGTGGGCATCCTCGTCGACAAGGACGGTCGCGACACCTACGACGCCCGCTCCACCTACTCGACCGGACTCGGCAACCACTCCGGCGAGTGCGAGAGCCGCACCGCCGACGACAGCATCGGCATCTTCATCGACGGCGGCGGCGACGCCGACACCTACCTCTGGACCGAGGGCGACACGCGCACCCCGGCCGACGACTCGAGCTTCGGCATCGAGTGGAACGGCACCAGCGACGAGCATGGCGGCGCCGTGGATGGCGACGGGGCGACGGGCTTCTGAGCTACCTCGCCCAGCTCGCCTCGTAGCCCACCTTGGCCCCGGCGTTGCTCACCTCCACCATCGCCAGCGCCGCGTTGTTCGCGTCGAGGGTCAGGTAGCCGAAGCCGAGGGTCGACGCGAGGTAACGCGAGCCGGGGCCCGGTCCCTTCACCTCGCGCAGCGAGGCGCCGCCGCCCGAGACGATCTCCACCGGGGCAGACCCGTCGTCGATCAGCTCCAGGTCGTGGTCGTGCCCGCAGAAGTAGAAGTCCGCCTTTCCCGCCTGTAGCACCGGTTCCACCGTGTCGATCATCACCTTGCCGTCGCCGTGCAAGCCGCCGCTGTGGATGGGGTGGTGGCCGTACACCACGCGCCAGGAGGCGGTCGACGCGGCGAGGCCGGCGGCGAGCCAGGCGCGCTGCTCCTCGGGCACCTCGCCGTCTTCACCCTTGCCGGTGTCGATCACGAAGAACTCCGCCGGTCCCTTGCTGAAGTTGAAGTAGCGCGCGGGCTGGATCCACTTCGTCGAGGTCTTGGCATAGGCCAGCTCGGCGTCGGGATCGCCGTAGTGATCGTGGTTGCCGAGGGCCACGTAGAAGGGGAGGTTCACGTCGGCCCAGGGCTGTTCGAACTTCTCCACGAAGATGGGGTCGTCGGCCGACTTGGCGCCATCGGGGTACAGGTTGTCGCCGAGGTAGGCCACGAAGTCGCAGGGGCGCGACGCGCACCAGTCGCGCACGGCCACGGCCACGTCGCGCTGTCCCTGGTTGCCCTTGCCGGCGTCGCCGACCAGCACCACCGCCACCGAGGTGGCCACCTTCGCCCCGGTCGCGGCCGCGGCCTCGGCGGGCACCGGGTCCGGTGGCTTGACACACGCCAGCAAGAAGGCGATCACGGCTTCACCTCCACCGACACCTTGTAGAAGTAGTAGCTGTCTTTCTTGCAGAGCACCCCGCCACCGTACCAGATGTCGGCCATGTCTTGCTGGTGGAGATCACCATCGACCTGGCACAGCTTGCCGATGAGCTTCTTGCGGTCGTCGTAGAAGGCATCCTCGGGCGAGACGTCGAGGATCTTCACGCGGGTGCCGTGCTGGATCACGTCGAGCCCGCCGCCGCCGAGCATCGCCGGGTCGACCGGCGCGTGCGAGGGATCCGCACCCATCGCCGCCTTGTAGAAGTAGTAGGTCGCGCCGTCCCAGCACGCGAGGGGGCCGCCGTGCCAGCCGCCGTCGTAGAGGGTCATCGCGTCGGTGGGGTAGCAGGTCTTGCCGACGATCGCGTCGCGGTCGTTGTAGAAGGCGTCTTCGGGGTGGATGGCGAGGATCGTCACCGGCTCGCCCACCACGAGCGCGCGGTCGATGGCGCCCGCCGGTGTGGAGGGTCCCAACGTAAGCATGGGCAGCGCGGCCGGCGGGGTGGCCACGCTGGCACTCCCCGCGGGGAACTTGATGCTGCTCCCGAGCTCGGCGGCGACGGCGCTGGCCGACACCGAGCGGGGCAGCGCCGCGTCGCCCACCACCGCCACGCTCACCGCCTTGAAGCTGTACGCGCTACCATTGGCGCAGTCGAGGCCGCCCGCCCACCAGCCGTCGCCGGTGGAGGCCAGGCCCTCCGTGCCCACCTGGCACACCTCGCCCACCAGCGTGCGCGTGGCGGCGTTGGGGTCGCTCGACTTGATGTCGGCCACCACCACGATGGTACCGGGCCCGATGGCGAGGGTGCCGGCCTGTGCCAGCGCGACGAGTAGCAGCATTCTTCCTCAGGAGCCCGAGAGCGGGCCGACGGTGGTGGTTTCTCCCCCAGCGGGGGTGAATCGAAGCGCGTCGACGGCGCACTCGCCGTCGAGACCCACGTGCACGGCCTGGTCGTGGAACATGCCCCAGTGGCCATAGCCGCCCGACACCTCGAAGGCCTGGGTGATTCCGGCGGCGTCGACCTCCACGCGGGTGCCGATGGCGGCGCCCTCGATGCGGAGGGAACTGCCCCCGAGGCGGTTCTCGTGGAAGTGCGCGTAGTGTGCATCCCAGGGCGAGCCGCTGCGCGCGTTGCTGCTGCCGGTGACGAGATCGAGGTCGCCGTCGCGGTCGAAGTCGGCGATGGCCGCCCCGTTGGGCCACGCCTGGTCGAGGCCCGCGGCGGTGGACACGTCCTCGAACTGGTTGTCGCTCAGGTTGCGAAAGGCGTAGAGCTGGGTGTCCTCGTAGTCGGTGGTGACGATGAGCACGTCTTTCCACCCGTCGTTGTCGTAGTCCCAGAAGGCGCCGTAGAGATCGCCCTCGTTCCAGTCGCGACGGGTGGGACGATCGCGGGCGATGCCGCTGACTGCGCGGTCGAGGCGGGTGAACATCCCGGTGCCGTCGTTGACGAGCAGCTCCGACGGGTCGCTCGACTGGCCCGCCCACATGTGCGCGATCTCGGTGTGCATCAGGTCGAGATCGCCGTCGTTGTCGATGTCGCCACACATGGTGGTGAAGGTGTTGCCGCCGAGGCGGGCGTCCTGGTCGTCGAAGCCGGGCGTCCAGTAGTAGTCGGGAAAGGCGCCCCCGCAACTGGCAGTCGGCGCGGGGTCGCAGCTATGGGTGTCGCAGTAGCAGGCGTACCAGAGGTTGTCGGTGTAGTCGCGATTGTCGTCCATGTCGACGCCAGCCGCCTCGCCGTACTCCACCCAGTCGTTGCCGTCGTGCGTCCAGATCAGGTTCCAGGCGCGACCGTAGCTGCTCTGGATCAGCTCGGCGAGCCCGTCGCCGGTCACGTCGCACGCGGTGGCGCCAAAGCCGGGGCGGCGCCGCCCCCGCTCGAGGTAGTTTCCGGTCTGCGCCGAGGACTTGAGTTCCAGGCCGCTGTCTTCGGTGACATTGGTGAAGGTGCCGTCGCCGTTGCCCATGTAGAGTTGGGGCTGGGCGCTGTCGTAGCTGCCGCCGTAGTCCTTGTACCAGCCCACCAGCCACAGGTCGGCGTGGCCGTCGCCGTCCACGTCGGCGAAGGAGCCGCCGGCCGAGGGGTAGGCGTCTTCCATCTCGAGGCCGCTCGCCGTGGCCATGGTGAAGTGGCCGGTGCCGTCGTTGAGGTAGAGCGCGTTGCGGTCGCCGGTGGTGTCGGCCTCCGACTCGTCCTGGTAGCGGCCGGCGTAGATGTCGAGGTCGCCGTCGTTGTCGACGTCGCCGGCGATGTACCAGTCGTGCGCGGTGCCGACGCCGCCCTCGCGGTTGGTGATGAGCCCGCTCTCCACGGTGGCATCGACGAACACGCGGCGGCCGTCTTGCTCGCGGTTCATCATCACCCGGTGGTAGTAGATGCCCTCGTCCACGTCGTCGCGGGCGTCGGTGGGGCTCTCGCTCGCGATCAGGTCGGCGTAGCCGTCGCCGTCGAGGTCGGGAGCGATGTACACCACGCCCCGCACCTCGGAGAGGCCCCACAGCTCGGTGGCCTCGACGTGAGCGGGCGCGCTCTCGCTGTAGTCCAGCGCGGCGCCGTCGCAGGTGAAGGTGGCGGTGATGCCCTCGGGCAAGCTCGGCGCGGGCGTGGCGCCGGTGTCGCCGGGCGGGGGGCAGCCGAGGAGGAGGAAGGTGAGCACGGCGCCAAGTATGCCGCCGAGGGCGGGTGGGCCGCAGGTCGCACCGCCGTCACTCGCAGGCGGCGGTGGTCACGTCGCAGGTGAAGGAGGCCACGCCGTCGAGGTTGCAGGTGGCGTCCAGGTCGTCGGCGCCCCCGGCTCGGCACCGGTGTCCCCGAGTCGAAACGACCGCGGGGGGCGCCCCGCGCCCCCGCCGCGCCCTCCGGCTATGCTCGCCCCCATGCGCGTGCTCCTGTTCGCCCTTGCTGCCTGCGGCGGCGACATCGTCAACCCGCCCGTCGACAGCGGCGAGCTCGTCGACCAGGGCCTCGCCATCGACAACCTCGACCCGGCCGAGGGCCCCGAGGCCGGCGGCACGCTCGTCCGCGTGACCGGCAAGTCCTTCACCACCGGGTCGAGCGTCGCCGTGGGCGGCACGAGCTGCGCCAGCACCACGTTCTTGTCGTCCACCGAGATCCTGTGCGTCACGCCGCCGGGCACCGGCGACGTGAAGTTGACCGTCGACGACGCGGCCGGGCAGGCCACCGCCGCCTTCACCTACCTCCCCGCCGTGGTCGACACCGCCCCGGAAGACACCGGCGACCCGCCCGCCGTCATCGACGGCTGCGTGCTCCTGGAGCCCACCTCGCTCGCCATGGAGGCCTACGACTACACCGAGGACCTGAGCGCGTCGGTGACGGTGAAGGGCCGCACCGACGGCGACGGCGAGGGCCCCGGCATCGACGGCCAGGTGGGCCACGGCGACGCGGGGACCGACCCCGACACCTGGACCTGGGAAACCGTGTACTACACAAGTTCCGACGGCGACGCCGACGTGTACACCGACAGCTTCTACATGGAAGACGTGGGCCAGAGCGAGTTCAGCTTCCGCTTCCGCGTGGACTACGGCGAGTGGACCACCTGCACCACCTCCAGCGGCACCTACGGCAGCATCGAGGTATCGCCCGCCGACATCGAGATCGACGTGGACTACTGCCACGTGCAGTGGCCGTGCAGCACCACCGCAGCCGCTGGGACCGAGTCAGAGCCGATCTACGCGTGGATCTACCAGTACGGCGTGACCCAGGGCGAGGGCCAGGGCGAGGGGGTGACGATGTACGTGGGCGTGGGCAAGGCCGGCACCGACCCGGAGACCGACGCCTCCTGGGCCTGGTACCCCATGGACTACAACGTGGATACCGACGGCCTGAGCCAGGGCGACCTCGCCAACGACGAGTACATGGGCAACTTCCTCGCCCCGGCGGCCGCGGGCACCTACGACTACGCGGTGCGCGCCTCGGCCGACTACGAGCTGTCGTTCACGGTGTGCGATCTCGGCGGCGACGCCTGTAACTACGGCGGCAGCGGCGACGGCTACGACGATCCGGGCATCTGCACCGTGGAGTGAGGTTAGGCGCGGCGGCCCATGAGCAAGCTCGGCCGCATCGCCAGACTCGGCACCCTCACCACCCGGGTGAGCGGCAGCTACCTCGGCCAGCAGGTGGCGGGCCTGTTCCAGGGCGAGGAGTCGCGCAAGTCCTCGATGCGCAAGTTGCACCTCGAGAACGCCGAGCGCATCGTCGACAACCTGGGCGCGCTCAAGGGCGCGGCGATGAAGGTGGGGCAGGCGGTGGCGCAGGTGGCCGACAGCCTCGACCTGCCCGCCGACGCCCGCGCCGTGCTGGGGCGCCTGCACGACAAGGCGGTGCCTGTTCCCTTCGAGCAGGTGAAGTCGCGCATCGAGGCCGAGCTCGGGGGCGCCACCGAGAGCCTCTTCGCCCGCCTCGACCCCGAGCCGCTCGGCACCGCCTCCCTCGGCCAGGTGCACGCCGCCCAGCTCAAGGACGGGCAGGAGGTGGTGGTCAAGGTGCTCCACGCGGGCGTGGAGGAGGCCATCCACAGCGACCTCGCGGCGCTCAAGGCGATGCTGGTGGGCGGGCGCTTCCTGCGGCGCCCAAGGGAAGAGATCGACGCCTGGTTCGAGGAGATCGACACTCGGCTTGCCGAGGAGATCGACTACCGGAAGGAGGCGGAGAACACCATCGCCTTCCGTCGCCTGCTGGCGGGCGAGGAGGGCGTGATCGTCCCCCGGGTCCACGAGGGCTGGTGTACCGGCCGGGTGCTCACCCTGGAGCGGCTCTCCGGTCGCCCTCTGTCGCAATTCATCGCCACCTCCACGGCGGCGGCACGGCAGGCGGCAGGGGTCCGCCTCGCGCGTACCTTCTTCCACTTGTTCTATTGGCACCGCGCCTGCCACGCCGATCCCCACCCGGGGAACTACCTGTTCATGCCCGACGGGCGGCTCGGCCTCATCGACTTCGGCTGCGTCCGGTACTTCGACCTCGAGTGGGTAGCCCACTACGGCGGCTGCGCCTGGTACACCAAGATGGGCGAGAAGGAGCGCGTCATGGAGCACGCGCTCGGCATGGGCGCGCTCGTCCGGCGCGACGCCGACGCCGAAGACGCCCTGTGGACGCTCTGTCGTGCCATCGGGGTGCCCTTCCGCGGCGGCGACTACACCGTGGGTGGCCCCGAGGACGACGCCCACGAGCAGATCACCCGCGCCATGCCGCGGGTGATGGTCAACCCAACCCTGCGCGCCCCGCGGGAGCTGGTGTTCCTGCACCGCGCGCTGGGTGGCATCTACTCGATCAACAAACAACTCAAGCCCAGCTACGACTGGGGGGAACTGTTGCGGGAGAGCTACCGGAAGACGTTGGTCGACAGCGGGAGATCCCCCAGCGGCCTCTGAGCCAGCTCGGCCCCGGCACGCAGCCCGAGGCCGATGAGGAAACCGAGCACCGCCACCCCGCTCGCCAGGGCGCCGAGCGAGGCGGTCAGTGCCACCGGCAACACCCACCCGGGGAGGGTGGCACGACGCGCCGGGCGGCGCACCGGCAGGGGCCGCGTGACCTCCTCGATCGGGATCTCGAGGGTGTCGATGTCGGCGGGCGACAGGGCGGCGATGTCGTCGACCCGCTCCACCTCGCGCAGCGCCCGGAGCAGCTCGTCCATCGTCTGGAAGCGGTCGGCCGGCGACTTGGCAAGGCAACGCTCGATCACCGCGTCGAGGCCGGGGTAGTCGACCAGCGCCGGGAGCGCCGGCGACAACGGCGGTACCGGCTCGTTGAGGTGGCCCCAGAGCACGCCCACCGCGTTGTTCCAGGTGAAGGGCGGCTGCCTCCGGGCGCAGTGGTAGAGCACGATGCCCAGGCTGTAGATGTCGCTGCGCTGGTCGAGCGCCTCGCCGCGGATCTGCTCCGGCGACATGTACGACGGCGACCCGGCCACGCCCTCGATGCCGGTCAGCCCGTCGTCGAGCTCGACGTTCTTGACCAGCCCGAAGTCGAGCACCTTCACGAAGTCGCTCCCGTCGCCCTCGTCGACGAGCATCAAGTTGGCCGGCTTGATGTCGCGATGCACCAGCCCGTGAGCGTGGGCCTCGCGCAGGGCCATCGCCACCTGCCGCGCGATGCCGAGCAGGCGTGCCCCCGGCATCGGCCCGGCGCGCAGCGCCTCGTGCAAGGTCCGGCCCGGGATGTACTCCATCACCAGGTAGAGCTTGTCGCGCTCCCAGGTGCCGTGGTCGTACACCCGCACGGTGTTGGGGTGCGAAAGGCGGCTGCACGCGTCGACCTCGCGCAGGAAGCGCCCGCGGAATTCCCGGTCCACGTCGCGGTCGCCGCTGGCGTCCACGACCTTGATTGCCACGCGACGCCGCATCGCCAGTTGCTCGGCGCGGAACACCCTCGCCATGCCTCCCTTCGCGATCAGGCCGGTGACCCGGTAGCGCCCATCGATCACCTGGCCCAGCACGCTGTTCTCGTGAATCACGACGTCGAACGCGGCCGGGTCGTCGAACGAGCCGCCACGGGGGACGGGGACGGGACGGTGCGGCGCAGGGGGCATGAGCTTTTCCTACACCTCGGTACGGCGCGCAGCGCAGGCGGGGGTCTCCGAACCCCTGCCCCTATGATTTTTTGGATTATTCGTGGACCCTCGCGCCGGGGCCCTCCCGTTCCGATCTGGCGACCATGCGCCTCGATGACGGCAGCGCCGCCGACAGCCTGGGCCCCTGGATCGCCGCCCGCGCGGCGGTGGAGCTGGTGCTCGACGACCGCGCCGAGCCGCTGGCCGGCTGCCTCGTCAGCGGCAGCCGGGCCGAGGTGACGGTGGAGCTCGACGCGCCGATGGATTCCCTGGCGCTCGGCCCCGAGCCCCGGGTGACGGTCCACATTCTCGACGCCGACACCGTGCTCTCCTTCTCGTCCCGGGTGCTGCAAGCCGGTGCCTTGCACCTGTGCCTGGAGGTCCCCACCACGCTCTCGCCGGCGAGGCGACGCGCGCACCGGCGACGCCCATTCCGCGACCCGGTCGACATCCTGTTCGGTATCGGCACCACGGCGCGGCGCCGCCGCCTGCTGGATGGTTGTCGCGACGGTGTGGCGGTGGTGTTGGAGAGCGACGACGACGACGTGCAGCACGGCTCCGTCCTCGACCCACTCCGCATCCGCATGCCCGTGGGACCGCCCCTCTTCGGCAAGGGCGTGGTGCGGCACGTCCGGAAGATCGCGGCCGGCGACGACTCGGTTCGGCGGGTGGCCGGCGTCCAGCTCGCCGGGATGTCAGACATCGAACTGTCGCGACTTGAACGCTACCTCAGGATGCTGAACCGCCCCGACGACGCCCCAGCGGGCTCGACGATGCAGACGCTCCCGGATGCCTGCGTGCGCCTCGGCCAGCCGGGCCGGGCCTCCCGCGAGCGCACGGTGCTCCGCGCGAGCGCGCTCGCCCTCGACATCGCCCTCGACCCCGCCGACGTCGACCTGCAGCCACACGATCACTTCGGCCACGCGCAACTCCTCGTCGCGGGCGAGGCGATCGCGCTCGGGCGCGCCACGCTCACCGAGCTGGTGGTCCACCGGAACACCCCGGTCCGCGCGGTGCTCTCCTGGACGCAGCTCTCCATCCCCGAGCGGCGGGCGATCAACGCGGCGCTCACCACGCGAGTGCGCACGCGCCCCGGCGGGGGGAGCGCGGGCGCCGCCAGGTAGGGGACCGGGGCGCCCGCGGCCTAGAGATCGACCGTCCACTCCTGCGTGTGCTGCCCCGGCCCCGCGTCGCGCTTGGCCACCAGCTGCAAGACCCCGCGCGGGCACACGTGGGCACACATGCCACAGCCCACGCAGGAAGCGCGCTTGATGTCCTGGTTGCGCATCGCGTAACTACGCACGTCGATCCCCATCTCGCAGTAGGTGGAGCAGTTGCCGCAGCTGATGCACATGTCCTTCTTCACCGCGATGCGGAAGCGGCCGAACTTCTGGACGAGGCCGAGCATCGCCGCCATCGGGCAACCGAAACGACACCACACGCGCGTGCCGCCCACCGGGTACAAGCCCGTCCCCAGCACCCCGGAGAAGATCGAGCCGATGGCGAGGGAGTACATGCCCTTGTAGCTGTTGGCGAAGTTGTGGATGGCGTGCCCCTCGGGCGCCAGCCCGTCGCCGATCACCAGGCCCAGCATCGCGAAGGCCGCGAACAACACGCTGTGAATGCTCACTTGCTCGATGCGCCAGGCGCGGGGCGACTTGCTGGACAGGTGGCGCCAGGGATCGCCGAAGGTCTCGGCCAGCCCGCCGCAGCCGCAGATCCAGGAGCAATACACGCGCTTGCCCTTGAAATACACGAGCAGGGGCAGGCCGACGAAGGTCATCACGATGAACCACGCCATCACCGTGGGCTGCATGTGGTCCATGTTGTAGGGGAAGAACAGGTCGTACTTCAGCGGGAAGAAGTAGCTGAAGTACCAGGCGGGCCGCCCGAGGAAGTCGAGCACCAGCGGCAGCATGAGGCCGAGCACCGCCTGTACCGCCACGAGGCTGTAGGTGCGGTAGCGGTGGTACGTCGAGTTTCCATGCTTTCGCAGCATGAAGTAGCCGCCCACCGCCATGCCCAGCGTGTAGAGCCCGGCGTAGAGGTACCACTTGTTGAACACCCAGAGGCTGCCGTTGTCGTTGAGCTTCCAGCCGAGCTTCACCAGCATCAGGTTGAGCGGGTCGCGCGCGTAGCGAACGGCGGCGTCGGTGGCGTTGTAGTCCTCCTTCCCGAAGTAGAGAAGCAGGTAGAAGGCCACCAGGAGTCCAGTGACCACCCAGGCCGGGCTGCGACGGGTCGACACGGCGTTGTGGTGGGTATCGAGCAGGCCGGCTTGCATGTTCTAGGCTCCGTCCACGAGGGTGGCGGTGGGCAACACGCGGAACGGCTCCATGAACTCCTCGTCGAAACGAGCCTCGTTCATGTGGGCGAGCACGTAGTCGAGCGAGCGCCGCTCGTGGATCCAGCGCATGAACACCTGGTGATCCCAGCGGGTGCCGAGGCCGTTGAAGCCCACCACGCGGCCATCCTTCACCACGATGCGCTGGGTGACCGCCTTGCCCGGGAGCTGCTGGTACCAGGTTTGCCAGTGCCCCTCCTCGCCCGGCGCGCCCACCCCCTGGTGCTTGTGGGGCTTGGCGGCGAAGGGAATGAAGCCGGCGGTGGTGTACTCGATGTCGAAGAACTTCGCCGAGTTGTACCAGGTGCCCCGCCGGTACTTCACGTCGTCGCCGAGCATGGCGCGGGCGGCGGCGCGTCCCTGGTCGCGAGAGGTGTACCAGATCTGCTCGGGGCGGCGAGATCCGTCGGGCCACGTCACCTGGGCACAGTCGCCGGCGGCGAACACGCCGGGCGCGCTGGTGGACTCGAGGTTGTCGCGGGTCTCGATCGCGCCGCCGGGCGCGAGCGCGATGCCGCTGTCGACCAGGAAGCCGGTGTTGGGCACCACGCCGATGGCCCCCACCACGAAGTCGACAGGCAGCTCCTCGCCCGGCAGCCTCAGCACGATCTTGCCGTCGCGACGCTCGAAACCGTCCACCGGCGTGCCGGTGCGGCAGTCGAGCCCGTGGTGGCGGATGTGCTCGGCCACCACCTCGGCCTCGGCCTTGTCGAGCGCCACCGGGAAGTACCAGGGCTCGCGCACGAGAAAGTGAACCTTCAAGCCCCGTAGATGCAGCACCTCGGCCGACTCCACTCCGATGAGCCCGCCGCCCACCACCGCGCAGCTCATCCCCGGCTTGGCGACGGCGTTGACACCCTCGAGGTCGGGGAGGGTCACGAAGTGGTGTACGCCGCCCGGCGCGTCGTAGGCGCCCGCCCAGGGCAAACGTCGCGCGGTGCTGCCCACCGCGAGCAGGAGCCGGTCGTAGCCTAGTGTGGCCCCCGACTTCAGCGAGAGCGTCTTGGCCGCGGGATCCACGCCCACGACGAGGTCGCGCACGCGGTCGAAGCGCATGCGCGCGTAGAGGTCGCGATCGTAGAACTCGGTGTCCTCGAGGCGCAACTGCCCGCAGAAGATGTACATCAACGACACGCGCGCGAAGGGATGGTCGTGCTCGTAGGAGACGACGGTGATCCTCGCGTGGGCGTCGCGATTGCGCAGGGCGATCGCCGCCTCGATGCCGGCGATGCTGTTTCCGACGACGACGAAGTGCATGGGCGACCGGGTTCGGGCAGAGACTACACCAGTTGACCGACCCTGGGGAAATGCGCCCAGGGCGAGAGTCCGCCACCCCCGCGCGCCCGTGCTACTTTCCGCCGCGATGTCGTTCCTGGCCTTCTTCCTGTCGCTGTGGTGCGCGCTGGCCCACGCGGTCGATACCACCGGCGTGCTCAAGGTGCGCGCCAACGCCAGCGGCGCCGAGGTGTGGATCGACGGCGCCCTCGTCGGCACCGCGCCGGTCACCAAGTACATCGCGGCGGGGAGCCACAAGCTCCGCGTCGTGGCCGACAACTTCGAGCCCTTCGTGCGCAGCGTGGAGATCACGGCCGACCACACCACCGAGGTGGAGGCCACGCTGGTTCCGGGCCCCGGCAGCGTGGAATTCACCGGTCCCAAGGGCGCCGCCGTGTGGATCGGCGGGCAGCGCTACGCGGTGCCGGCGCGCATCCCCTCCCCCGGTCCCGGGAAGCTGGCCTACCGCGGCGAGGCCCCCGGCTTCGAGACCGCCGAGCTGGCGCTCGACGTCGTCAAGGGCCGCAACCACCTCGTCGACCTGGTACTGGAGTCGAGCGCCAACATGCTCGCCGTCAACAGCACCCCGGCCGGCGCCAAGGTGTTCCTCGACGGCGCCGAGGTGGGCGTCACCCCGTTCAAGATGAAGGGCCTCCCGCCGGGCCCGCACGGCGTCGAGGTGCGCGCCGAGGGCTACGCGAGCAGCTTCCGTCCCGCCGACAACAACGGCACCGACCGCGTGGGCATCGAGGCGAAGCTCGCCAAGGGCGGCGCCTCGCTCACCCTGAGCGGCCTCGGCAGCGACTCGTCGGTCTCGGTCAACGGGGCCCTCGTGGGCAAGGGCGAGACGGTCAAGGTGGCGCTGGTGGAGCGCGGCAAGCACACGGTCACGGTCACCGAGGGCGAGCACGTCGCCACGGGCCTCCTGGAGTTCCCCGCCAGCGGCGCGGTGCTGGCCAAGGTGCAGGGCGACACGGTGGTGGCGTCGAAGCCGCTCACCGAGAGCTGGGCCTTCTGGGCGGCGGTGGGCGGCGGCGCCGCCGTCGTCACCGGAGGCGTGGTGGGCGTGGCGATGGCCACCGCGCCGCCGGAGCCTGCGACGGGCGACGTGGTGATGGTGCTTCCATGATCGCGCTGCTCCTGTTCGCGTGCACCGCCGACGAGCGCACCGCCGTGGTCATCGGGCCCACGGGCGAGGGCCTCGCCTCGGTGGCCTCGAACTTCGCGGTGTACATCGACCCCGTGTCGCCTTACGTCGATGCCGACGGCGTGGCGCTCACCGCCAGCGACAACGCCTGCCTCGGCGACTGGGTGCTCGACGACGCCGACCTCGAGTGCCGGATCTTCTTCGCCGCCACCGACGCGGGCTTCGAGGAAGTCGAGGTGCAACCCGGCTACAACGGGCAGGGCTTCACCTTCTCCGCCGCCGGCTGGTCGGGCGACGTGCAGACCGTCACCTCCGCCACCTACGGCCCGGTGGAGTTCGCCAAGGGCGAGGTGCAACACGTGGAACTGCCCCTGGCGCCGCTGGAGTCGGCCATCGACGGCTGCCACGACCTCGCCGACAACGACGGCGACGGCTGGCACGACGCCGACGACCCCGACTGCGCGGCCGGCACCAGCGAGGAGGGCACCGGGAGCGCCGCCTGCAACAACGGCGGCGACGACGACAGCGACGGGCTGGTCGACAGCGACGACCCCGACTGCGACGGCGCCAGCGACGCCTCCGAGGCGGGCCCCTGCGCCGACGCCATCGACAACGACGGCGACGGCTGGCTCGACGGCGACGACCCCGACTGCGCCGACCTCGGCACCGAGGTGGGCCCGGGCTCCACCGAGTGCAACGACGGGGAGGACAACGACGGCGACGAGGCGGCCGACAGCGACGACCCCGACTGCGACAGCGCCCTCGACGACGACGAGATCACGCCACCTTGCGACGACCGCGACGACAACGACGGCGACGGCTGGATCGACAGCGACGACCCCGACTGCCTCAGCGGCAGCACCGAGGTGGGCACGAGCGACTTCGCCTGCAACGAC
>Ga0194120_10003686_pt1 | contig 24668 bp, 23 predicted proteins | sample TA2MahCa65mmetaG_FD_148642 | JGI IMG/M metagenome (GOLD analysis project Ga0194120, IMG submission 148642) | Freshwater microbial communities from Lake Tanganyika, Tanzania - TA2015019 Mahale Deep Cast 65m | ecosystem: Environmental > Aquatic > Freshwater > Lake | place: Tanzania: Lake... | reverse complement strand
GAGCACCGCCTCAATCTTGCCCAGCGCCATCGGCGTGACCTGGCGGAGCATCAATCCCGCAGCGTCGTACTCCTCGATCGTGTCGATGGGTAACAGAGAGGTCCGCGTGGTCCATGTGGTGCCCGCAACCTGTTTGCCGTCGACCGTGAGCGGACCCGTACCGGTGCGCTGGCTCTTGACCGACATCGGCGCCGTGCCGTTCTGCGGATCGATGGTGGTGAACTCGACCGTCGTCAATCCATCCTTCAGGGCCTTCTTGCGCAGTGCATCAGCCGCACGCGGCGTGAGCCAACCTGCGGGTGGGAGCGGCTTCGTAGAGGTCGTCACGCGCCCATCCTGCTGCGCCTTGACCTCGATGCCGGTGGGCGAAAAGGTCCACTCGGTCGTCGTGGGCGCGCCGCCCATCGACTGCGTGAGCGATGCAGCGACTGGCGTGTGATCGGCCCGCTCATCGAAAGTCGACGAAATGGTGACCGAGATCGACGCGCCAGCGCGCCCCACGGTCAGCGTCGATTCGGAGAGCGATCGATACAGATCGCCGTCCTGTTGCAGAACCGTGCGAAGGTGTCCACACGGCTGACCGCCAAGGGTCATCGTGTACCACGCTTCTTCAAGTGTGGTCCAACCGGCCACTGCTGGATGCACGACGATCGCCAGCGCGAGGAAAGCGATCGATCGGATGAGACGGAAGGAGGTCGTGGTCATGGTGTTGAACCCAAGGAACGATGGCCTGCCCAGATTGGAACCGACGCGCCGCGTGTTCATTCGGCGCGCATGAGCGGGAAGAGGATGACGTCGCGAATCGATGGACTGTTCGAGAGCAGCATGACGAGACGGTCGATCCCCATCCCCATCCCACCAGCGGGCGGCATGCCCACGCGAAGCGCCGTAATGAAGTCCTCGTCGAGCGTGCGGAAGGTGCTCTCTTCCTCGTCGGCACCCTTCAGTTGCTCGGTGAACTTGGCGAGCTGAATGTCGGGATCGTTGAGTTCGGTGTAGGCAGGACCAATCTCCATGCCGGCGATGAACAGGTCCCAGCGCTCGGCAATGGCCGGCCGGCTTCGGCTGGGACGCGTGAGTGGACTGATCGCGCTTGGGTAATCCAAGACGAAGGTGGGCTTCGATGGATCAAGCAGCGCTTCGGCCTTCTCTTCGAAGAGCTCATTGACGACGAGCCACACATCCTTGGTCGCTCCGCCTTCGATGTGAAGTTCCTTGGCGGTCGCACGAACGCGGGCCTCGTCCTCCATGTCAAAGCCGTAGGCCTGGCGGAAGAGCTCCTCGTACCGCACGCGGCGGAACGGCTTGGCGTAGTCGATGACGAGGTCTCCGAACGGGAGCGCCACCGCCCCGCCTTCGGGCACGCCAGCCACATCACACGCGACAGCATGCACGAGGCTTTCAACCATCTCCAGCATCGTCATGTAGTCGCCGAAGGCCTCGTAGGCCTCCATCGCGGTGAACTCGGGGTTGTGGCTTCGGTCCACTCCCTCGTTGCGGAAGTTCCGGTTGATCTCGAAGACCTTCGGCAGGCCGCCCACGAGCAATCGCTTCAGATAGAGCTCTGGTGCGATGCGCATGAAGAGCTGCATGTCGAGCGCGTTGTGGTGCGTGGCGAAGGGTCGCGCCGCCGCGCCGCCGGCCATCGCCTGCATCATCGGCGTCTCGACTTCTTGGTAACCGCGCGCCTCCATGAAGCGGCGGATCGCGCTGACGATGCGCGAACGCAATTGGAAGGTGCGCACCGTGGCCGGGTTGGCGTACATGTCGACATAGCGCCGGCGGTAGCGGGTCTCGTCGTCGGAGAGCCCGTGCCACTTGCCCGGCGGCGGCTCAAGGCTCTTGCACTGCATCGAGACGCCATCGGCCCACACGCAGGTTTCGCCGCGATTGGTGCGGCCGACGCGACCGGTCACGCTGAGCAGATCGCCGTAGTCAGCCATCGACGCAACCTTGAATGCGGACTCGGGCACATTGGCCTTTGACACGCTGACCTGCAAGTCCCCCGAATGGTCGCGAAGCCACATGAAGACGAGCTTGCCCATGTCGCGGTGTTGCACGACGCGACCAGCGACGGTGACCGCAGCACGACGGTCATCCACGCGCACCGAGGGATCGGACTTGGCAGCTTTCGCGGCCTCTTCGTACGCAACATGCGCGGCTTCATCGAACGCAGCGCGTGCCTGGGCGAGCGGCGCGATGCCGTCCACGCGCTGCCCGAACGGCTCAACGCCCAACTCTGTGCGAAGGCGCTCGAGTTTCGCCCTGCGCGCAGCCACGAGGACCGATGGATCGAGATGCTCGTCCGAAGACTGCTCACTCACGATGGACTCCTTCATGGAATGGCAGCGATGGTAGCGGGCGCGATGGTGGCTCCCGCTACCATCGCCCGACTCCCATGAGCCCATCCCAGATCAAGCGCATCGGCATCCTCACCGGCGGCGGCGACTGCCCCGGACTCAACGCCGTCATTCGCGCGGTCGCCAAGACGGCAATGCTCCAACACGGCATCCAGGTCGTGGGCATCGAGGATGGATTTCAAGGCTTGATCGAGGACCGCGTTCGGCCGCTGAGCTTTGGCGATGTGTCGGGCATCCTCACGCGCGGCGGCACGATTCTGGGCACGAACAACAAGTGCAATCCGCGACGGTGGGTGGTCGATCGCAACGCCGACGGTTCGCCGGTCTTCGCTGATTGCACGCGGCAGTGCATCGCCACGGTGGAGCGCCACGGACTCGACGCGATCGTGGTGATCGGGGGCGACGGCACGATGGCGGCCTCGACCTGCTTGGTCGATGCCGGCGTCAACATCATCGGTGTGCCCAAGACGATCGACAACGACTTGTGCGGCACCGAAATCACCTTCGGCTTCCTGACTGCTGTCGCCACGGCAACCGATGCGCTCGACAAGCTCCACTCCACGGCCGACAGCCACCACCGCGTGATGGTCTGCGAAGTGATGGGTCGCAATGCCGGATGGATCGCGCTCACCGCGGGCGTGGCGAGCGGCAGCGACATCATCTTGATTCCCGAGATCCCGTTCGAACTCGATCACATTTGCGAGTTCGTGCAGCGGCGCGTGGGCGACGGTCCGGGCTTTGCGATCGTCGCCGTCGGCGAGGGCGCCATGCCCAAGGGCGGAAGCCAGATGATCCGCGAGATCGACCCGACCAGTCCCGACCCGGTGCGATTGGGCGGCATTGGAGCCTGGGTCGCCAAGGAACTTGCCCATCGCACCACGGCGGATGTGCGCAGCACCAACCTTGGCCACATCATTCGCGGCGGAACGCCGATTGCCGCCGACCGCATCCTGGCCACGCACTTTGGCTACCACGCGATCGCCATGCTCATGGACGGCGCGCGCAATCGCTTGGTCGTTCGCCAGAACAACCTCTTCCGCGAAGTCGACTTGTTGGCGTCAGCTGGCAAGCAACGCCTGGTCCCAGTCGATCATCCGCTCGTGTCGGCGGCGCGCGCCATCGGCACGAGCTTTGGCGACGCATCGTCAGCGTCCCGCGCATCGAGCGCGCCGAGCGCCGTCTTCTGAACGATGGCCGCCGTGGCGCTCCACGCCCTGCCTCGCTCTCTCGCCGACCACGAGGTCCGCGAGACGGTGCGTGCTGCGGCCGAGGCGCTCGCGGAGCGGCAAGGCGTGAAACTGCTCCACCTGTGGATCGACGCAGACGGACTCGAGGCCGAACTCGAGGGTCCGCCCTTGGTGGCCATGGGATTCGCCGCTGAGCTGCGCACCACGACCAATCGGTGGGCCGTGCACCGCGGACTCGGTGAACTCTGGCGATCGTGAACGACCGCTCGCGCTGCCGTAGGATCGCAGCATGTTCCTGATGGCTTTGGTGGCGTTCGCCTGCGGCAGCGTGCCGTTCGGTGTGCTCATCGCGCGAGCGCGTGGTCACGACATCATGCAGGAAGGCAGCCGCAATCCCGGCGCGACCAATGTCGGTCGCGTCCTTGGTCGCCGTTGGGGCTTCCTGTGTTTCGCGCTCGACTTCCTGAAGGGCTTCGTGCCCGTGGCGATCGCCGGAACGCAGGCCGAGCTCTGGGGCCGGCCAGCTGCGGAGATCGCACCCTGGATGCAGTTCGCATGGATCGCGATCGCCGCAGCCGCCATGCTCGGGCACATGTTCAGCCCGTGGATCCGCTTCAAGGGCGGCAAGGGCGTCGCCACAATCTTCGGCGGGCTCAGCGCGATCTGGCCCGCCGTGGGCGTTCCCGTTCTGGCGGCGTTTGCGCTGTGGTTGATCCTGGTGCTCGTGTCTCGTTACGTGTCGTTGGCCTCGATGGTGGCTGCTGCAGCACTGCCGATCGCGACGCTGGTCTGGAACGCGAGAACCGACGAAGGATGGTCCTTCGAGGGCGCTTGGCCGATGGTCACCGTGAACGCAGCGCTTGGTGCGCTCGTCATCTGGAAACACCGCTCCAACATCGCGCGATTGCGCGCGGGCACTGAGAACAGGATCGGCGGCCGCGCCGCCGGGACCCCATGAACGACTCCACGCACCACGGATACCGAAGCCCGCTCGAGGAACGCAACGCCAGCCGCGAGATGCGCTCGCTGTTCAGCGCGCAGCGCAAGTTCAGCACCTGGCGCCGCATCTGGCATGCGCTCGCGACCGCCGAGCATGAACTTGGACTGCCCGTCTCGGCCGCGCAGGTCGCGGCCATTGGCGCGCACTTGGATGACATCGACTTCGACGCCGCGGCCAAGCACGAGCGCGCCCTGCGCCACGATGTGATGGCGCATGTCCACACGCTTGGCGACGCCGCGCCGGAGGCCCGCGCGATCATCCATCTCGGTGCGACGAGCCAGGATGTCGTCTGCAACGCCGACGCGATCCTGATGCGCGAGGCGCTCGACCTCGTCGCCGTCAAGCTTGCTCGCGCGATCGATCGGCTCGGCCGATTCGCCACCGCGCACCGTGCGCTGCCGTGCCTTGGATTCACGCACTACCAACCCGCGCAGCCAGTGACCGTTGGCAAGCGCGCGTGCCTGTGGGCGTACGACTTGGCGTTGGCGCTCGAAGACATCGAGCATCGACGCGACACGCTCGCGCTGCGCGGACTTCGTGGTGCGACGGGCACGCAAGCGAGCTTCCTGCAACTGTGCGGGAACGATCCGGCCAAGGTCGATGCGCTCGAGCGGCGCTTTGCGACACTCCTTGGTTGGCCTGAAGGTCGCCTTCATCCCGTGTGCGGTCAGACGTACACGCGCGTCGTCGATGCGCAGGTGCTCTCGAGTTTGGCTGCAGCGGCTGCCGCCATCCACAAGTGCGCGACGGACATCCGTCTGCTCGCGAATCTGAAGGAACTCGAGGAGCCATTCGAGAAGGACCAGATCGGCTCAAGCGCCATGCCCTACAAGCGCAACCCCATGCGCTGCGAGCGTGCGTGTGGCCTCGCCCGCTTTGTGATGAGCATGCCTCAGAACGCGCTCGACACGGCCGCCGTGCAGTGGCTCGAACGATCGCTCGATGACTCGAGCAATCGCCGGCTCTCGATCGCCGAGTCGTTCCTGGCGCTCGACGGCGCGCTGGACCTGATCTGCAATGTGGTCGATGGACTGGTCGTCTATCCGCATCAGGTGCGCGCGCGGTTGATGGCCGAGCTCCCGTTTATGGCGACCGAGGCGATCCTGATGGCTGCAGTCGAACGGGGCGCCGACCGACAGGACGCGCATGAGCGGATCCGCCTACACAGCGTGGCCGCGGCCGCTCAGGTGAAGGAGCATGGCCGACCAAACGACCTGCTCGAGCGTCTGCGTTCGGATTCCGTCTTCTCGGCCGTCGACCTTGGCGGCGTCACGGACCCAGCGCGATACGTCGGCCGCGCGCCCGAGCAAGTGGATGCGTTCTTGGCGTCGACCGTTGCCGGAGTTCGCGCTCGGTACACCGGACGGCTCGACGGCTCCGTCGAATTGCGAGTCTGATCGATGCCGCGGCTGACCCCTGACAACGCCTGCCTGCTCGTCATCGACCTCCAGGAACGCCTGATGCCCACGATCGCCCACGCCGAGGCGATCACCGAGAACACCGCCCTGCTCATGCGCGCGGCTGCTCACTTTGGGCTCCCCGTTGCCCTGAGCGAGCACTACCTGAAGGGGCTCGGCCCGACCGTCGAGTCGATCAGCCAGGCGCTTCCTGCCGGCGCGTGCCGATTCGAAAAGACGCGATTCAGCGCGGCGGTGCCCCCGCTGGAGGCATGGCTCACCGATCACGGGCGACCAAATGTCCTCGTGTGCGGCGTCGAGGCCCATGTTTGCGTGCTCCAAACGGCGCTTGACCTGCGATCGGCCGGTCGGACCCCATTCCTGATGACTGACGCGATCAGCGCAGGGCAGGCCCAGCAGATTGCACCCGCGCTTCGAAGGCTGGAACTGAGCGGTTGCGTGCCGTCGGGGTGCCTGAGCGCGATGTACGAGCTCGCGGGCGATGCAGCCAACCCCAGCTTCAAGGGCATGCTGGCGTTGGCGAAGGCCATTCGACCACTGCCGGGCTGATCAACGCGCCAAAAACGACAACCGACGGCGGACTGGCCGCCGTCGGTCGACATTCGTGCATGAGCAAGCCACTTAGGGAGTCGGCTTGTCGCGGTTGTCCAAGATCGCCTTGCGGATGTCGGCGGCGATCGATCGGACTTCTTGCATGTGCTTGCGGGCGCGCGTCCCAGCGGCCTTGTTGCCACCAGCGGCCTTGTCGAGGTCGGCCTTCGCATCGGCGATCAACTTCTCCAACTTGGCGTAGAGCTCGTGAATCATGTGGTCTCCTTGGGGTTGGCTGTCCGGACCGGGCTCGGGTCAGGCTACACGCACACCCCGTCGTTTGGGCTATTCTCCGCCGGAAGTCGGCAGGCGAAAGCGAGAAAAACCGTGGCAAATGCCCCAATTATCGACATTTCGACCGTCGACCTGACTGTCGACGCATCGGGTGAGTACCCGATCGATGCCCTTCTGCCCCAAACCGGCGACATGCGGATGCTCGATCGCGTCTGCTGGATGGGGCCGGACGGGCTCTCGTCCGTGGGCTACAAGGATGTGCGGTCCGATGAGTTCTGGTGCGCCGGCCACATTCCCGGGCGACCCCTGTTTCCCGGGGTCATGATGATCGAGGCCGCTGCGCAACTGTGCAGTTACACCCACAAGCGAACCCGCAAGCCGACAGGCTTCCTGGGTTTCATTCGCTGCGACGAGGTCTCGTTCCGCGGGCAAGTCGTTCCCGGTGACCGATTCGTGATCGCGGCGAAGGAACTGTCGTTCAACGCACGGCTCTTCAAGAGCTTGGCGCAGGGCTTTGTCCACAACAAGATGGTCTTCGAGGGGCTGATCACCGGCATGGTGATCTGACGGCCGCGTGCTCCCCATCGTCCTCGGGCCCCTGCTGAAGCACCGCGTCTGGGGCGGCACCCGAATCTGTCCGTTCCTCAAGCTCCCCGACCCGCCGATGCCCATCGGCGAAGCCTGGCTCGTGGCTGACCTTCCAACGACGATCGCCGACGGGGCTTCGCCCATCCTGTCAGGTCACGGTACGGGGAGCACGCTGAAGGATGTGATGGCCGCGGAGCGCGATCTGATTTTGGGGCGAGCCGCTGCATCACCGAGCGGCGACTTCCCACTCCTGGTGAAGCTGCTCGATGCGGACGAACCGCTTTCGGTGCAGGTCCATCCCAGTGCGGGGTATGCACGATCGCACGCCGACTGCTTCATGAAGAGCGAGGCGTGGTTGATCCTGGAAGCGCGTGCGAATGCTGTGCTCTACCGAGGGATCCGACGCGACCTTGATGCGCCCACCTTCGCGCGCCACCTTGCCGAGGGCGGCGTGATCGACGACCTGCTTCACGAACCGGTCCGCGCGGGTCAGACCTTCTGGCTGCCGAGCGGCATCTGTCACGCGCTCGGCGCAGGCACCTTGGCTGCCGAGTACCAGACGCCGAGCGACACAACATTCCGCGTGTACGACTGGGACCGGAACGACCCCAATCGTCCGCTGCATGTGGGCCCCGCGATGGAGTGCATCCTGTTCGGCGATGACCAGATCCTGAATGCACCCGACGACCACGAGCCATGGCGCATCTGTGGCGGGAGCTGGCGCGGACGAACTCGCGTAAGAACGGAGTACTTCCGGGTCGATGAACTCGAAGCGCCGATGGGCGCTGTCGCCGACCTCCCCGACGGCGACACGCCGACAGTCTGGACCGTGATCAGCGGCACAGCACGGCTCATGTCTGGTTCGTGGCAGGCCGACCTGGCGCCGGGGGCATCGTTCATCTTGCCTGCTGCCGGAGAAGAGTGCAAGTTATTGGCCACTGAGCCGGTCGGACTGCTGGTCGCCACCTTGCCGGATGCCCTGCGCGGTCAAACCGACCGGGCGTCGTGGCACTTGGCCTGACCCGACGCACGGCCCGCGCGAAACCTGAGTTCCGTCAGCGGGCGGCGCATCGATCTTCACGCTACCTTTCCGGTCTTCCGTCCGCGGCACCCCGCCAGGCCGGCTCCTCCCCGCACCTCACGAGACAGACATGGCTTCCAACGGCACCGTCACCCAAGTCATCGGTTCAACCTTCGACGCGCAGTTCCCCGAGAACGCGCTGCCCGAGATCTACAACGCAGTCGAGATCGACTTCACCGTCCGCGGCGAGAAGCAAACCCTCGTCGGCGAAGTCGCCATCCACCTTGGCGGCGGGCAGGTGCGCTGCGTGGCGCTCGGTTCCACCGACGGCATGAAGCGCGGCGACATCTGCCGCGACACCGGTTCGCCAGTGAAGGTGCCCACGGGCGAGAGCGTGCTCGGTCGCGTGTTCAACCTGCTCGGCCATCCCGTCGACGAGCGTGGTCCGGTGCATGGCGCGGAGTACGCGCCGATCCACCGCGAGCCGCCTGAGTTCGTTGAACTCAACCCGCAGACGGAAATCCTTCAGACCGGCATCAAGGTCATCGACCTCCTCTGCCCCTTCGTCCGCGGTGGCAAGATCGGCCTCTTCGGTGGTGCAGGCGTCGGCAAGACCGTCGTGATTCAGGAAATGATCGCGCGCGTGGCCCGAAACTTCGGTGGCTACTCGGTGTTCGCCGGCGTCGGCGAGCGCACCCGCGAAGGCAACGACTTGTGGCTTGAAATGCAGGAAGCCGAGTACACCGACGCGAGCGGCAAGAAGATGCATGTGCTCGACAAGGTGGCGATGGTCTTCGGTCAGATGAACGAACCGCCGGGAGCGCGCCTGCGCGTGGCGTTGTCGGCACTCACCATGGCCGAAGCGTTCCGCGACAAGTCCGGCAAGGAAACCCTGCTCTTCGTCGACAACGTCTTCCGCTTCACGCAGGCTGGTTCGGAAGTGAGCGCACTGCTCGGCCGAATGCCGAGCGCCGTGGGCTACCAACCCACGCTGAGCACCGAGATGGGCCAGCTGCAGGAGCGCATCACCTCGACGCGCCAGGGCGCCATCACCAGCGTGCAGGCGATCTATGTGCCGGCAGATGACTTGACTGACCCCGCGCCCGCGACGACCTTCAGCCACCTCGACGCGTTCATCGTGCTCGAGCGCAAGATCGCGGAGAAGGGCATCTATCCCGCCGTCGATCCGCTCGCTTCGACGAGCCGCATCCTCGATCCTCAGGTCGTCGGCGAGCGCCACTACCGCGTCGCCCGTCGCGTGCAGGGCATCCTGCAGCGCTACAAGGACCTGCAGGACATCATCGCCATCCTCGGCGTCGATGAACTCAGCGAAGACGACAAGCTCAGCGTGGCCCGCGCGCGCAAGCTCGAGCGCTTCCTCAGCCAGCCGTTCTACGTCGGCGAAGTCTTTACCGGCCTGCCGGGCGTGACCTGCAAGCTCGACGAGACCATCGAGAGCTTCGAGCGCATTTGCAACGGCGAGGGCGACGACCTGCCCGAGAGCGCGTTCATGTACGTCGGCTCGCTCGACGATGCGCGTGCGAAGGCCGCCAAGATGGCCGCGTCGGTCTGACGACACCGGCTCGATTCGAAATCACACAGGGCCTGCCATCCGGCAGGCCCTGTTTTCTTAAGCGAAGCTAGAGTCCGGGCCATATGCCTACGGATCCACTTGTCTCGCGCACCTTGGTCGACGCTGGCGGGCTGCTGGCGTTGTGCATCGGCGGCGCGATCGGCCTGGTCCTCGTGCGTGTGCTCATCGCTCTCATTCGCCGCTTCGCGCACACTCGCTCCCACCCGATGCGCGAGGCGTTCGTGCGATCGATCATGACGCCATCCCTGATCTTGGGATACCTGCTCGGTGCGCGCGCGAGCTTGCGTTGGATCGATGTCGAGCCCTCGCTGCTTGCTGACGTGCGCATGGGCATCCGCGTCGTGATTGTGCTGCTCGTGGCGTGGGGCACCATGCGCGCGGCATCGACTGCTGGAGAGTTGGCCCGAACCAATCTTCACACGCGTGGGCGTGTGAGCGTGGCGATGCTCGTGCCCGTCACCGTCCGCGTGGTTCGGTGGCTGACCATCGCCGTCGCAGTTCTGGGCGTCTTGGCGCAGTTCGGGGTCGATGTCACGCACTTGGTGACGGGACTGGGCATCGGCGGCATCGCGGTGGCACTCGCCGCGCAGAAGACGCTCGAGAATCTCTTCGGTGGATTGAGTGTGGTGCTCGATCAGCCACTTCGGCCTGGCGACTCATGCCGCATCGGCTCCGTCAAGGGCGTCGTCGAGGAGATCGGTCTGCGGAGCACACGCCTGCGCACGGCGGATCAAACCGTGGTCAGCTTGCCCAACTCCATGGTCGCGACCGCCGAGATCGAAAACATGTCGGTGCGCACAGGGCTCCGCTACCGGATGGTGCTTCCTGTGCGACCGAATGCACCGGCGGATGCGCTCGAATCGTGCACGCATGCGCTCGTCGGCCTGATGAAGGACGAACCGATGCTGAATGCGGCAACCATCGGTGTTCACGTTTTGGGATGGAACGGTGGCATTCTCGAGGTCGAGTGCACGGCGACGACGACGACGAGTGGGTCCGAATTCGCTCCGCTGCGAGAACGGCTCACGATCGCGCTCCTTCGGGAGGTTGAAGCCAAGGGGCTCAGCCTGTCTGGCAAGTGAAGCTGAGCCGTCCGCCCATCTACACTCGCTGCATGACGACTGCTGCAGCAAACGCGACCTGGCCCATCGACGAGACCATCACCAGCCTCATCGAGGCGCACGGTGAAGCCGCGCGCGCGCGCGCTGCCGCGGGCGTGGCCCAGGTCGCTGCGCTCTGGCGCGAGAGCGACGGAGATGGGGCCGCGTTCACCGCGTTCTGCCTGAAGCACTTTGTGCACGACGGTGCAGAGCGCAACCGACTCACGTTGAGACTCGAAACTGCGCTCGAGCAGGTCAGCGGTCACCTGTACGAGATGCGTCGCTCGCTCCGACGTTGGTCTGATCTGCGCGGGGACGAGTTCCCGTCGGTCGATGACCTGCTGGCGACCTTCGATCCTGCACCCGATCTCTCGGAGCAGCTCTACCGACAGAAGGTTGCGTTCGTGGCGTTGCTCAACTTGGACAAGCCGACCCTAGCGTGCATGCTCGCCGACGGCGACGGTTGGACGCTCGACCAGTGGGCGCAAGCGCGCATCGCGCAGTCCTTTGGCCCGCGGATCCCAGCTGAACTTGCCGACCGCGCGCGCGCGACGGGTCACCGCTGCCAACAGTGGGTCTCGACCTTTCACGTTCCCGTCGGAGGCATGATCGATGCCAAGGGAAAGAGGTGGTTCGAGCCTGATCGAAAGCTCATCGCTCACTGGCTCGTCCGAGAGGAGATCAAGGCCGGCTACAACGATCCTGAGGGGATTCACAAGCAGCGCGCGTTGAGCTGGGTCATGGCGCGCCACATCGACGGCACGATTCCCGCCGCGGTCATGAAGGGCGCGTGCGCCGATTGGGATCCGCAATCGAACGTGCTCGCTGGCAGTCCAGTCCTGGGCACGGGACCATGCGGTGGCGCGACGGGGCAGACCGTCGGACTCGCGCGGTACGACCACTGGATCGAGCAGTTCCGGCTCTCGCAGGCCTTCGACGTCCACCATCCCGAGCACCCGACGGCCATCGCGCGCAAGTTCGACCTAGCGCGAGAGATTCCCGAGTCGGATGTCGAGCGGCTGCTGGTTGAGCTCCTTGAGCATCCGGTCCGCGCGCAACTCGCCGCGATGCTGCGCGAGCGACTTGGTCGATCGCTCGAACCCTTCGACATCTACTTCGACGACATCAGCGAATCCCGTCCCGCTGAAGAAATGAACGCTGCGGTGACGCGGCTCTTCCCAGACGAAGGTGCCTTCGAGCGCGCGCTTCCGCAAGTGTTGCGCGGGCTCGGGTGGCCCGACGACGAGGCCGACTTCCTTGGCTCACACATCAAGGTCGAGATCGCCAAGGGCGCGGGTCACGCGATGCGACCGATGCTCACGCAGTACGGAGCTTGGCTGCGCACGAATCGACTCAAGGAGTGTCTGGGCTGGGATGGATTCGACACCGCGATGCATGAACTCGGTCACAATCTTGAGCAACTCTGCAGCACCTACTACGCGCCGCGCCCGGCTCTTCGCAATGTGCCCAACACAGCGTGCACCGAGGCGTTCGCCTTCCTCTATCAGGGGCTTGCGAAGAAGGTGCTCGGCATCGAGCCCGAGGGCGGGGCGCCGCGCCAGTTCGCCATCGACAGTGTGCAGACGATGCTCGCGGCGTGTCAGATCGCCGGCCCGAGCCTGCTGGAACTGCACGCCTGGCGCTGGCTGTACGCCAATCCCGGCGCGGATGCGGCCGCGCTCCGAACTGAAGTGCTCGCGATCGCCGCGCGACTGTGGAGCCGCTTCTACGAGCGGGACTTTGGACCCGATCCGTACCGAATCCTGGCCGCGTACCAACACATGATCGCCCACCCGCTCTACCTGGCCGACTACACGCTCGGCCACATCATGAGCCACCAGATCCGGTCGTTCATGCGCGGCAAGGATGTCGCCGGCGAGACGCGGCGGATCACGAGTTTGGGGCGATTCACCCCCGATCTGTGGATGCGCAGGGCGACCGGGAGTCCCATATCGGCAGCCGCACTTGCCGAGGACTGCGCGACGGCGCTCGACGGCCTCTGACGGGGAATCGTGACGGCGCGATCCAGCTTCGGTGGGCAGCGCGAGGGCGGGAAGACCGCCTCGCCGCCCATGATCTCTGAATCGCCCGGAGCCTCTTTCCCGTATAGTCCCCTTTCGGCCCAAGGGGCCCCCACGACCATGAAGAGCACTTGCCTGACCGTCTGCCTGACCACGCTCGCCCTGACCGCCTGCGCAGTGCCCACGCACACGCAGCCACAGGACATCGCCGACCCGTCCGACTGCCCCAAGGATTGGTTGCGCCTGTCGAGCGATGACTCTCGCGTGAAGCAACTCTCGCCTGCGCTGCGCACCGAGCGAATGGAGCTTCGTGACCAGCGTCGCGCGGTCAACGGGACCGAGTTGAACCTCGACCTGTCCGGGCACCCGGAACTCCAGTCCAAGGTCGACGATTTCAACCGCCGCGCCACGCAGTGGTACGCGACCAGCGCCTATGCGATCCTGAAGGACCCGAGCCCCGAGATGTACAGCATCTCGCAGACCCACGACGGTGGCGATCGCAACAACGCGATCGCGCTCAACCAGAACATGCGCATTCTGACCGACGACTGGAACCGCTTCTGGATGTGGGGCTTCCCCTCCATGCTCAGCCCGACGCCGATCATGGACACCAGCGGCCAGCCCCGCTGAGTCAACACGAATGACCTGACCAGCGGACGGGCCACTCGGCCCGTCCGTTGTCGTTGGTGTGCGAACCGTCGTGGTGGACGACCGGGCGCGCTTGGCTTCAGGAACTGAAGCTGCTGCCGCAGCCGCAGGTCGAAGTCGAATTGGGGTTGTTGAAGATGAATCCTCGGCCCATGAGCTCATCCCGGAAATCGATCGTGGTGCCGTTGAGGTAGAGGTAACTCTTGGGGTCGCAGATCACCTTGACGGTGAACCCCGGTGCGTCCGCCGTGGCGACCGCGCCCGCTTCGGCCCCCTTCACGCGCCGGGTGTAGTTGAAGGTCCACTCCTCGTCAGTCTCCTTCTGCACTTCGGTCAGGTCGAGCAGATAGGTGAAGCCGGAGCAGCCCCCGCCCTTCACACCCACGCGGAGGCGGATCTTCTCGCGATCCAGGGCCTGCTGGTCGATGATGGCGTCGATTTCACGGGCGGCGTTTTCGGTGACGTGCACTGGCATGATTGGTTTCTCGTCTGTGGTACGGGGCTGGGGGCGTGCGGTTCAGTGGGCGTGGGACGCTTCGTCGACGGCGATGCCGTTCTTCTTCTTCCAGTCTTCGATCGCAGCGCGAATCGAATCTTCCGCGAGCACGCTGCAGTGGATCTTCACCGGCGGAAGCGCGAGTTCCTCGACGATCTGGGAGTTCTTGATCTGCAAGGCCTGGTCGATCGTGCGGCCCTTGACCCACTCGGTGGCCAAACTGCTGCTGGCGATCGCGCTGCCGCAACCGAAGCACTTGAACTTGGCATCCTCAATGACGCCGTCCGCGGTCACCTTGAGTTGCAACTGCATCACATCGCCGCACTCGGGCGCACCCACGATGCCCACACCGATGTCGGTGCGGGTCTTGACTTCGGTGCTCGCCCCGAACGAACCGACGTTGCGTGGGTTCTGGTAGTGGTCGACGACTTTTTCGCTGTAGGCCATGGCTGGAGTCTCGTGTGCTGTGGTTGTTCGGTGCAGATCCGACGAATCAGTGGTGCTGCCACTCGATGGTGCTCAGGTCGACGCCCTCCTTATAGAGGTCGTAGAGCGGGCTGAGCTTGCGCAAGTGCTCGACGGCCTTCAGGATCGACTCGATGGCGAAGTCCACTTCTTCCTCAGTCGTCCAGCGGCTGAACGAGAGCCGGAGGCTGCTGTGCGCGAGTTCGTCACCCACGCCCAGTCCCTTGAGCACATAGCTCGGCTCGAGGCTCGCGCTCGTGCACGCGCTGCCTGACGAGCACGCGATGTCTTTGATGCCCATCATCAGGCTCTCGCCTTCGACGAAGCCAAAGCTGATGTTGGAGATGTGCGGCACGCGACGGTCGCGGTTCCCATTGACCTGGACGACTTCCATGCGCCCTGCAAGGCCATCCTCAAGACGACGACGCAGCTTGAGCAGGCGCTCTCGATCATGCTCCATCCCGGCCAAGCACAGTTCACACGCCTTGCCGAAGCCAACGATGCCGGTCACATTCTGCGTGCCGCTGCGCATCCCGCGCTCTTGACCGCCGCCGTCGATCAGTGCTTCAAGGCGCACGCGTGGCTTGCGGCGCCGGACATACAGCGCACCAACGCCCTTGGGTCCGTACATCTTGTGGCCGCTCCAGCTGAGCAAGTCGATGCAGTCGCGCTCGACATCGGTCGGCATCTTGCCGACCCATTGCGTGCCATCCGTGTGGAAGATCACGCCCTTCTCGTGACAGAGTTGGCCGATCTGGGGAACCTCGTTGATCGTGCCGATTTCGTTGTTGGCCCACATGATGCTCACGAGGATCGTGTCGGGGCGCATGGCCGCGCGCACCATGTCGGCGGTGATCACGCCATCGGACGGCGGATCGAGGAAGGTGACCTCGAAGCCCTCGCGCTGCAGGCGCTTGCAGGGATCGAGCACCGCCTTGTGCTCGATGGTGCAGGTGATGATGTGACCGCGGCCCTGCTGGCCGGCAGGAGCCTTGGCGTAGATCTCGGCTGCGCCCTTCACCGCAAGGTTGTTGCTCTCGGTGGCGCCGCTGGTGAAGATGACTTCCTTCGACTCAGCACCGATGAGCCGGGCGGCCTGTTCACGCGCCGTTTCGATGCCATCCTCGGCGTCCCAACCGAAGCGATGATTGCGGCTTCCCGCATTACCGAACTTTTCGCTGAAATAGGGAAGCATCGCTTCCACGACGCGCGGGTCGCAGCGGGTGGTGGCGGCATTATCGAGGTAAATGGGGGTATGAACGGCCATGGTGTCGTGATCCTGCAACTCAGTCGCAAGGAGCCGTCAGAGTGTACGCCACCGGAACCCAAGAATCGAGGTTGTCGCTGCCATTGTGGGCCAGATGTGGCGCCGAACGCCCGGCCACCGTGTCGCCCTATCGCGTCGCGGGTTTGCTGAGGACCGCGGCAAAGAGCCCCGGACCTCGGCAGTGGGTGTCCGGCCGCAAGCGACGCCAGCGGTTCAGGCGCATGCCAGCTTCTGCCGCGTAGCCGGCGAGGGCCGTCTCGCTGAATCCAAGATGGGCGTGGCCCATGCGATGGCGGAACCCCTCCTGATCGTGGGGAGCCAGGTCGACGACCAGCACCGAACCACCGGACTTCAGGCAGCGCCCCACTTGCTTGAGGGCCCGCCCCGGCTGCTCGACATGATGCAGGACGAGCATGGCCACCGCAGCATCCCACTCGCAGGCACGACCGGGAAGGTCGAGCAAGTCGCCCTTGCGGAACTCGCAGTTGGTCGACCCCTTCAGGCGCTTGCGGGCGCCCTCGAGCATGGCTGGCTCGCGGTCCACGAGCACGACCTTCTTCACCAAGGGAGCGAGCCGCTCGGCCACTTCGCCGGTCCCGCAACCAAGATCCGCCACGACCCAGTCGTGCGGGACGAGGCTGCAGAGTGCCTCGTCGATGAAGAGTTCGCCGAAGAGTGTGCGCCGCATGGCGTCCCATTCGCCCGCCACGCGACCGAAGAAGTCGACGCTGTCGATGCGCCGCTCGGCCAGGACCTGCTGCAATCGCTCCAGATCCTGTTCGATCGTCCGGTCGCTCTGGGCGCGCTCAGCGGCCATGGACCAGAGCTGCGCTGCGGGACCCGTCGCCGTGGTCGCCGCAGCATGGAGCGTACGCGTGCCACTGCCACGACGAACGACCAGGCCCGCTTCATGCAGCGGCTTCAAGTGACGACTTGCGGTCGACTGAGGCACACCGAGCGTGCGAGCGATCTCGCCGACGCCAAGTTCCTCACGACGCAGCACGCAGAGGATGCGAAGGCGAATGGGATCGGCGAGGACCGAGAGATCCCGCACCCACTGCTGCAGCGGGCCGTCCTGTCGTGGCACGATCAGAGGCCCGGTGGAAGCGCGGTGGCGTCGTTGATCGGCACGCCGCGGACCTTGAGTTGTTCGATCGCCATCATGTTCTGCGGATTCAGGCCGTAAGCCTGGCGGAACCTGCGCGTCGCTTCGTCGGTCTTCTGGATGCGTGAGAGCAGCATGCCTGCTTGCACATAGGTGCTCGCGCGAACAGGAGCGCTCAGGCCATCATCGACCTGGATTGCTGAGTTCGTCGCATTGAGCGCCGTGTCGTAGTCACCGATCTGTTCGGCGTACCCGGCGAGCGCGTTGTACGCGATCGGCGAACTCATGGCAGCGCCGGTGCTGCGCAGCAGCGCATAGAGCTTCGGATACTCCTTCTGGCGATAGAGCACCTCGGCGAACGCGACGGCGACCTCGACATTGTTGGGCTTGGCGGTGGCCGCGAGTTCGAGCGCTGCACGAGCCGTCGTCAACTCCCCAAGATTGGTGGTCGCGATGCCGTACCAGTAATTGACCTTCCAGTCGGATGGTGCGGCATCAAGGATCGGCTTGAGTTCAGCGGCGGCCTCGCTCCACCGCTCGTGCTCGCAGTAGTGCTTGGCGAGGTCGATCGCCTTTTCGGTGGGTTGGGGACCCTTGCAGGCGGCAGCGGCAAGTGCCGCAACGATGAAGAGAGTCTTTCTCATGGTCACGATTCCGTTCGTTGGGCGCGATCATACGACTCTCGCGAGGACTAGTCTGCCCTCGTGCATCAGGATGCGTGGAATCTCCCGGGTCTTCTTTCACGGGCCTTGGGGCGCCCCCTTCGGTGGGTCGTGCTGCACCACGCCTGCCCGACGCGAGGCGAGCACTTCGATTGGATGTTCGAACCGGTTCAGGCCGATGCCCCCCTGGCGAGTGCCCGGGTCACGAGCGACCCGGCAACGATTGCCCCGGGTGGGCATCTGCGCCTTGAACCTGGACCCGACCACCGTCGCGACTACCTCGATGCCCCCCAAACGCCCCACGAACTCTCCCGCGGCCGGGGCACGGTGCGTCGAATTGCAGCGGGATCGTGGTGTTCTGACGGACGACGGCTGACGGTTCTGTGCTCCGATTCCGTCGCCCAGTCTTGGCTCATCGAGCCATCGACGACCTCATTGACCTTGGAGCGCATCGCATGACTCACTTCCTGATGGCAACGGTGTTCACGCTCTTTGGTGCTGGCTGCGTCATGCTCGTTCTGTTCGGCCTGCCCGGCGGTTGGCTGCTCTTGGGGACCGCGGTCGCGGTGGAACTGCTCGACCACCATGTGTCGGGGGTTCCGCATGTGACCTTTGGTTGGGGTTGGCTGTTGGCGGTGGGCGTCGTGCTTGCCCTGGGCGAGTTCGCGGAGTTTCTCGGAGGCGCGACCGGCGCGAAGGCGGGCGGCGCAAGCGGGCGAGGCGTGTTCGGCAGCCTGCTCGGCGGGTTCATCGGTGCCGTCGTGGGCACGCTCGTGTTCGCGGTGCCGCTCGTGAGCACGCTCGCGGGCGCGCTGATCGGTGCTGGAGTTGGCGCCGCCGTGGGCGAGTTCACCCGACCGGGCATGACCGTGCGCCGCTCGATCAAGCCGATCTCGGGAGCGATCATCGGTCGGCTCCTGGGCACGATGCTCAAACTTCCGTTCACGATCCTGGCGTGGCTGGCCTTAAGCGTGCTCGCCTACCTGCGTTGATCCGCGCGCCTTCGCGGCGGTCACGCGACTATCGCGCGACTATCGCGCGACGAGCGACGCCAGTTCGGCCGCCGCAACCATGCGCTGCTCGCCCGTCGTCATGTCCTTCAATGCGACCTGACCGGTCGGTGACTCGGCACCAACGATGCATGCAAATCGCGCGCGGCACTTCGCCGCGTCGCCGAGCAGCTTGCCGACATTGCGGCTTGCCTTGGCGCTGTGGCGGGCATGCAAACCGGCACGGCGAAGGTTCGAGCGCAGGCGATGCATGATGGGATCGAACGCCGGGTCCGCGCTGATGAAGAAGCAGTCCGGTCGCGGCAGCAGCTCCACTGCGCGATCCGGCGCGAGCAGTCCGCGATCGGCAAGCACGAGCCCAAGGACCACATCGCCCATGCCGAAGCCGACGGCGCCCAGACTCGGTCCACCAAAGAGTTCGATGAGTCCGTCGTAGCGGCCACCGCCGGCGATCGCTCGTTCGGCGCCGCTGGCTTCGTGAATCTCGAAGACGACGCCCGTGTAGTACGCCAAGCCGCGCACGATGCCAAGGTCAAACTCGCACCACGCGGCCAGATCCATCGCTTCGAGCACCGATACCAAGGCGGCCAGCTCCGCGACATCGCTCGCTGCGACGCCCAGCGCCGCGACGACTCCATCGATCCCCGCCGAAAGCGGCACGCGGGTGCGCGCCAATTCGTTGAATCGAGTGAGCGCCGCCGAGGGCAGTCCGAGCGCGGCGGCGCGCTGGCTGAACTCCTCGGGCGGCAGTTTGTCACGGCGATCAAGCAGTTCGAACGCTCCGGACATCGATGCATCCGGCACGCCGAGCGCGCGGAGCGCAGCGGCCACGGCTCCGCGGTGACTGAGTTTCACCTTGACGGCGTCGGCGCCCAAGCCCAGACGCTCGAGCGCAAGAATGGCGCAGCCGATCACCTCGGCGTCCGACTCCGCGCTCGGTGGTCCAATCAGATCCACATTCCACTGCACGAACTCGCGCAGGCGGCCGCGCTGTGGGCGCTCGGCGCGAAAGTGCACGGGAATCGCAAACCACTTGGTCGGCAACGCCAAACTCGCTCCCTTGGCGGCAGCCATGCGGGCGAGCGTGGGCGTGAACTCCGGGCGCAGTGCGTAGTCGTTCTCGCCGCCGGCTCGACGGAACGAGAAGAGTTCGTTGACGATTCCCTGCCCGCTCTTGACGGTGTAGAGCTCCAAGTGCTCGAAGGTCGGGCCCTCGATCTCGTCGAAGCCGCAGTCGATGCTCGCCGAACGCCAAGCCGACTCGATGTGGCGACGAACGGCCATCTCCGCGGGGAAGAAGTCGCGCGTGCCCTTGGGCGCCTGGAACTTCGGACTCGATGCCATGGGTGAAGGATAGGGACTGCAGGCAGCACCCGCGGCCGCGCTAGGCTTGGCTCCATGCGAGGTTGTCGTGGACTGCTCGTGGGCATGCTGCTGATCGCCGCGGCGGGCGCTGCCCTCCTGCTGACCGATCGGTCAGGCCGCCGCACCGCGCAAACCGCTTCGGCGCGGCGCGTGGCGATCATCCAGGCCAGCAGCATCCCCGCGTTCGACCTGACGGCGCAGAGCCTCATCGCGACGCTCGACGCTGCGGGCTACACGAGTGCAGGCGGGAGCGAACTCAAGCGCTTCAACGCCGAAGCGGATCTTGGCACGCTGAACCAACTGTGTTCAGAGGTCGCCAACACACCGTTCGATCTGGTCATCACCATCGGCACGACGAGCGGTCAGGCGTTCATGCGCGCCAACAAACGGTCGCTGCCGCATGTCTTCGGCGTGGTCGCCAATCCGGCGTCGCTCGGCGTTGCGCTCGGCGAGTGGCGTGAAGGTGCGCGCCCGCGCAACATGACTGGCCTTGGAGCGCAGATCGAACTCGCGCGATTGCTCGATGCGCTGCAAGCTTCCGCACCAAGCGTTCGCACGATCGGCACAATCTGGAATCCATCGGAAGCGAACGCTGATCTGTACGCCAAGCAGTTGATGGCCGAGGCGGACCGTCGCGGCCTGAAGGTGATCAGCGCCACGGCGAGCGATGCGGCGTCGATCCTTGAAGCGGCACACGGCGTCATGGCACAGCCGATCGACTGCCTGCTCTTTCTGCCGGACACAGGAGTGACGATCGCCTCGCCGACGATCTTGCTTGCTGCGCACAAGCGCAAGATCCCGGTCGTTGGCACCTTTCCCGAGAGCGTCGACGGCGGGAGCATCCTCAACCTCGGGTTGGATTGGCCGGGCATGGGTGCGCAGGTCGGCGAGGTCGCGGCGCGCGTCCTGCGTGGCACGCCGCCGGCGGAGATTCCCGTTGTGGATCGGCCGAAGATGGCGTGGACGGTGAACTTGGCTTCTGCTGCAGCGTTCGGCTGGCAGGTTCCGACCGCGATCGTAGAGAGCGCATCCATCGTGATCGCTGCCGATGGTTCGCGACGCGAGACGCGAGCAAGCAAGCCTCGAGTGCATGTCATCGCCTATTCCAATGCAGCGTTCACCGATGAAGTGCTCGCCGGGATCCGCGACGGCTTCGTCGAACAAAGACTCACGCCCGGCGAGGGCATCGAGCTGTCGATCGTGAACGCGCAGGGCGACATGAGCACGCTGAACCAGCTCGTGGTCGATGGTGTGGCGTCGCGACCGGCGTTGATCATGTCCATCTCGACGCCGAGCCTGCAGGCTCTGCTCAAGCGCAATGACCGAACTCCGTGCGTCTTCACAACGGTGTTTGATCCCTATGTCACTGGGGTCGCGACCGCGCCCACGGCGCATCACCCGCTCTTCACGGGTGTGACGAGCCACAGCGATTTCCCGCGGCTGATCGAGGTCGTGCGTGCGACCTGGCCGAGCGCCAAACGCCTTGGAACGGTGTATTGCCCGAGCGAGGACAACAGCGTGGCCGCACGCGATGAACTTGCGAAGCTGGCCAGGGCCGCGGGCCTAGAACTCATCAGCTCGCCGGCCGAGCGCGGCAGCGACATGGCGACAGCCGCTGAGGCGGTCATCTCACAAGGGATCGATGTCTTCACGCAGATCTCCGACAACATCGCCAGCGGCTCGTTCCCGGTCGTCGGCACGGTCTGCGAACGCGCGCGTGTGCCGTTGGTTGGCACGCTGACTCGGTTCATCAACGAAGGTGCGGTCATCGTGGTCGCGCGCGACTATCACCTCATTGGTGTGCAAGGCGCCGAGAAGGCAGCCGCGATTCTGCGGGGCGCCGATCCCGCAACGATCCCGATTGACGATCCGCGCACGAGCCTGTTTCTGTTGAACGAGGGCCGCGCGAAGCAACTTGGCGTCACGCTGCCCGATTCGTTCGAGCGGCAGTTGGATCGGAGGGTGCCCTGATGCGGATCGAGGTGCACCAGCAGGGCCGCTCCGCTCGCGTGACCGTGGATGGCAGGCTCGATGCAGCATGGACCGACACCTTCGCGGCGCGCATGGATGAACTCGTGCGCGCGGGTGCCGACACGATCGTCGTCGATGCTGCGCGGCTTGGCTTTCTCAGCAGTTTGGGGATCCGATGCCTGATCACGCTCTCGCAGCGGATGCGGGCGATCGGCGGGAGTTTTCGGCTCTGCGATCCGAGCGATCCCGTGCGCGAGATCATCGACCTAGCGCGGCTCGGGCCGGTCCTGCTCGTGTCTGTGGGTGGCGTCGGCGCGACCACAACGCTCGCGTCCAACGCGGCGTTTCACGGTGATGGCTTCACCGGTGAACGCCGTGTGCTCGACCCACACGCGCAGGCCCGCGCGGAGTCGATCGAACCATCAAGCGCGCCGCACGCTTGGCGCGGCGGTGCGAGCACAATCTTCGTGGGGCACGCCGCGTTGGCAAGCGCCGCGACCGACGCGCGCGGCCGTTTCGGCGAGTGCCTGGGCATCGGTGGCGCGCTGGCGGTGCAACCGGTGGACAGCCCCGAGCCGGACTTCATGGATCAGGGCAGCGGCGCCATGCCTGCGTGGATTCATGCCGGGCTCGATGTCTCGGGCGCGATGCGGCACTTCGCCCACATCGAGGCGAACGACGATCGAGGCATGTTGGTGAGCGCGATCGTTCGCGCGTGCGTTGCGGCTGAGCAGGGTCCGGTCGCGATGGCGATCGCCGGCCTCTGCGCGGGGCTCTGCGGAGCCAGTGCGCGAACAAGCCCTGATGGCTGGACCACGCCGCTGGAGGTCCTCGACGGCGACGCTGTGCGAAAAAGGCTTCGATTCACTGGAGAACCTTCGTGGGTCGGTGACAGCGTGCTCATCGCTGGCATCGCCGGCGCGCCGGAGTGTGACGTACCGGGACTCGTGCCTTGGTCCGAAGGCGTGCACGCTCACCTTCATGGGTTGGCGTGCGCGTTCCGCGCGTTGCCACGAGCGGCCACGCCACTTGCGACGGTCGCGCGACAACTTGTGCTTGAGCAACCGATCCGGGGCATCGTCCACTTGATTGACGATCCGCGTCCAAATGGTGCCGGACAGAGCAAGGTGCGCCGTGCGTGCGTGTGGTGGTCGCCACTTGCCGGAGGTGCGCAGTGACCGTGCTGCTCTCGTGGATGGCCGGAGGTGCGCAGTGACTGTGCTGCTCTCGACCGTGGCTCTTGGGCTCGTGCTCGCGCTCGTCGGCTACGGCGTGTACCTGAGTTTTCGCGTCCTCCAGTTTCCTGACCTGACGGTCGATGGCTCGTTCACGCTCGGGGCCGCCGTCGCAGCCTCGCTCATGCTCGCGGGCTGGGATCCCTTCACCGCCACGGCGATCGCGGCGAGCGCGGGGGCACTGGCGGGGCTGGCCACTGCGTTGATGGCAACACGCCTAGGGATCGAGGGAATTCTCGCGGGGATCCTGTCGATGACCGCGCTCTACTCCATCAATCTGCGAGTGATGGGGCGCAGCAACCTTGGGCTGGTGGGCGTCCAGACGATCTTCTCCCCTGCCGACGCGCTCGTCCGTCAACTTGCAGGTGGACCGGAGGTCGTGCTGTGGGGCCAGGCCGTACCGAGTGATGTCGTGGCTCAGGCTGTGACGACGTTGGTTGCGGTGGTCATCGTGGCACTCGTGCTGTGGTGGTTCCTGCGGACAGAGCTCGGCAGCGCGCTGCGCGCCGGCGGCGACAACCCACGCATGATTCGCGCGCTCGGCGTGAGCCACGAATGGATGGTGACGCTCGGCCTGATGCTTGGCAACGCGCTCGTGGCCGCAGGCGGTGCGGCGTTTGCGCAACTCAACGCGTTCGCCGATGCGAGCATGGGTATCGGCATCGTGGTCATCGGTTTGGCCAGCGTGATCATCGGACGCGCGCTCGTCGGGCAGGCTGCGGCGCTCCCCGTGCTCTTGGCCAGTGTGCTGGTCGGAAGTGTGCTCTTCCGCATGCTGGTGGCGATTGCAATTCGGACCGGTCTTGAGCCGAATGACTTGCGCATGATCACGGCCGTCGTCGTGCTCATCGTGCTCGTCGTGCCAGGACTCTTCACCCATCTGACGGGCTCCACGCTCCTTTCGCTTCGCACGAAGGGAGGCCCTCGTGCTGCGTCTTGAAGCAGTTTCGAAGACTTTCTTCCCCGGAACGCCGGGCGAGGTGCGCGCGCTGCGCTCGGTCGACCTTGAACTCGCCACGGGCTCGTGGACCGTCGTGATCGGCACCAACGGCAGCGGAAAGAGCACGCTGCAGGGCGCTGTGGCTGGTGCGTTCACGCCGGACTCGGGGCGAATCTGGATCGACGACATCGAGGTCACCGCACGACCCGAACATGCACGGGCACGCTGGATCGGGCGCGTCTTTCAGGATCCCTTCGCCGGCAGCGCGCCAAGCTTAACCGTGGCAGAAAACTTGGCGCTTGCAGAACGACGTGGTCAGTGGCGAGGACTCCGGCCACTGATCCGGACCGGCGCGCGCGCGCGATGGCGCGATGCGCTCGCCCAGATCGG
>Ga0194120_10003685_pt1 | contig 24680 bp, 21 predicted proteins | sample TA2MahCa65mmetaG_FD_148642 | JGI IMG/M metagenome (GOLD analysis project Ga0194120, IMG submission 148642) | Freshwater microbial communities from Lake Tanganyika, Tanzania - TA2015019 Mahale Deep Cast 65m | ecosystem: Environmental > Aquatic > Freshwater > Lake | place: Tanzania: Lake... | reverse complement strand
GCGACCGCGGGCGGCAGCGGCCGCCCGGCCGCATCCGCTGCCGCGCGCAGCAGCGCGGCCAGTTCGCCGAGCAGGGCTGCGGCCGGCGCAACGAGCTGCCGGTGCACCGGGAAGTGCAGCTCCTGCATCCGCGTATCCACGACGCTGATACGGGCACCGGCCCGCGCCGCCTTGCGCACACGATGGGCGAGGATCGGCGCTTCCTCGCGCGGCCGGCAGCCGACCAGCAGCAGCGCCTCGAGCTGGTCCACCTCGGCCAGCTCGAGGCCGAGGCCCGGCCACGCCGGCTCGTGCTGCTGGTCGCGGAAATCCAATTGCCGCAGCCGCGTGTCGATGTTCGCCGAGCCGAGGCCGCGCGCAATGCGGGCCAGCAGCCACAGCTCCTCGGTGGTCGCCGCCGGCGAGCCGAGGAACCCGAGGCGCGCCGTGTCGGACCGACCCGCCACCTGCAGGCGCTCGGCCGCGGCGGCCAGCGCCGTTTCCCAGCCGACCTCGCGCCACTGGCCCTCGCTCTTCAGCAGCGGCGCCGGCAGGCGGTCCGCTGCATAGACGCCCGCGTACGAGAAGCGGTCGCGATCGGCGATCCAGGTCTCGTTGACGGCCTCGTTCGGGCGCGGCACGACCCGCAGCAGTCGGCCGCGCAGCACATGACCGTAGAGATTCGAGCCGACCGGATCGTGCGGCGACACCAGCGCGTGCTCGGTCATCTCCCACGAGCGGGCGCGGTTGCGGAACGGCTTCGAGGTCAGCGCACCGACCGGGCACAGGTCGATGACGTTGCCGGACAGTTCGTGATCGACGCTGTGGCCGAGCCAGGCGCCGATGTGCAGGTCCTCGCCCCGGCCCAGCGCGGCGAGTTCCGGCAGGCCGGCGATCTCGGTGGTGAAACGCACGCAGCGCGTGCAGTGGATGCAGCGGGTCAGGTCGGTGGCGATCAGCGGGCCGAGGTCCGGATCCGTGACCGCGCGCTTGCCCTCGTCGAAGCGCGAAGCGGCGCTGCCGAAACCGAGCGCGAGATCCTGCAGCTCGCATTCGCCGCCCTGATCGCAGATCGGGCAGTCGAGCGGGTGGTTGATCAGCAGGAACTCCAGCACCGCCTTCTGCGCGGCAATAGCCCGCGGCGAACGGGTGAAGACCTTCATGCCCTCCGCGATCGGCGTCGCACAGGACGGCAGCGGCTTCGGCGCCTTCTCGACCTCGACCAGGCACATGCGGCAGTTGGCGGCGACCGACAGCTTCTCGTGGTAGCAGAAGCGCGGCACGTAGATGCCGGCCTCGTCCGCGACCTGGATCAGCATCTGGCCACGCCGCCCGCACAGCGGACGGCCGTCGACCTCGATATGGATCAGCTCATCGCTCATGCGCCCGCCGCTCCGGCCGGCGCGGTGACGATGCTCCGGCCCTCGTGCCGGATCATGTACTCGAACTCAGGACGGAAATGGCGCAGAAAGCTCTGCACCGGCCACGCCGCGGCATCACCGAGCGCGCAGATCGTATGGCCCTCGATCTGGTTGGCGACCGTCACCAGCAGATCGAGGTCCTGCAACTGGCCGCGGCCGTCGAGGATCCGGCGCAGGATGCGCTGCATCCAACCGGTGCCCTCGCGGCACGGCGTGCACTGGCCGCAGGACTCGGCCATGTAGAAGCGCGAGATCCGCTCCAGCGCCCGCACCATACAGGTGGTCTCGTCCATCACGATCACCGCGCCCGAGCCGACCGCGGAGCCGGCCTTGCGCAGCGAGTCGAAGTCCATCGTGCAGTCCATGATCAGCGCCGCCGGCAGCACCGGCACCGACGAGCCGCCGGGGATTACGGCCTTCAGCCTGCGGCCGTCGCGCACGCCGCCGGCGATCTCCAGCAGTTCGCGGAACGGGACGCCGAGCGGCAGCTCGTAGTTGCCCGGGCGGTTGACGTGACCCGAGACCGAGAAGATCACGGTCCCGCCCGAGTTCGGCACGCCCAGCTCGGCGAACCAGCGCGCGCCGCGGCGCATGATGGCCGGCACGCTGGCAAAGCTCTGCGTGTTGTTGATCGTGGTCGGTTTGCCGTACAGACCGAAGCTCGCCGGGAACGGCGGCTTGAAACGCGGCCGGCCCGGCTTGCCCTCGAGCGATTCCAGCAGCGCGGTCTCCTCGCCGCAGATGTAGGCGCCGGCGCCGGCCACGGCGTGCAGGTCGAAGTTCACGCCGCTGCCCTGGATGTTGCGCCCCAGCAGCCCGGCCGCGTAGGCCTCCTGCACGGCCGCGTCGAAGCGCGGGAACGGCTCGCCGAGGAACTCGCCGCGGATGTAGTTGTAGCCGACCGTCGCGCCCATCGCGTAGCCGCCGATCGCCATGCCCTCGATCACCGCGTGCGGGTTGAAGCGCAGGATGTCGCGATCGTGGCAGGTGCCGGGTTCACTCTCGTCCGAGTTGCAGACCACGTACTTCTGCTCCGGCGAGTTACGCGGCATGAAGCTCCACTTGACGCCGGTCGGGAAGCCGGCCCCGCCGCGCCCGCGCAGGCCGGAGGCCTTGACCTCCTCGATGATCTTCTCCGGCGGAGTGTGCTCGCGCAGGATCCGCTCCCAGGCCTCGTAGCCGCCGCACTGGCGATAGACCGCCAGCGTCCAGCTCTGCGCGTGCTGCAGCGGCTCGAACACGACCTGGTTCAGCGCGGCGGCCATCGGTTCACTCCAGCGCGTCCAGTACGCGGATCGCCGCTGCCGGCGTCAGGTTCTCGTGATAGACATGATCGACCATCATCATCGGCGCGTTGTTGCAGGCGGCCAGGCATTCCTCCTCGCGCTTCAGGTAGATCCGCCCGTCCGGCGTACTCTCACCGGTACGGATGCCGAGGTGCCGCTCGACCGCCGCGACGATCTCGTCCGCACCGCGCAGCATGCAGCAGATGTTGGTACAGATCGAGACGTGGATCCGGCCGACCGGCCTGGTCGCGAACATCGAGTAGAAGCCGGCGACCTCCTGCACCTGGATCGCCGGCACGCCGATGTAGGCGGCCACCGCCTCGATCAGCTCCGGGGTCAGGTAACCGCGATTCTGGTGCTGCGCGATGCGCAGCGCGGCGATCACCGCCGACCGGCGCCGGTCCGGCGGGAATTTCGCCAGCCAGTGGTCGATCTCCCGGCAGGAGTGCTCACTGAGCAGCGTGGCCGGCGCAGCCAGCGCGGTCACCGGTCGATCTCCCCGAAGACGATGTCCATCGTGCCGATCGTCGCGACGACGTCGGCCAGCAGGTGCCCGCGCACCATCTCGTCCATCGCCGCGAGGTGCGCGAAGCCCGGCGCGCGGCACTTCACGCGGTACGGCTTGTTGGCGCCGTCCGACACCAGCCACACGCCGAATTCGCCCTTCGGCGCCTCGACCGCGGCATAGGTCTCGCCGGCCGGTACGCAGTAGCCCTCGCTGAACAGCTTGAAGTGATGGATCAGGGATTCCATGTCGCCTTTCATGTCCTCGCGGCGCGGCGGCGTGACCTTGTGGTCAGCGGCAATGACCGGGCCCGGGTTCGCGCGCAGCCAGTCCACGCACTGGCGGATGATCCGGGTCGACTGGCGCAGCTCAGCCACCCGGCACAGGTAGCGGTCGTAGCAATCGCCGTTGACGCCGACCGGCACCTCGAACTCGAGCCGGTCGTAGACCGCGTACGGCTGCTTGCGGCGCAGGTCCCACTCGACGCCCGAGCCGCGCAGCATCGGCCCGGTGAAGCCGAGCTGCAGCGCCCGCTCCGGTGCCACGACGCCGATGTTGACGGTGCGCTGCTTCCAGATCCGGTTCTCGGTCAGCAGCGTCTCGTATTCGTCGATGCAGGCCGGGTAGCGCTCGGCGAAGTCGGCGATGAAGTCGAGCAGCGTGCCGGCGCGCGCAGCGTTGCGGCGGACCACGTCGCGCTCGCTGCGCCAGCGCGAGGCCTGGTACTGCGGCATCGTGTCCGGCAGATCGCGGTACACGCCGCCCGGCCGGTAGTAGGTCGCGTGCATGCGCGTGCCGGAGACCGCCTCGTAGCAGTCCATCAGGTCCTCGCGGTCACGGAACGCGTACAGGAACACCGTCATCGCCCCGACGTCGAGGGCATGCGAGCCGATCCACAGCAGGTGATTGAGGATCCGCGTGATCTCGTCGAACAGCACGCGGATGTACTGCGCGCGCTCCGGCACGGTGACGCCCAGCAGGTTTTCGATCGCGCGCACGTAAGCGTGCTCGTTGCACATCATCGACACGTAGTCGAGCCGGTCCATGTAGCCGATCGACTGATTGAACGGCTTGCTCTCGGCCAGCTTCTCGGTGCCGCGATGCAGCAGACCGATGTGCGGATCGGCGCGGCGGATCACCTCGCCGTCCATTTCCAGCACGAGCCGCAGCACGCCGTGCGCGGCCGGATGCTGCGGCCCGAAGTTGACGGTGAAATTGCGGATCTCAGCCATCGGCACGCGGCTCCGGGACCGGGCGGCCGGTGTCGGCGCGGATCACCTTCGGCTGGTTGACGCGCGGTTCGAGGGTCACCGGTTCATAGACGACCCGCCCGCGCGCCGGGTCGTAACGGACCTCGACGTTGCCACCGAGCGGGAAGTCCTTGCGGAACGGGTGGCCGATGAAGCCGTAGTCGGTCAGGATCCGGCGCAGGTCCGGATGGCCGCGGAACAGGATGCCGAACAGATCGAAGGCCTCACGCTCGTACCAGTCGGCCGAAGCCCAGATGCCAGTCACCGAGTCGACCATCGGCGGCTCGCCCGGCGGGCACCAGCAACGCAGGCGCAGGCGCACGTTGCGCGACACCGAGAGCAGGTGCATGACCACCGCAAAGCGCCGCCCGGCGGTGTCCGTGCGGGGCTGCTCGCGCGCCACGCCACGGCTGAAGCCGGTGGCGGTGGCTGCGGCCGTGATCCACTCGGCCCGGCCGTGGTCGAAATAGTCGATGCCGGACAGGTCGGTGAGCTGCTCGAAGGCCAGCTCCGGGCGGTCGCGCAGCTCGGTGCAGACCTCGAGCAGGTCCGGCGCCGCGACTTCGATGGCCAGCTCGCGCGGCAGCGCCGGGATGCGCCGGATCCGGGCCCCGAACCGGTCGGCAATCACCTGCGCGGTCGCTTCGATTCTGCTCATGGTCAGCCGCGCGCAATCGTGCTGGTGCGGCGGATCTTGTCCTGCAACTGCAGGATGCCCCAGATCAGCGCCTCGGCCGTCGGCGGGCAGCCCGGCACGTAGACGTCGACCGGCACGATCCGGTCGCAGCCGCGCACGACCGAGTACGAGTAATGATAGTAGCCGCCGCCGTTGGCGCAGGAGCCCATCGAGATCACCCAGCGCGGCTCCGCCATCTGGTCGTAGACCTTGCGCAGCGCCGGGGCCATCTTGTTGACCAGCGTCCCGGCGACGATCATCACGTCGGACTGGCGCGGACTGCCGCGGAACACCACGCCGAAGCGGTCCAGGTCGTAGCGCGCCGCGCCGGCGTGCATCATCTCCACGGCGCAGCAGGCGAGCCCGAAGGTGACCGGCCACAGCGAACCGGTGCGCGCCCAGTTCATCAGGCTGTCCACCGTCGTGGTCAGGAAGCCGCGACCCTGCACGATCGGGGCCTCGACGGTCAGTCCCATTCCAGCGCGCCCTTCTTCCATTCGTAGACGAAGCCGACGACCAGCACGGTCAGGAACACGCCCATCGACAGCAGGCCGAAACCGCCGATCGCCTCGAGCGACACGGCCCACGGAAACAGGAACGCGATCTCGAGGTCGAAAACGATGAACAGGATCGCGACCAGGTAGTAGCGCACGTCGAAGCGCGCGCGCGTATCCTCGAAGGCCTCGAACCCGCATTCGTACGCCGAGGTCTTCTCGGCGTCCGGCCGGCGCGGCCCGAGCACGAAACCGAGCACGATCAGCACGACGCTGAAGCCGGCTGCGACGGCGAGGAAGATCAGGACGGGGAGGTAATTCTGGAGCACTGCGCCGACCATCGCAGGCGACAGGCCCGCCCGCTTGAACAGTTGCGGCATTGTAACCGCAGGTCGCTGCGCATGTGGCGCCTTTGCCGAGCCGTTTCGGAAATCACGGATGGTGCCGACGGTCGGACTCGAACCGACACGGGTTGCCCCACTAACCCCTCAAGCTAGCGCGTCTACCAATTCCGCCACGTCGGCCGTGTTCCGTGATCCGTATCCGTCACTCACCCGCAGGCGCCGGCGCCGCGGGCTCGGGCGCCGGCAGCGCCGGCGGCGCATCGCTGTCGATGCCGGCCGGTGCGGCCGGCGCCGTGTCGACGATGCTGCTCGGACGTTCCGCCAGCGGCCGCGTCGCGAACCAGGCCAGTGACATGCTGGTCAGGAAGAACAGCGTCGCCAGCACCGCGGTCAGCTTCGAAAAGAACGTCGCCGATCCGCGCGCACCGAAGACGGTGCCCGACGCGCCCGCGCCAAAACCGGCGCCGGCATCCGCGCCCTTGCCGCGCTGCAGCAGCACGAGTCCGACGATCGCGAACGACAGGAACCCGTGCAGGACCATCAGCAGGTTTCGCAGCATGCCAGCCTTCCCGAGCCGCCGGTCAGCCGCCGGCCGCGGCGCAGATTGATGCAAACTCCCCGGCCTGCAGCGAGGCGCCGCCGACCAGCCCTCCGTCCACATCGGGCATTGCGAACAGCAGGGCAGCATTCGCCGCCTTGACGCTGCCCCCGTACAGGATCCTGAGGGAGGCGGCGATTGTAGCATCGCGGGCCGCGATCCGGCCGCGGATCAGCGCGTGTACTTCCTGCGCCTGTCCGGCCGTCGCCGTGCGCCCGGTGCCGATCGCCCAGACCGGTTCGTAGGCGACCACGGCTGCGGCGAACGCTCCGGCTCCGGCGGCTTCCAGTACCGCGTCGAGCTGACGCGTAACCACCGCGGCGGTGCTGCCAGCCTCGCGTTCGGCCAGCGTCTCGCCGACGCACAGGATCGGTATCAGTCCGTGCCGCCCGGCGGCGACGAACTTGCGCGCCACCAGCGCATCGTCCTCCGCATACAGCGCGCGGCGCTCGGAGTGCCCGACGATCACGTAACGGCAGCCGATTTCAGCGAGCATCGTTGCGGCAACCTCGCCCGTATAGGCCCCGACCGACTCGGCACAGACATTCTGCGCACCGAGACCGAGCGGAGTGCCCTGCAGCCGCGCGGCCACGGCCGGCAAATACACGAACGGCGGGCAGACGATGACTTCCGCGCCGCCCGCACCGGCTCCCAGCCGGAGCAGTTCGTCAACCAGCCGGCCGGACTCGGCCAGGCTGCCGTGCATCTTCCAGTTGCCGGCCACCAGTGCGCGCCGCATCGGCGGATTCCTCCGGGAAAAACGGGCCGGCAAGGATACGCGGCCGGCCGGCCGCGATCAATTCGCGGCGCGCTGCGCGGCGGCCACCTCAACCGCACGCGCGATCGTCGCCGCATGCCGGGCGACGACTCCGGCGTCCTCACCCTCGACCATCACCCGGATCACAGGCTCGGTGCCCGAGGGCCGCAGTACGACCCGGCCGCGCCCGGCCAGCGCCTGCTCGACCCCGTGCACGACGTCCAGGACGGCCGGATCCGCACCGGCGTCGAAGCGGCGGACCACCCGGACGTTGATCATGTGCTGCGGCAGCCGGTGCATGCCCGCGGCGAGCTCGGCCAGGCTCTGGCCGGTCTGCTTCATCACCGCCAGCACCTGCAACGCGACGACCAGGCCATCGCCGGTGGTCGTGTGTCCGAGACACAGCAGATGACCGGACGATTCGCCGCCGAGCGTACCGCCGTGCTCGCGCAGCAATTGCAGTACGTAGCGATCGCCGACGGCGGCCCGCAGGAACGGGATGCCGAGCTCGCGCAGCGCCAGCTCGAGGCCGAAATTGCTCATCACCGTGCCGACCACCGGACCGCGCAGCGTGCCGTCGGCCAGCCCGGCGCGCGCCAGCACGTACAACAACTGGTCACCGTCCACAACCCGGCCGAGGTGGTCCACCATGACGATGCGGTCGCCGTCGCCATCCAGCGCGATGCCGGCATCGGCGCGCACGCCCGCGACCGTCATCTGCAGCAAGGCCGGATGGGTCGAGCCGCAGCCATCGTTGATGTTGCGGCCGTTCGGCGAGCAGCCGATCGGCACGACATCGGCGGCCAGATCGGCCAGCACCCGCGGGGCCACCTTGTAGGCGGCGCCGTTGGCGCAGTCGATCACCAGCTTGAAGCCCTGCAGGTTCATGCCGGCGGGCAGCGTCGCCGCGCAGAACTGCTGGTACAGCACGCGCTCGCGGTCGACCCGTGAGGCGCGGCCGAGCGCCGCCGACTCGCGGGTCGGCGCCGGCTCGTCGAGCAGCCCCTCGATCCGCTCCTCCAGCTCGTCGGCGAGCTTGGCGCCGGTGCGGTCGAAGAACTTGATGCCGTTGTCGTCGTAGGGATTGTGCGAGGCGCTGATCACCGCGCCGAAGTCGCAGCCCAGGCGCTGCACCATGTAAGCGATGCCCGGCGTCGGCAGCGGCCCCATCAGCAGCACGTCGGCGCCGGCCGCGACGAAACCGGCCTCGATCGCCGACTCGAACATGTAGCCGGACAGGCGCGTGTCCTTGCCCACCAGCACCTTGCCGCCGGTCGGCGTGAGTATGCGCGCGGCCGCACCGGCGAGGCGCAGCGCGAACTCCGCCGTCATCGGCTGCGTCCCGACCCGGCCGCGCACTCCATCGGTGCCGAAATAGCGCCTGCTCATGCTGTCCCGTTCCGCTCCCCGGCGAACGCGGCGGCCACCTTGACGGCATCGACCGTCGGTCCGACATCATGCGCGCGCACGATGCGCGCCCCCCCGAGCACGGCCAGAACCGCCAGCGCGAGGCTGCCCGGCAGCCGCTCCCCGACGCCGCGTCCGGTCAACTGGCCGACCATCGACTTGCGCGACAGGCCGGCCAGCACCGGCACGCCGTCGGCCGCCAGCTCCGGCAGCCGCCGCAGCAGTTCGAGATTGTGCGCGAGCGTCTTGCCGAAGCCAAATCCCGGGTCGACGACCAGCCGCCCGGCGTCGATGCCGGCGGCCCGGCAGGCGGCGACCCGCGCGCGCAGGAAGCCAAGGACCTCGGCGGCGACGTCCGCGTAGACGGGCGCGTCCTGCATGCCGTGCGGTTCGCCGCGCATGTGCATCAGACACACGGCCGCGTCGCTCGCCGCGACTGCCGCCAGCGCGCCGGGCTCACGCAGCGCGGCGATGTCGTTGATCATGCTGGCGCCAGCGCCGAGCGCGGCGCTCATCACCGCCGCGTGGCGCGTATCGACCGACACCGGGACCGCCAGTCTCGCCACCAGGTCCTCGACCACCGGCAGCACGCGGCGCAGCTCCTCGTCCGCGGCCACCGGCCGGGCGCCCGGCCGCGTTGATTCACCGCCGACGTCGATGATCGCCGCGCCCTCCTCGGCCATGCGCTCGGCCTGCGCCAGCGCCGCTGCGCGCGTTGTGTGGCGCCCGCCATCGGCGAACGAGTCCGGGGTGACGTTCAGCACGCCCATGACCACGGGTGTGACCAGATCCACCCGGTAGCGGCCGCAGCGGAGCTGCATCGGGCGGCGCCCGGAGTCCTCAGGTCTGGCTGGCGCGCGGGCCGATCACCGGCTCGGCCGGGGCCGCCGGCGCGGCGCGACCGCCGCTGCCGCTGCCCTCGTCGTCCTGCGGTTCGCGCGGCGTGCGGCCTGCCATGATGTCGCGGATCTGCTGCTCGTCGATGGTCTCGAAGCGGATCAGCGCCTCGGCCATCGCGTCGAGCCGGTCGCGCTTGTCGACCAGGATCTGCCGCGCGTGGTTGTAGGCCATGTCGATCACGCGGCGGATCTCCTCGTCGATCGCATGGGCGGTCACGTCCGAGACCTGCTTGTGCTGGGTCACCGAGCGGCCGAGGAACACCTCGCCGGCATCTTCCATGTACGACAGCGGGCCGAGCTTCGGCGACAGACCCCACTTGGTGACCATGTTGCGCGCCAGGTTGGTGGCCCGCTCGATGTCGTTGGCGGCGCCGGTCGTCACCGAATCCGGCCCGAAGCGCAGTTCCTCGGCGATGCGGCCGCCGAACAGACTGGCGATCTGGTTTTCGAGGCGCCGCCGGCTGTAACTGTAGCGGTCCTCCTCGGGCAGGAACATCGTCACGCCGAGCGCGCGCCCGCGCGGAATGATCGTCACCTTGTACACCGGGTCGTGCTCCGGCAGGCTCATGCCGACGATCGCGTGCCCGGCCTCGTGATAGGCGGTGTTCAGACGCTCCTGCTCGCTCATCACCAGCGAGCGGCGCTCGGCGCCCATCATGATCTTGTCCTTGGCGCGCTCGAATTCCTCCATCGTGACCAGGCGCCGGTTGGCCCGCGCCGCGAACAGCGCCGCCTCGTTGACCAGGTTCATGAGGTCGGCGCCGGAGAAACCGGGCGTGCCGCGCGCGATGACCGCCGGGCGCACATCCTCGGCCACCGGCACCTTGCGCATATGCACCTTCAGGATCTGCTCGCGCCCGCGCACGTCCGGCAGCGGCACCACGACCTGGCGGTCGAAGCGGCCGGGCCGCAGCAGCGCCGGGTCGAGCACGTCGGGCCGGTTGGTCGCGGCGATGACGATCACGCCCTCGTTGCCCTCGAAGCCATCCATCTCGACCAGCAACTGGTTCAGCGTCTGCTCGCGCTCGTCGTGGCCGCCGCCGAGCCCGGCGCCGCGGTGTCGGCCGACCGCGTCGATCTCGTCGATGAAGACGATGCAGGGCGCGTGCTTCTTGGCCTGCTCGAACATGTCGCGCACGCGACTGGCGCCGACGCCGACGAACATTTCGACGAAATCCGAGCCGGAGATCGTGAAGAACGGCACCTTGGCCTCGCCGGCGATCGCCCGCGCGAGCAGCGTCTTGCCGGTACCCGGCGAGCCGACCATCAGCACGCCCTTCGGAATCTTGCCGCCGAGTTTCTGGAACTTGGACGGGTCCTTCAGGAAGTCGACGATCTCGGCGACCTCCTCCTTGGCCTCGTCGACGCCGGCGACGTCGGCAAAGGTCACGCTGACCTGGTCCTCGGACAGCAGCCGCGCCCGGCTCTTGCCGAACGACATCGCGCCGCGCCCGCCGGCGCCGCCCTGCATCTGGCGCATGAAGTAGATCCACACGCCGATCAGCAGCAGGATCGGGAACGACGACACGAAGAGCTGCATCAGGAACGACTGCCGCTCCGGCGGCGCGGCGTCGAACATCACGTTCTTGCGCTGCATCGCGCCGATCACTGCGGAGTTGTCGGTCTCCGGGTTATAAGTCACGTACGGATCACCGCTGGCGCGCTGGCCGGTGATCGTATCGCCGCGGAACGTGGCGGTACGGATCGAGCCCGACTCGACCTCGGCCAGGAACTGGGAGTACTTGATCGGTTCCGGCGCAGCCGCGCGCTGGCCGAAGTTGGAGAACACCGCGAGCAGGACGATCGCGATGACTACCCAGAGGACGATATTGCGGGTCAGGTCGTTCAAGCGGCCACTCCTGGCAGTTCCGGCGCTGCGCTCCGTGCCCGCGGATTCGACCGCGCTGTCGCTGCCGGGTTCGACATTACTACTCCGCGCGGCGCCCCGCTACCAGATAGGTCTCGGCGCTGCGCTGCCGCGACGCCGCCGGCTTGCGGATCCGCACCGTCGCGAACCGGCGCCGCGCCGCCGCCAGCAGTGCGGCGAACCCGGCGCCCTGGAATACCTTCATCAGCAGCACACCGCCCGGCGCCAGCACGCGCCCGGCGAAGTCGAGCGTCAGTTCCCCAAGCTCCGCCGCCCGCGCCTGGTCAACGACGTCCACACCGGTCATGTTGGGGGCCAGGTCGGACATTACAAGCTCCACCGGCCGGCCGCCCAGCAGTTCCTCGAGTCGGGCGACGGTCGCCGGATCCCGGAAATCACCCTGCAGAAACGTCACTCCGGGTACAGCGGCCATCGGCAGCAGATCGAGCGCCACGACCAGACCCCGAGCGCCCAGCCGGCCAGCGGCGTACTGGCTCCAGCCGCCGGGTGCCGCGCCGAGGTCCACGACGGTGCGGCCCGGGGCCAGCAGGTGCTCGACGCGGTCGATCTCCTCGAGCTTGAAGGTCGCGCGTGAACGCGCACCCTGCGCGCGCGCCCTGCGCACGTACGGGTCGCGGGCGTGCTCGCGCAGCCAGCGGCCGCTGGAACGGCTCCGCCGGCTCATCGATGTAACTCTATTAAAAACAGTAAGTTCAGACGGATTCCTCGACTGGAATCCCGATCATCCCGGACCGGTCAGGTAAAGCTCAGTTCGAGGATTTCGAAGACGCGGGTGCCGCCCGGCGCCGCGACTTCGACCTCGTCCCAGACCGCCTTGCCGATCAGCGCCCGGGCGATCGGCGAGTTGACCGAAATCCTGCCCGCCCGGATATCCGCCTCGTCGTCGCCGACGATCTGATAGCTGACCTCGGCGCCGCCGTCGACCGGAGCGAGCTGCACGGTCGCCCCGAACACCACTCGTGTCGACCCGGCCAGGCTCGCCGGGTCGATGACCTGGGCGTCGGCCAGGCGGTGCTCGATTTCCTTGATGCGGCCCTCGATGAAGCCCTGCTGCTCGCGCGCCGCGTGATACTCGGCGTTCTCCGACAGGTCGCCGTGCGAGCGCGCCTCGGCAATGGCGCGGATCGCGGCCGGCCTGGCCTCCGACTTCAGCCGGCGCAACTCGGCGCGCAACTGTTCCGCGCCCCGCAGCGTGATCGGAGCCCGCATCAGCCTGCTACCTCGCGGTGCAGGTCCTGCAGCCGGTTGACCTCGAGGTCCTCGAGGTGATCGAGCGCCTCGCAGGTCGCAAGCGCGGCCGCCACCGTCGTGTAGTAGGTGACCCGGCGCAGCTCGGCCTCGCGGCGGATCGAACGCGATTCGCGGATCGCATGCTTGCCTTCGGTGGTGTTGATGATCAGGGCGAACTCGTCGTTCTTGATCATATCGACGATGTTCGGCCGCCCCTCGCGCACCTTCAGCGCCCGGCGGCAGGCAATGCCGGCCGCAGCCAGTGCGTTCGCGGTACCCTGGGTCGCCACCAGCGTGAAGCCGCGCGCGCCGAGGCGGCGGGCGATATCGACGGCGCTGTCCTTGTCGCGATCGCGGACCGACAGCAGGCAGACGCCGCTGCGCGGCAGCCGTATGCCGCTGGCCGCCTGCGATTTGGCATAGGCCTCGCCGAAAGTGCGCCCGGTGCCCATGACCTCGCCGGTCGACTTCATCTCCGGGCCCAGGATCGGATCCGCTTCGGGAAACTTGCTGAACGGGAACACGGCTTCCTTGACCGAGTAGTAGGCCGGCACGCGCTCGGTCAGCACGCCGAGCCGCGCCAGCCGGCGCCCCGCCATCACCCGCGCCGCGACCTTGGCCAGCGGCAGGCCGGTCGCCTTCGACACGAACGGCACGGTGCGCGAAGCGCGCGGGTTGACCTCGAGCACGTAGATCAGCCCGTTCTGGATCGCGAACTGCACGTTCATCAGACCGACCACGTCGAGGCCCCGCGCCAGCTTGCGGGTCTGTTCGCGCAGTTCATCCTGCACCGCCGGCGTCAGGCTGGCCGGCGGCAGCGAGCAGCTCGAGTCGCCGGAATGCACGCCGGCCTGCTCGACGTGCTCCATGATGCCGCCGATCAGCACGTCATTGCCGTCGCAGACCGCATCGACGTCGACTTCGATGGCGACGTCGAGGAAACGGTCGAGCAGCACCGGGCTGTCGTTCGAGACCCGCACCGCCTCCTTCATGTACTGGCGCAGGTCGTCCTCCTCGTAGACGATCTCCATCGCCCGGCCACCGAGCACGTAGGAGGGGCGCACGATCAGCGGATAGCCGACCTCGTGCGCGAGCGCCAGCGCGCGGTCCTCGTCGCGGGCGGTCGCGTTGGCCGGCTGGCGCAGATCGAGCCGGCGCAGAAGCTGCTGGAAGCGCTCGCGGTCCTCGGCGACGTCGATCGAGTCGGGGCTGGTGCCGATGATCGGGGCGCCGGCCGCCGCCAGCGCGCGGGCCAGTTTCAGCGGCGTCTGCCCGCCGAACTGCACGATCACGCCCTGCGGCCGCTCGCGCTCGATGATCTCCATGACGTCCTCGAACGTCAGCGGCTCGAAGTACAGCCGGTCGGAGACGTCATAGTCGGTGGACACGGTCTCCGGGTTGCAGTTGACCATGATGGTCTCGAAGCCGTCCTCGCGCAGGGCCAGCGCGGCGTGCACGCAGCAGTAGTCGAACTCGATGCCCTGGCCGATCCGGTTGGGGCCGCCGCCGAGGATCATGATCTTGCGCCGCTCGGTCGGCGCCGCCTCGCACTCCTGTTCGTAGGTCGAGTACAGGTACGCGGTCGAGGTCGCAAACTCGGCGGCGCAGGTGTCGACCCGCTTGTACACCGGGCGCACGCCGCAGGCCAGCCGCCGGGTCCGGACCCGCGCCTCCGGCGCGGCGAGCGCGCGCGCCAGCGCGGCGTCGGCGAAACCCTTGCGCTTCAGCACCAGCAGCCGGTCGACGGTCAGCCCGGCCATGCCGTCGGCGGCGACCCGCTGCTCCTCGTGCACGAGGTCCTCGATCTGGGCGAGGAACCACGGGTCGATCGCCGACCCGGCCGCGACGCGCGCCAGCGACCAGCCGGCGCGAAATGCATCGGCGACCCAGCGGATGCGCTCGCCGCCGGGATGGCGCAGTTCCTCGGCCAGGCGCTGCTCATCATCGGCGTCGAGCGGCAGCGTTGCGATCGGGGTCAGTCCGTCGCAGCCGGTTTCGAGGCTGCGCAGCGCCTTCTGCAGCGACTCCTGGAAGGTGCGGCCGATCGCCATCGCCTCGCCGACCGACTTCATCTGCGTGGTCAGGCGCGGGCTGGTGCCCGGGAACTTCTCGAAGGTGAAGCGCGGCACCTTGGTTACGACGTAATCGATGGTCGGCTCGAACGAGGCCGGCGTCGCGCCGGCGGTGATCTCGTTCTGCAGTTCGTCGAGGGTATAGCCGATCGCCAGCTTGGCCGCGACCCGCGCGATCGGGAAGCCGGTCGCCTTGGAGGCCAGCGCCGACGAGCGCGACACGCGCGGATTCATCTCGATCACGAGCTGGCGTCCGTCCGCCGGGTTCACCGCGAACTGCACGTTCGAGCCGCCGCACTCGACCCCGACCTTGCGCAGCACGGCGATCGCGGCGTCGCGCATGCGCTGGTATTCCTTGTCGGTCAGCGTCTGCGCCGGCGCGACCGTGATCGAGTCGCCGGTGTGCACGCCCATCGGGTCGAGGTTCTCGATCGAGCAGACGATGATGCAGTTGTCCTTGCGGTCGCGCACCACCTCCATCTCGAATTCCTTCCAGCCGAGCACCGACTCCTCGATCAGCACCTCGCTGGTCGGCGAGACATCGAGGCCGCGCAGCACGATCGCTTCGAACTCCTCGCGGTTGAAGGCGATGCCGCCGCCGGAGCCGCCGAGCGTGAACGACGGCCGGATCACCGTCGGGTAACCGACCTCGGCCTGCACCGCCAGCGCCTCGTCGAGGCTGTGCGCGATGTACGAGCGCGGGCACTCGAGCCCGATCGAGCGCATCGCGTTGCGGAACAGTTCGCGGTCCTCGGCCATGTCGATGGCCTCGCGCGAGGCCGCGATCAGCTCGACGCCGAACTTCTCCAGCACGCCCTCGCGCACCAGGTCGAGCGCGGTATTGAGCCCGGTCTGCCCGCCCATCGTCGGCAGCAGTGCGTCCGGCCGCTCTTTCTCGATGATCCGCGCGATCGTGCGCCAGTCGACCGGCTCGATGTAGATCGCATCGGCCATTTCCGGGTCGGTCATGATCGTGGCCGGGTTCGAGTTCACGAGGATGACCCGGTAGCCCTCCTCGCGCAGCGCGCGGCAGGCCTGCGCGCCGGAGTAGTCGAACTCGCAGGCCTGGCCGATGATGATCGGGCCGGCGCCGATGATCAGGACGCTGTTGAGATCGGTGCGCTTGGGCATGCTCAGCGCACCGTCACGGCTTCGCCGGCGGCCTGGGCGCGCTGCTGCCGCTGGGCCCGGCGCAGCATCAGCCAGCCGAAGTGCCCGAACAGCGGCCGCAGATCGTGCGGTCCGGGGCTCGCCTCCGGGTGGCCCTGGAAGCCGAACGCCGGCCGGTCGCTGCGGGCGATGCCCTGCAACGAGCCGTCGAACAGCGAGCGGTGGGTCGCGCGCAGCTCCGGCGGCAACGAGGCCTCGTCGACGGCGAAGCCGTGATTCTGGCTGGTGATCAGCACGCGGCCGCTGGCCAGTTCCTGCACCGGATGATTGGCGCCGTGGTGCCCGAACTTCATCTTGACGGTACGCGCGCCGCTGGCCAGCGCCAGAAGCTGGTGGCCGAGGCAGATGCCGAACACGGGCAGGTCCGTTTCGAGGAAGCGGCGGATCGCCGTGATCGCGTAATCGCAGGGCTCCGGATCGCCGGGGCCGTTCGACAGGAAGATCCCGTCCGGGGCCAGCGCGAGCGCCGCTTCGCCCGGCGTCTCGGCCGGCACCACGGTCATGCGGCAGCCATGATCGGCGAGCAGCCGCAGAATGTTGCGCTTGATGCCGAAGTCGTAGGCGACTACGTGCAGCCGCGAGCCGGGCCGCGGCACCCGGCCCGGCTCGCGGCCGATGCTGCCCTCGTTCCACTGCCAGGGCTCGCGGGTGGTCACGACGCGCGCCAGATCCATGCCCTTGAGGCCCGGGAAGCGCCGCGCAAGCTGTACCGCCGTGTCCGGATCCGCGTCGGCGCCGGCCATGATGCAGCCGGCCTGCGCGCCGCGTTCGCGCAGGATGCGGGTCAGCCGCCGCGTGTCGATGCCGGCGATGGCGACGATACCGCCCTCGATCAGGAACCCGTCGAGCGACTGGCTCGCGCGCCAGCTCGAGTGCGCGAGCGGCAGGTCGCGGATCACGAGGCCGGCGGCATGGACCGCGGCCGATTCCAGGTCTTCCGGCGTGACGCCGGTATTGCCGATGTGCGGATAGGTCAGCGTGACGATCTGGCGGCTGTAGGACGGGTCCGTCAGGATCTCCTGGTAGCCCGTCATTGCGGTATTGAAGACGACCTCGCCGCTGGTGTTGCCGGGCGCGCCGATGGAGACGCCGGAAAACACTGTGCCGTCCTCGAGGGCGAGCACCGCGGGCGTGGCTGTCACCGATGCCATCTCCACTGTTCGGGCCCGGCCCCTGCCGTGGCAGGGTGCAGGCGCGTAGCAGGCGGAGCCGGCGGGGCTCCGTCTACCTGGGCTTGTTCACGTTCAAAGGGGGCCGCAACCCGAGCGGGAAGTGTACTAGATGCCCAGCACGTCCGCCATGCCGTAGAGCCCGGGCGGGCGGCCGATCAGCCAGCGCGAGGCGGCCAGTGCCCCGTGCGCGAAGGTCATCCGGTCGGTCGCGCGATGGGCCAGTTCCAGCGTCTCGCCGGTGCCGGCGAACAGCACCCGATGCTCGCCGACGATATCGCCGCCGCGCAGGCTGGCGAAACCGATCGTGCCCGGCGTACGCTCGCCGGTGCGGCCGACGCGGCCGTACACCGCGAGATCGGCGAGCGACCGGTCGCGCGCGCCGCAGGCGATCTCGCCGAGCCGCAGCGCGGTGCCGGATGGCGCATCCACCTTGTGCCGGTGGTGCGCCTCGAGGATCTCGATGTCGTAGCTCTCCGGCAGCGCCGCGGCCGCCTGGCCGACCAGCGCGAACAGCAGGTTGACCGCCAGCGACATGTTCGGTGCGACCAGCACCGGCAGCGCCGCACTGGCGCGGCGGATCGCCGCGTGCTGCTCGGCCGCGAGCCCGGTCGTGCCGATGACCAGCGGAATGCCGAGCGCAGTCGCCGTAGCGAGGTTCTCGCCCAGCGCCTCGGGCAGCGTGAAGTCGACGGCCACCGCCGCGCCCGCGAGCGCGCGCCGCCGATCTGCGGTGACCTCGACCGCCACCGGACCGGTCTCGGCGACGTCCCCGGCATCGCGGCCGAGAGCGGTGCTCGCCGGCGAGGCCAGCGCGCCGCTCAGTACCAGCTCCGGATCCTCACGCAGCGCGCGCACGAGGCAGCGGCCCATGCGCCCGCTCACGCCGAGTATGGCGACGTTGGTCATGTCAGCCCCCTGAGCCGCCGAAGAACTTGCGCACGCCATCGAGCCAGGAACGCTCGCGCGGGTTGTGACTGCGCGAATCCGCAGCCAGCGCGGAATCGAAGCGCCGCAGCAGGTCCTGCTGCTCGTCGCTGAGGTTGACCGGGGTTTCGATCACGACCCGGCAGAACAGGTCGCCGGTTGCGCCGCCACGGACTGGCCGGACCCCCTTGCCGCGCAGGCGGAACACGCGTCCCGACTGGGTTTCCGCCGGCACCTTGATGTTCGCGTGGCCCTCCAGAGTCGGCACCTCGACACTGCCGCCGAGGGCGGCGGTCACGAAGCTGACCGGGACTTCGCAGGACAGGTGGGCGCCGTCGCGCTCGAAGATCGGGTGCTCGCGCACCGCGATCTCGACGTACAGGTCGCCGGGCGGGCCGCCGTTGCGCCCCGCCTCGCCCTCGCCACCGAGGCGGATCCGATCGCCGGTATCGACGCCGGCGGGTACCTTGACCGACAGGCGCTTCGCCGTCCGCACGCGCCCCTGCCCACCGCAGGCCGTACACGGCTTGTCGATCACGCTGCCGCGCCCGCGGCAGCGCGGGCAGGTCTGCTGAACCGTGAAGAACCCCTGGCTGACCCGCACCTGCCCGGCGCCGCTGCAGGTCTCGCAGGTCACCGGGGCGTGGCCCTTGGCGGCGCCGCTGCCGCCGCAGTCCTTGCAGTCCACCGTGGTGTGGAAATCGATCTCGGTCGTCGTCCCGAACACGGCCTGTTCGAGATCGAGTGCGAGTTCGTAGCGCAGGTCGGCGCCACGATACACGCCGGGCCGGCCGCCGCGCCGGCGGCCGCCGCCGAAGATGTCACCGAACACGTCGCCGAAGATGTCGCCGAAGGCCTCGGCCGCGCTCGGACCCGCGCCGGCACCGCGAGCCGCGTCGAGGCCGGCGTGGCCGAACTGGTCATAGGTCGCACGCTTTTGCGTGTCGGTCAGGACTTCGTAGGCTTCCTTGGCTTCCTTGAAGCGTTCCTCCGCCTCCGCGTCGTTCGGATTGCGGTCGGGGTGGTACTTCATCGCCAGGCGCCGGTACGCCTTGCGCATCGCGTCCTCGGTCGCGTTGCGGGCGACCCCGAGCACCTGGTAGTAGTCACGCTTCGACATATCGCTCCGCACGCACGGCCGCCGGGCGACCGTCGTCACCCGGCGGCTCAGCCGTCACCGTCGCACCGCGCCGTCAGTTCGGCTTGGGTCCCTTCGACTTGACCTCCTCGAACTCGGCGTCGAGCACGTCGTCCTGGCCTTTGGCCGCGCCAGCGCCGGCCGCACCCGCTTCGCCGGTCGCACCGGGCTGCGGCGCCTCGGCCTGGTAGGCCCGCTGCACGACCGGCGCGCTGGCCCTGGCCAGTGCCTCGGCCTTGTGCTCGATGGCTGCCTGGTCGTCGCCCTTCAGCACCGAGCGCAGGTCACCCGCCGCCGATTCGATGGCCGCCCGCTCCTCGCCGCTGACCTTGTCGCCGAGGTCCTTCAGTGACTTTTCGGTCGCGTGCAGCAGCGCATCGGCCCGGTTGCGTGTCTCGGCCAGCTCGCGGAATCGTTTGTCCTCGGCGGCATGCGCCTCGGCGTCGCGGATCATCTTCCTGATCTCGTCCTCGGACAAGCCGCTCGAGGCCTTGATGACGATCTTCTGCTCCTTGCCGGTGGCCTTGTCTTTGGCCGAAACGTGCAGGATGCCGTTGGCGTCGATGTCGAAGGTGACCTCGATCTGCGGCAGGCCGCGCGGCGCCGGCGGAATGTCCGACAGGTCGAACTTGCCGAGCGAGCGGTTGTCGCCGGCCCGGTCGCGTTCGCCCTGCAGCACGTGGATGGTGACGCCGGTCTGGTTGTCGTCGGCGGTCGAGAACACCTGGGTCGCCTTGGTCGGAATCGTCGTGTTCTTCTCGATCAGCCGGGTCATCACCCCGCCGAGCGTCTCGATGCCGAGCGACAGCGGCGTCACGTCGAGCAGCAGCACGTCCTTGACGTCACCGGCCAGCACGCCGCCCTGGATCGCCGCGCCCACGGCTACGGCCTCGTCCGGATTGACGTCCTTGCGCGGCTCCTTGCCGAAGAAGTCCCGGACCGCCTTCTGCGCCAGCGGCATGCGGGTCTGGCCGCCGACCAGGATCACCTCGTCGACGTCGCCGATGGCGATGCCGGCATCCTTCAGTGCGATGCGGCAGGGCTCGATCGTGCGCTGGATCAGATCCTCGACCAGCGACTCGAGCTTGGCCCGCGTCAGCTTCATGGTCAGGTGCTTCGGCCCGCTGGCGTCGGCGGTGATGTACGGCAGGTTGATTTCGGTCTGCTGCGCCGAGGACAGCTCGATCTTGGCCTTCTCGCCGGCCTCGCGCAGGCGCTGCACCGCAAGCGGATCCTTGCGCACGTCGACGCCGCTCTCCTTCTGGAACTCGCTGGCTACGTACTCGATCACGCGCCGGTCGAAGTCCTCGCCACCGAGGAAAGTGTCGCCATTCGTGGACAGCACCTCGAACTGGCGCTCGCCATCGACATCCGCGATCTCGATGATCGAGATGTCGAAAGTGCCGCCGCCGAGGTCGTACACGGCGATCTTGCGGTCGCGGCCCTTCTTGTCCATGCCGTAGGCCAGCGCCGCCGCGGTCGGCTCGTTGATGATGCGCCGGACGTTCAGGCCGGCGATGCGGCCGGCGTCCTTGGTGGCCTGGCGCTGCGCGTCGTTGAAGTAGGCCGGCACCGTGATGACCGCCTCGGTGACCGTCTCGCCGAGATAGTCCTCGGCGGTCTTCTTCATCTTCATCAGCACGCGGGCCGAGATCTCCGGCGGCGCCATCTTCTTGCCCTGGGCCTCGAGCCAGGCGTCGCCGTTGTCGGCGCGCACGATCCTGTAGGTCTCCAGCGGGATGTCGCGCTGCACGACCGCGTCCTCGAAGCGCCGGCCAACCAGCCGCTTGACTGCGTGGAAGGTGTTCTGCGGGTTGGTGACGGCCTGGCGCTTGGCCGGCTGCCCGACCAGCACCTCGCTGTCCTTGGTGAAGGCGACGACCGATGGCGTGGTCCGGTCACCTTCGCTGTTCTCGATGACCTTGGGCGACCCGCCCTCCATCACGGCGACGCAGGAGTTGGTCGTACCGAGGTCGATGCCGATGATCTTGCCCATTGCGCTGGCTCCGTAAAGCGATGTGAGAACTGGTGGCGGAGATGAGGCCGGGGGATGGGGGTTTCAACCGCCAGCCGGCGGATCGGGCGCCCGGGCGACGATGACCCGGGCCGGCCGCAGCAGACGGCCGTTCAGCACGTAGCCCTTCTGAGCGACCTGCAGCACCGTATCCGGCGGCTGCCCGGCTGCTGGCTGCAGGGCCATCGCCTCGTGCAGTTGCGGGTCGAACGGCTGCCCCAGCGGGTCGATCTCGCTGATTCCGGCCCGTTCGAAGGCCTTCAGCAGCAGCCGCAGCGTCGCCCGCTGACCCTCGAGCAGCGTAGCCGCGTCGGCGGCGGCCGCATCGAGCGCCAGGCCGAGGCTGTCCAGCACCGGCAGCAACTCGGTCGCCAGGCGCTCGGCGCCGTACTGCCGCGCGCCTTCGATTTCGCGGGCCGCGCGCTTGCGGTAGTTGTCGAGCTCGGCGACCGCGCGCAGGCAGGCGGACCAGTGCTCGGCCGCTTTCGCCTCGGCCGCGGCCAGCAGCTCCTCGGGGCTCGGGGCAGCAGCCGGGGGGGCAGCCGCGGGCTGGGCGGCGGGCGCTCCGTTCGCCTGTGGGTCGGAATCGGTCATCCGGACGGGCTCCAATGGCTGATCGGCACCGGCGGCGACTGCCGCCCGGCCGGTGGCGCAGTCTTGGGGATCAGGCGCGCGGATTCAAGGCCGACCCGAGCATCCGGGCCGCGATGTCCACCACCGGGATCACGCGCTCATAGGCCATCCGGGTCGGCCCGATCACGCCGACCACGCCGACCACCTGTTCGTCGACCGCGTACGGCGCGGCGACGACGCTGCAATCGTCGAGGATCTGGTAACCGGATTCATGGCCGATGAAGATCTGCACGCCCTGCGCGTGCAGACTCTGGTCGAGCAGGTGCAGGATGTCGCTCTTCTCGTTGAAGGCCTCGAACAGGCGGCGCAGGCGCTCGACGTTGGACAGCTCGGCGCAGCCCATCAGGTTGGTCTCGCCGGCGATCACGACGTCGGCGGCGTACCCGGCCGCCTGCGGCGCAAAGGCGCCCTGCGCCAGCGTGATCGCGTCCAGCATGAGCTGGTTCATCTGCTCGCGGGTCTCGTGCAGTTGCGCCAGCAGCCGTGCGCGTACGCCGGCGATCGGCTGGCCGCGGAACAACTCGTTCAGGTAACGCGCCGCCCGCCGCAGTTCGTCGGCGCTGAAATGGCGCTGCAACTGCAGCACGCGGTTGTGCACTTCGCGCTCGTTGACCACCAGGATCGCGAGCACGCGGTTGCCGGACAGGCCGAGGAACTCGATCTGCGACAGCTCCGCATGGATCTCGCGCGAGACCGTGACGACGCCGGCGAGCTGCGTCAGGCTGGACAGCAACTGCGAAGCCGCCGTCACCAGGGCCCGGGAATCGCCGGCCCGCTGCTGCAGGTTGCGGCGCAGCTCATTGAGCTCGGTGCTCTCCAGTGGCTGGCAGCGCAGCAGGGTATCGACGAAGAACCGGTAGCCCTTGTCGGTCGGCACCCGGCCGGCCGAGGTGTGCGGCGCGACCACGAAACCGTGCTCCTCGAGGTCCGCCATCACGTTGCGGATCGTCGCGGCGCTCAGGTGCAGTCCCGACTCGCGCGACAGGGTGCGCGATCCCACCGGCTGGCCGTCGCGGATGTAGCTCTCGATCAGCGCGCGCAGGAGCTGTTGCGCCCGGTCGCCGAGCGGTTCATCGCCTGTTCGCAGCGTGTCTGTCACAAGTACCTGTCTGGCAAGGGATTAGTACAGCCGGGCCCGATCGGACACCGAAACTAGCAACGTGCCTCCGGCAGTGTCAAGGCATACCGCGCCCGCCGGCCGCGCCAACCGCCCGATGGTGGCCGCGGTCTGCCTTGACATGCTAAAAGACCGCAGCCATGCCGCCTGGTTTCACGCGGATCGGTCTGATCGGCAAGGTCGAGGATGCCCGGGTGGCCGACTCGATGGCGGCTCTCGCCCGGCAGTTGCTGGAGCGCGGTTGCAGCGTCAGTACCGAAGCCGCCGGTGGTGCGGAGCTGCTGCCGGAGGTGGTCCGGCGCTGCCGGCCCGGCACGCTGGCCGAGGCCGTGGACCTGATCGTCGCGGTCGGCGGCGACGGCACGATGCTCTACGCGGCCCAGCTCGCGATCGGTCGCGACATTCCTCTGCTCGGCGTCAACCGCGGCCGGCTCGGCTTCCTGACCGACGTGTCGCCCGACCACATGCGCGACAGCCTCGACGCGCTGCTCAACGGGCGCTGCACGGCAGACCGGCGCCGGCTGCTGGCCGCGCGACTGACCCGGGCCGACCACGCGGCGACCGGCTGCCGCGCGCTCAACGACATCGTCGTGCGGCGCGACGAGGGCGGCCGCATGATCGAGCTGGAGACCTGGATCGACGGCCGCTTCGTCAATACGCACGGCGGCGACGGCCTCGTGATCGCGAGCTCCACCGGCTCGACTGCGTACGCGCTGTCCTGCGGCGGACCGATCGTGCATCCGTCGCTCGACACGCTGGTGATCGCGCCGATTTCGCCGCACACGCTGAGCGACCGGCCGCTGGTCGTCGGCGCTGACAGCCGCGTCGAGGTCCGGCTGGTGTCCCGCTCGGCGACGCACGCGCAGGTCACCGGCGACGGACTGCCGCTCGGCGCCCTCGACGACGGGGTTGCGCTGGCAGTGACGTTGTCTGCGGAGTCGGTGACGCTGCTGCATCCGCCCGGCTACGACTACTATCGGTTGCTGCGCTCCAAGCTGCACTGGGGACGCAGCGCACGCAACGCCGCGGATCCCTGACGGTGCTGCAGTGCCTGCAGATCCGCGACCTCGCGGTCATCGACGCCGTCGAGCTCGAGTTCGGCACCGGCCTGACCGCGCTGACCGGCGAGACCGGCGCCGGCAAGTCCATCGTGGTCGATGCGGTGCTGCTGGCGACCGGCGGCCGGGCCAGCACTGACCTGCTGCGCCACGGCGCCGGGCGCGCCGAGGTCACCGCGACTTTCGATCTGCGCGGCAACGCGGCCGCGCGCGACTGGCTGGCGGAACAGTCCATTGCCGCCGATGGCGATGAACTGATTCTGCGCCGGATCATCGGCGCCGACGGGCGTTCGCGGCAGTACGTCAACGGCCAGACTCTGCCGGCGCAGAGCGCGCGGGCCCTCGGCGACCTGCTGGTCGATGTCCACGGTCAGCAGGAGTACCTGTCACTGCTGCGCAGCGATGCGCAGCGCCGGCTGCTCGACGACCACGGAGCGCTGGAACCGCAGTGCGCCCCGGTCCGCGAGCTGGCCAGCGCCTGGCGCCGCCGCGCCGCGGAGCGCGACGAACTCGCGGCCGCGGCGACCGAGCGGGCCGCACGCCTCGAGCTGCTGCGCTACCAGGTCGGAGAACTCGAGGCGCTGGCGCCCGGCGCGGACGAGGTCGAGGCGTTGCTCGCCGAGCGGGCGCGCCACGCCAACCGCGGGC
>Ga0194120_10003682_pt1 | contig 24691 bp, 20 predicted proteins | sample TA2MahCa65mmetaG_FD_148642 | JGI IMG/M metagenome (GOLD analysis project Ga0194120, IMG submission 148642) | Freshwater microbial communities from Lake Tanganyika, Tanzania - TA2015019 Mahale Deep Cast 65m | ecosystem: Environmental > Aquatic > Freshwater > Lake | place: Tanzania: Lake... | reverse complement strand
TGTGGTGTTGAGTTTCAGGCTCACCAACAGGTTTCCGGCTTCGGTCTGGTTGACCATCATGCCCAGTACCTTGGCTCCGTTTTCTTCCACCAGTCGCATGATGTGGGAAGGAGCGAAATCGCGGGGCTCGGTCATCAGCACAAGCACAGCTCCCAAGCCTTTGTAGGTAAGGGATTGTGAGAAGTTCTCGTGTATTTTTCGCTGATCAATAATACCAATAATCTGACTCTTCTCATTGGCTACCGCCATTACTTCCAGATCGGAAGCTACCATAAGCGGAATAACCTGATAAATGTGCTGCTGAGCCGGAGCGAAAGGCGCATGCGGATTGAAAGGAATAATATCTGATAGCTTTGTATCTGCTTTCTCCTGAATCAGGTTGATGGCTCTGGCGTAATTGTGCAGGCGGTTGTTGTCTACCAACGGCAATTCCGAAACACGCATGGCATGCATGTATTCGAGCGCAGCACCCACAGTGTCGGTGAGACGCAGGGGTGAAAGAGAATCATGTATGAGGGAACCTGCTATCATCTGATTACAAAAATAACGCCGACTGAAGGGATTTTGTTACAGGTATCAACCAATTGTTGTAAAATTTTACACAACCTTACCAAGTGTGCGTGTCGTCGTTGTGCCAGGTGTTCTGCAGTTTCTCGAGGGTTTGGGCATTCATGGCTGCAAAGTTCAGGTAAATACCGGGCAGGCTCAAATTTCTTTTTTCGGAAGGGATTAACGCTGAATAATCAGGCGTTGGGCATGGGTGCCGTGGTCGGTGCTAAGACGAACCAGATAAACCCCATCGCTGAGTTCAGCCGGCAAGTTAATCGGCTCCGCCCCACGGGTATTGGCAGACAGCATCTTACGGCCGCGGGTGTCCCACAGGCTTATCTCTGCTGTTTCTGAAGCAGATAATTTCACCTGAATTTGGTTTGAAGCAGGATTGGGAAAAAGCCAGGCTCCTTCATGGGCAATGGACTCCAAACCCACACTCAGTCCGAATACATCTTTGCAGTCGAAATTGGGTTTCATGGGGGTGATGCCGCAACCACGGAATGTAAAATTCTGGCTCAGCGAAATATAGTGTCTGATGGCTTTTTGCTCGGCCGCTGAAATGGTGTCTCGCTTGCACCAGTTGTCCGAAGGTAGCAGCGTCACAGTAGGATACATGCTTTCGCCCCATTCGTTCACATGACCCAGCCCAAGCGAGTGTCCCATTTCGTGAAACATCACATACCTGAATTTGGCGGCACCGGCCGGTGGCTGCCCTTTTCCATAGTACCAGTTTTGCTGGGTGTTGAAACGCAACAGCTGGGTTTGGTTGTGGTAAAAAGTTTCAGCGCCCACGATGCAGGAAGCCCACAGGCGATTGTTGAAGCCTACTGCACCAAGCGAAGAATCGGGTGCGATGATGTGCTTGTCTTGTCCCAGGTTCAGGGGAACCCACTGCGTAAGCGGCTCAATGATATAATTGGCACCCGTTTTACATCTGAATTCCTGTACTACATCGGCAATGGTCTGTTTTATTCCGGGGTTGTTCCAGTATACGGGATGTACAAGCCAGGTAACACCGCCTTTTTTGTTGTTGTCGGTGAGCAGGTCGTACAAAAGGGGATTGGGCTGTCTGTAACCCAGGTTGGCTTTCACTTTCAGGGTATCGGCCGAAACATAATCGGTACCGCTGATATTCACTTTTATTTTATTGGAAAACGCCACCGGCATTTCCAGTTTTATTTCGGTATTGCTCCAGCTGATGTAGTTGAAACCACTGCCAGTATTGGCATCTGTGTGTGTTTCCTTCGCGAAAAAACGAAACATGGGAACTGCCGCGTGAAGCACGGAAACCACTACTGTTGATGGTAAGAACCTCGCCTTTCCCTCCAATAATCTGTTTCGGGAAAAACCCGCTAATCTGCTGCGCAAAAGTGGATGTACTGAAAGATAATATTGCTGTAAAGAGCAGTTTGCTAAGGTGTAGCATGGTTCAAATATAGAAGAAGTTTTGACTTCCCAACCCCGGATGGGTTGAATATAATTAACCCGATACAACCTTAACCACGAAGGGGTCGCATGTTGTGCAATCCTAACCAGATCCTTAGGTTTGGATCTTGGCTATTATGGGTTATACTCTTCTAATTTAAGTAAAAATCAATAACCGGTTCCTAATAAACCAATAAACAATTAAACTATTTTCACCCTACTCACATCAAACGCTGATATGCCCTCCACCAGCGGTCGGGCATTTCGTCGTTGCACACCATTTCGTAATCACGGTAGCTGCAGCCGATGAAAAAGGTTTTTTTGTCGTAGGGATGCGGAATTTCCATCCACCAGCGGTTGCTTTCGCGGCTTTTATAAAAAATAATTTCATGGCCGGTGCTGCTCAACCGGTTGCGGTAAATAAGAAAATCCTCGTGGTTGTGAATGGGATGATCGTTGAATCTCGCACAGAAGCCATCCAGAAAATACCAGATTATCTGCGAAAGCAGCACATGATCCGCAGGCTGTGGATTTTCAGGATTTAAACCATAAAAATAGGCCGAACTGAGGGTATTGCTAACCCCGGCATAGCGCGCCAGTTTGGCGGCCTCCTCTGCGTACAAACCATTGGGACTTTGCAGCATGGTACCCGGCACATCCGCATAGCGGCAAGCATTCATGTCAAACATCAGCAGGTGGGCACTGCGCAATATGGGTTCTGTTTCTTCCATGCTGGCCCGTATTTCTCCCAGACGGTGGTTCTCGAAATACATTTTATCCAGCACAGCAGCCGTCTGGTTGTTGATGTAATAGCTCTGGGTGGCCAGAAAGTCAATGTTGAAGAGGTAACTGGGCTTTTCAACCAATATTTGCCTGAGCGGTGTGCCTTCATCCAGGTCCACATCCGGGCTCACCTTCACCACTTCTACGGGTTCTTTGGATTGGCGATAAGCCTTGTAATAGGCGTAGAGCAAAGACGGATCATGGCCGATGATAAGTACCCTCATGCCTGCGGCCAGCAGTTCGCCAATGGCTTCGCTCATGGCAAACTGCCTGCTTTTGGCATCGCCATTAAGTATTAGGTTACCCAGATCCGCCACACCAAGGTTGTCAAAGCGCCAGCTGAGTGAATAAAGCTTGCGCCTTACCTCATCGGCGGGATAGCCTGCACCCACAATGGCTACCTTGCAGTTTTTGAGTTTGGGAAAAGAGTTTCCGTGTATATGGATTTTGCCGCCCAGCAGCGAATCACTTTTTCGAAAAGGAGCCCACACCGATTTGTCAACCGGCTCGAAGAATGCATCCAACATGCCTGCAAGTTCGCACCATTGTCCTAATCCGCTTTTGGCAATTCTTGCACATGTACAAAAAACCACACGCAACTCCATATTTGCAGCATGCCACGGGTATCTGTGCTGCTCCCTGTTAAAAACGCCGAACCATTTCTAAATGAGTGCCTGCAAAGCATACAGCAGCAGACATTCACCGACTGGTAATGCTGCATGCTGGATGACGGCAGCAGCGATGGTTCGGCAGATATTTCCCGGGCTTTTGTGGATTCAGATGCACGCTTTCGCAGGGTTGTGCGCACGGGTGATGGACTGATTGCGGCAAACCGGCCTTGTTAACCTCTGTCAGAGGTGAGTTTGTTGCCCGCATGGATGCCGACGACATTATGCCAAATGATTAACTGTTCGACGAATGAATCGGTTAAATGGCCACAGGAGCCTTGATACCCGGATGCGGATCGTAACCCTCCAAAGTGAAATCTTCGAAGGTAAAATCGAACAGGCTGGTGACCGCAGGATTCAACTTCATGGTGGGATAAGGTCGAGGATCACGCGATAACTGCAAATTCACCTGATCCATGTGATTACTGTAAATATGGGCATCGCCAAAGGTGTGAACAAAATCACCCGGCTGCAATCCGCAAACTTGCGCCATCATCATCGTCAACAAAGCATAACTGGCAATATTAAATGGCACACCCAAAAACAAATCGGCACTGCGCTGATACAACTGACAGCTTAATTTGCCATCCGCCACATAAAACTGAAACATCGTATGACAGGGCATCAGGGCCATTTTGTCTATTTCGCCCACATTCCAAGCATTCACCAATATTCGGCGGCTGTCCGGATTGTTTTTGATGAGATTCATCGCTTCCGAAATCTGATCAATCACACGTCCGTCTTTTGCCTCCCAGCTGCGCCACTGTTTGCCGTAAACCGGGCCAAGTTCTCCGTTTTCATCCGCCCACCCATCCCAGATACTAACGCCATGTTCCTTCAAATAGGCAATGTTGGTCTCCCCCTTCAAAAACCACAGCAGTTCATAAAGGATGCTTTTTAAATGCACTTTTTTGGTTGTAATGAGCGGAAAACCTTCCTTCAAATTGAAACGCAATTGCCCTCCAAAAACACTTACCGTCCCCGTTCCGGTTCGGTCGGTCTTGGGTGTGCCGTTTTTCATAACATGATCCAGAAAAGCCTCGTAGGGGAATTGTGCCGGCATGGTGCGAATGTAATTCAGTTATCTCGAACGCTGTTAACATTTCAGTCACATCCGATTTTGCCGGTTATACATAAAAACAAACCCCATTGTTCTCGCAAAAAACCTTACACACCATCACCATACACTACATTAAACAATCCTGAATTTTCATATCTTTGTGCTCCGTTTATGGCCGAAGCAGTTAAATTGCCCAAGATGAGCGATACAATGACCGAAGGTGTTATTGTAAAGTGGAACTACAAAGTAGGTGATTCCGTGAAAAGCGGTGATGTACTTGCCGAAGTGGAAACCGATAAAGCCACCATGGATATGGAAGTGTACGCAAAAGGAAGCATCCTGTATCTGGTGGATGAAGGCAGCACCGTGCCTGTCGATGGTGTAATAGCTGTCGTAGGAGCTGCAGGCGAAGATTTTCAATCCCAGCTTGCCGGAGCTCCGTTTGCCCCTGCGCCCGCACCTGAAACACCCGCAACCACGGTTGCTGAAACCGCTGCGTCCGCATTTACGGTCTCAATCCCCGTAACCCCCGCACCTGTGTCAACCTCGACCTCTGCCGACAGCGATGACCGACTGAAGGCTTCACCACTGGCCAAAAAGCTTGCCCAGGAAAAAGGCATAGATCTGAATGAGGTTAACGGAAGCGGAGAAAATGGCCGCATCGTTCGCCGCGATGTAGAAACTTTTGTTCCCTCAACTTCAGCGCCAGCCGCTGGATCCCCCTCCATGTCCTACGTTTCCGGCACCGAAAGCTTTGAAGAAGTGTCCGTGAGTCAGATGCGTAAAACCATTGCTGCCCGCCTTAGCGAAAGCAAATTCAGCGCACCCCACTTCTACCTTACCATGGAAATCAATATGGTCAATGCAATGGCTGCCCGCGAACAAATGAATGCCGTGAGCGAGTTAAAAATCAGCATGAACGATTTGGTGATTAAGGCCGCTGCTGCTGCATTACGCAAAAACCCCAAGGTGAACAGCAGCTGGCTGGGTACCAAAATCCGATATAACCACCATATCCACATTGGTGTTGCCATGGCAGTGGATGAAGGACTGCTAGTACCTGTGGTTCGCTTCGCCGACCAGAAAAGCATCAGCCAGATCAGCGCAGAAGTAAAAGACTACGGCAAACGCGCCAAGGAGAAGAAACTGCAGCCCCAAGACTGGGCAGGAAATACCTTCACCATCAGTAACCTGGGCATGTTTGGCATCGAAGAATTCACCGCCATCATCAACCCACCCGATGCCTGTATTATGGCTGTAGGTGCAGTGAAAGATACTGTGGGTGTGGTAAATGGCGAAATCAAGCCCGTTAAAACCATGAAGGTAACCCTGAGCTGTGACCACCGCGTGGTAGACGGTGCCATCGGTGCTGCTTTCCTCAATACTTTCAAGGAATACCTGGAAGAACCGGTTAGAATGCTGGTGTAACCTGCTACCGTATTCACGTAGCAGGCTTTTCCGATGAAAATCAAATTCAACAATATCCGCGACCTCGCAGACGCAAGGTATGCGGCCGCTGTAATGGCCGATTATATTGGTTTCCGTATTGGCGGTAAAGATGAGTTGCCTGCTTCCGTCATTCAGGAAATCATTGGCTGGTGCTCAGGACCGGCTGTGATACTCGAGGTTTCTGACAATGTTGCTATTGAAAAAATCAACGCCCTGCTCAATACATTACCAATTAACGGGATTGAAACATCAGCCGCTCGTGTTGAACAGCTAAAAAGCAACTTTGATGCGCAGGGACTGGTCTGGGTCGTAAATACGGACCCATCCGGTGATTTTTATACCCACAGCGAAACATTGAAAAACCAAAACAACCACTTATCGAAAATTAAACCCACAGCAGAAATAGCCAAATCTGTAAAAACCACAGATCCCTGGGGAGTAAGCATTGATTGTTTCGAATCTGTTTCCACAGGCATCAAAGACTTCAGCGACTGGAATGATTTTTTTGAAGACCTCGAAATTCTTTAAGAATTCAGTTGACTTGTGTATTTTTGTCTTATGAAGCACATATTTATACTTGTGAGCATTACAATGCTTGTCTTAGGAGCCTCCTGCTCCGGCGATGGCGCCTATTCTGATGAAGAAAAACAGGAACAGGACAGCACAGATAGTGCACGCCAGGAAGCCAACTTTGAAAAACTTGAAAATCAAAACAGGCCCAAACCCGGCGATACTGGAGCCAAATCGCCCATTCCGGATCCGCTAAAAAACCAGCAGGTGGCAGAACCCAAGGTTATTACCGAGGCTGAAGAAGTTAAATAAACCGTGAAAGTAGCCGTAGTAGGGGTAACCGGACTGGTAGGCTCTAAAATGTTGCAGGTACTGGCTGAACGGAATTTTCCCGTGTCGGAACTCATCCCCGTCGCCTCCGAAAACAGCGTGGGTAAAGAAATTCATTTTAACAACAAAATATGGAAAGTGGTTTCCATGCAAACCGCTATTGATGCGGCACCCGATCTGGCACTTTTCAGTGCAGGCGGATCGGTGAGCAAAGAATTTGCTCCTCTTTTCACGGCCAAAGGCAGCTATGTGGTAGACAACAGCAGTGCATGGCGCATGGAAAAAGACATTCCCCTACTTGTACCCGAAGTAAACGGACACGCGCTAACAGAAAATCGCCACATCATAGCAAACCCTAACTGCAACACCATACAAATGCTGGTGGCCCTGAAACCCTTGCATGACCGCTATGGTATCAAACGCATTGTGGTGAGCACCTATCAGAGTGTTACGGGTACAGGCCAAAAAGCGGTAGAGCAAATGAATGCTGAACGCGAAGGCAGGCAGGTAAAGCCTGTGTATCCGCATCCCATAGACCGCAACATCCTCCCGCACATTGATGTGTTTCTGGATAACGGCTACACCAAAGAGGAAATGAAGATGGTACTGGAAACCCGCAAGATTATGGAAGTGCCCGATATGGCGGTAACGGCCACCACAGTAAGGGTTCCCACCACAGGCGGACACAGCGAAAGTATCAATGTGGAATTTGAACGGGATTTTGACCTTGCTGAAGTGCGCTCTCTGCTAAACAACGCTCCCGGCGTGGTGGTTCAGGATGATGTTCAAAACAACATATATCCTATGCCCATTTGGAGCCACGATAAAGATGATGTTTTTGTGGGGCGTCTGCGTCGCGATGAAAGCTGTGCCAACACCCTGAACATGTGGGTGGTGAGCGATAACCTGCGCAAAGGTGCCGCCACCAATGCCGTTCAAATTGCTGAACTGCTCATGCAAAAAGGGTTCATCAACGCCTAAGGATTTTTTCCATAGCGGCAGTCCGTTTGCATTTTACTACCTTTGTAACCGCATTTGGGGTGCTTTTCCAAAGGAAACGCTGAGACCATACCCGTATCACCTGATCAGGATAATGCCTGCGCAGGGAAATGTGTAGCCTTAATCAGGGCGACCCGGATGCAGAATACATAGCATCCATGAAATCAACTTTAATAACCATCGCGCTGGCCCTGTATGCCATTCATGCATTCGGCCAATCAGGCCTTGACACTATCCGGGCAAAAACCATTGAAGAAGTAATGGTATCGGCAACACGCGCCACATCAGGAACACCCGTTGCCCAAACAACTGTTTCTCGCAAGGAAATTCAGATACAAAACACCGGCCGCGATTTGCCCGTATTGCTTCAGTTTCAGCCCGGAGTGACCGTTACCACCGATGCCGGAGCCGGTGTTGGCTACACCGGTGTTCGTGTGCGGGGGAGCGACGCCACACGCACCAACGTTACTATTAATGGCGTACCTATCAACGACGCGGAGAGCCATGGTACTTTCTGGGTAAACATGCCTGATATGGCAACAGGCCTCTCCAGTGTCCAAATTCAAAGGGGTGCCGGCACCAGCACACATGGCGCAGGGGCTTTCGGAGCCACCGTAAATATGCAGACTTTCAGCTCAAACAAGCCGTATCTGCTATTTTCCAACACAGCAGGCAGCTTCGGTACGCTTCGCAACTCTTTGTCAGTAAGCACCGGCCTCATCAACAACCACTGGACTGCCGATTTCAGGCTTTCTTCCATCAACAGCGATGGTTTTGTGGACAGGGCAACAAGCACACTCCGCTCCTACATGACCGCCCTTGGTTATCAGGGAAAAAACTGGTCGGTGAAATGGATGTCGTTTGGCGGTAAAGAACAAACCTATCAGGCATGGTGGGGCGTGCCTAAGGAAAAGCTGCAAGGCTCCGAATCCGATCTGTTAAACCACTATTACCGCAACCTTGGGGTGACATACAAAACGGCCGATGATTCTGTTAATTTGTTTAATTCAAATCCCAGAACCTACAATTATTACACTTATCCCCGGGAAATAGACGACTATACCCAAAACCACCACCATCTGTATTTCACCGCAAAAACAGGTTCAAACAGCAACCTGAACGCAACCCTTTACTACACCCGCGGACTCGGCTTTTTTGAACAATTCCGCTATCAGGACAAACTATCAAATTACCTGTTACCGCCTACCATAATCGGCACCGACACCATTACGCGCAGCGACATTATTCGCCGTCGCTGGCTTAATAACCATTTGATGGGAAGCAACATCAGCTGGAACCACAGCACAGAAAAATCAGCCTGGATAATCGGATTGGGCTACAATGAATACAATGGCAAACACTACGGCCTCATTGTGTGGGCTTCTCAGGCGCCAATGGCAACCCCCGATCAGTCTTACTACAATGGCACAGGATTCAAAACAGATGCCTCTGTTTTTGTGAAAAATACCCGCAGGTGGACCCAAAACCTGCAAACCTGGATAGACCTGCAGTACAGAAAAGTAAACCATAACGGCACAGGCACGGATAACGATCTCAGAAACATCCATTTTTTGGGTGATTTCGGGTTTTTCAACCCCAAGGCCGGAATTGTGTACCAACAAAATAACCATGGCTTTTACGGCAGCATAAGCATAGCCAACCGTGAACCCTCACGCAGCGATTTCACCGACCACAAAACCAATGATGTGCCCAAACCTGAGAAGCTTGCAGACTGGGAGCTTGGCTGGAAACATTCCGGCAAAAATGGTTCGCTGTTCGTAAATCTCTACTACATGAATTACCGGAGCCAGCTGGTTCTGACAGGCGAGGTAAATGATGTGGGCTCGCCGCTGAGACGCAATGTGGAAAAGAGTTTCCGCCGTGGCATTGAAGCAGGATTTGAACAAAAAATTTCTTCCATAATCAAAACCGGTGGCAATATTTCACTGAGCCAAAACAGAATTGAACGGCTGGTAAATGTAATCCCGAATTATTTTACCTACCAGCAGAATGATAGTGTATTTAATAATGTTCCCATCGCCATGTCGCCCGCAACCAACGCAGCGGTCTGGCTTGAATTCAGCCTGGGGGAAAGTACCAGCATTCGCTATCTACACAAATATGTCAGCAGACAATACCTCGACAACACAGGCGACACCTACCGCAGTCTCTACCCATACCATTTTGCTGAACTTTGGCTGAAAAAAAGTTATACCCTAAAACCGGGTGCTACGCTGGATATACAATTTCAGGTGCTGAATATTTTCAATACTTTGTATTCATCCAACGGCTACACTTTCATGTACACCTATAGAAGCAGGGATATAACGCAGGAGGTATTTCTATATCCTCAGGCAGGAAGGAATATTATGGGGGGCATCACCTTAAGATTCTAGTTTAGGTAAGCAGAATTCTTACACCCAAATAACCGAGGATGGCCTTTAGGAAGTCAGACCCCGCTGCCGCACCACTTCATACAGTGCCACGCCGGCCGCAACGGACACGTTTAGCGAACCCACACCCTCTTTCATCATGGGTATTCGAAACTGCACGTCGCAGAGTTTGCGGGTATCTGTTCCCAGTCCCTTCTCTTCATCACCCAGTATAAGGGCAACAGGACCGGTTAGTGTTGCTTCATACATAGAATCAGTGGCTTTTTCGGTAGCACCGGCCAGCATTAGGCCGCTGTTTTTAATAAACTTAAGCCCGTGATAGAGACTTTGCACTCTGCATATTGGAATATGCATCAACGCGCCGGCTGAAGTTTTCACGGCATCGGCATTGATGGCGGCACCACCTTTCTCAGCAACTACTATGCCATGGGCACCGGCACAATACGCACTGCGGACAATGGCACCAAAATTGCGTACATCGGTAACACCATCCAGCACAATCAGAAAAGGATCTTCTCCCTTTTCATATGCCATGGCCACCACCTGGTCTATGGTGGCAAAATCAACCGCCGAAAGAGCCGCAATAATGCCCTGGTGGTTACCATTTGTCATGCGGTTCAGCCGTTCGGCAGGAACCTGCTTCCACAAGATTTTATGGTCGCGCAGCAGACCCAAAACTTCCCTCAGAGCCGGACTCACCGTACCTTCCTGAACCCAGACCTTGTCTATGGTTTGTCCCGAACGGATGGCTTCTTCCACCGGGTGTATGCCGTAAATAAAATTTCCCCTTTTCATGTATTAACCCATAAAAAACCGCACCGGGGCGGGGTTTTAGCGTACAATGTTATTGCGCTATGCCTTGCAGCATGTTTTTATACTTCGATTCCAAGTCTTTCAAGCCCTGCTGTCCGGCAAACAGCATGGCCTGCTGCACCAGATACTGACTATTTCCAATTTCACGCTGTGCCCAGCCTTCATCATCCCAGCGGCTGAAATATTTTGCATACTGCACACATTCTTCCATAGCCCTGTTCAAAAGCTTTTTGCCTTCTTCGGTATCGCCCAGGTATATGAGGGTGATTCCCATCTCTGTCTTGATATCGCGGCGTATGGGACACACTTTTTCGGGCATTTCTTTGAGCATTTTATGAATTACTTCAATGCCCCGTTTGCGGTACACTTCCACACTGTCTCCCATTATCTTTTCAAAGGTTGCTGCATCCTTAAATCCGGGAGGCGGTGTTGTAATTCTCAAACTGTCCTTAGCCTTCATATATCCTTTGTAGTTGTCAACCTCAGCATAATAATACTTTGCCAGTATCAATGCCATTTGCTGCAGGTCTCCGGGCACATAGGCGGCTTTATCATCCAGATAGAAGTTCTTTTTCTCCTTCATGCCATAGTAGCCGTACTTATGTACGAGATTCTGGTATGTTTTATAGTCGTTGATTTTGCGTGGCTGACCACCATCTGCGCCTCCGTTGATGGGCACAAAGCGGTATACCAGACCCTCCAGCTGCAGGAAGCTGTTCAGGTAGTTGAAATCATAACCGCTCACTGAAGTAAAGTAGATAGGTCGTTTCCATCCCTGAGCCGCATTCGTTGCAATCAAATCATACACCACAATATCGCCTTTGGTAATGTAATTACCGCCAATGTTGAATCTCAGTGTATCGGCAATCTGGCCCTGATCTTTTGAGCTTACCACACCGGCTTTGATTACTGCAGCCTTGTCAACGGGGAGGTAGGCCGAGAAGCCTTTCAGCTTCACACCCTCAGAACCTTCGTTGCGGTTGGCCTTCAAAAGCTCGTCGATCATTGTTCTCAGCGATTTTGATCCGGTAATGCTGCGGTCTATCTCCACACCGTATTCGAAACTGCCGGTTTGCAGGTCGCGCTTGGTAACGGTAAGCGGAAGCGGATCGGAATCATACACCTTATCCAGCAGCACGGAGCTATACCACTCGGTAGGCAATAAGCTCTGGTTGATGATGCGTACATCCGTGCGTATTCCTTCTACGTTCTGGGCATACCAAAGCGGATAGGTATCATTATCACCATTACAGAACAGTATTGCGTTGGGTTCCAACTGATTGAGGAAGTTTTTGGCCATATCTATACCGATGTAACGGCCACTACGGTCGTGGTCATCCCAGTTTTGATAGGCCATATTCACTGGCACCAGAAGGGTGCAGGCAGCCGCAGAAACTATTACCGCATTGTTCTTTAATTTTTTGGTGAGCAAGTCTGCTACGGCTATTACACCCAACCCAACCCAGATACAAAACGTCTGGAATGAACCCACCAGTGAATAGTCACGCTCACGGGGCTCATAAGGCGGCTGGTTCATGTATACGTTGATGAGCACTCCGGTAAACAGAAACAAGGTCATTATCAGCCAGAAGTCTTTTCTTCTTGCACTGTAATGGGCTAGCAGACCCAGAATCCCCAGCAATAAAGGCAGGAAATAATAGGCATTTCGGCCTTTTTGGTGTTTGTAATAATCCGGCAAGTCTTTTTTCGGACCTACCACAAAACGGTCTATGGGACCTATGCCTGAGAACCAGTTGCCGTCAAAACGGGTATTGCCGGTAACTGCCTGCTGGTCATTGAAACGGCCCACAAAATTCCACATGAAATAGCGGATATACATGTGACCAATCTGGTACTTTAAGAAGAACTGCAGGTTGTTACCCATTGAAGGTATTTCGTATTCAAGATCCTGCAATTCCTGTTGTTCCTGGGGTGTCAGCTTCCCTTTTGCTCTTAAGTCTTCAATACTTGCCTGTACATCGCCCATACCACCCCATTCGCGGAAACCTTTGGCATCGGCAGGTTTGTTACTTTTGCCCATACGGGGGAAAAGCGTGGTAAACTCGTCATCATAGATAGGCTCATAATTTTCACCGCCCTCTTCATATTTGGTTTCCCCTTTAAAATATTTTTTGTAGGTGGCTTCATAATCCACCTGCGGTGCATTGAAGAAAGGACCTTTCACCAGCGGACGGTCTCCATATTGCTCACGGGTGATATAACCATAAAACTTGTAGGGATCTTCCGGATTGTTCATGTCAATCGCTGTATTGGCCATAGAACGAATAATCACCATGGCATAGGAAGAATAACCGACTATAATAAAAGTAATACTTAACAACAGCGTGTTCCAGTTTTTCAAACCCTTTTTGTGGGTGTACCACAGAAGCACAGCGAGTGCCACAAAGATGGCAATTACCGAAAAGATAGCACCACTGTAGAACGGCAATCCAAAATCATTCACAAACAGTTTGTCGGTGCGTGAAATAAGCCAGGGAATACCAGGGTAAATCACCTTCATTACAAAGCCAAGGGCAAGAATGGCTGCTCCAAAAGCCTTGAAAACACCCTGTGCCGTAGTTTGAAAACGACGGAAATAATAGGCTAGGCAAACCGCAGGAATTACCAGCAGGTTCAGCATGTGCGTACCCAGTGCAAGGCCGGTAATAAAACCGATAAACACCAGCCAGCGGTCTGCTGAGGGGCTGTCGGCCTGCTTGTCCCAGCGCAAAATAGACCAGAAAGTAAGTGCGGTGAAGAAAGAACTCAATGCATATACTTCCGCTTCCACGGCACTGAACCAGAAACTATCGATAAAGGTATTCGTGAGTGCAGCTACAACACCCGCGCCAAAGATGAGAAAATTGCGATTCCCCCTGTTTGCATCCACAATTCTGTCGGCAAAATAGGTGGTAATCCAGAAAGTGAACATCACACATCCTGCGCTGGAAACAACGGATAGCATATTCACCCAGAATCCTACTTTTTCAGGTGAATCGGCCAGCAAAGCAAACAGGCGTCCTATCATCAAAAAGAAGGGGGCTCCGGGAGGGTGCACTACCTGCAAACGGTATGCGGCACTGATAAATTCGCCACAGTCCCACAAACTAACGGATGGCTCCAGTGTGAGCGTGTACACCACCAGAGCTATGGCAAACATGGCCCAGCCACCAATCAGATTCATTATTTTAAAATTCTTCATTATTTAATTCGATTCGAAAAGAGATATTTGGCGAAATTAACGGATTGATCAGGGTTTTGAAAATGAAATTTTACCACCAACATTTTCAAGCCGTCGCAGAATGTTTTGTTTGCCGATTAATGCAATCATTCCCCATATGGGAGCGCCGGCGCCTTTGCCACTGACAGCAAGCCTCAGGGGTTGCAGCAACTCTCCGCTTTTTACACCCTTCTCTTCACAATAAGTTTTAAAAGCACTTTCATAATCCGAGGCAGTAGCATCAGCACCGAGACACGCAAATTTAAGTCGTATACCATCAATATGTCCCCCTGTCTCGGGCTTCCACTTCTTGGCAACAACATCGGCATCATATTCGGCAGGATCCGCAAAGAAGTAAGTCCCTTCTATTATGATGTCGCGGGCAAACTGCACTTTTTCACGCATCAATATCACTACCTGCTCCAGATAGGCATCAGTGGCTTCATACCCTGCACCCGGAATTTGTGGCTTAATCATAGCCGCAACCTCGGCGGTTGATTTTTGCTGTAAATACTGCTGGTTGAACCAGAATGCCTTTTGCACATCAAACTTGGCGCCGCTTTTGCTCACTTTTTCCAGACTGAAAGCTTCTACCAGTTCATCCAAAGAAAACAATTCGCGGTTATCGCTGGGATGCCATCCAAGTAAAGCCAGCATATTGGCAACGGCATCGGGAAAATAGCCGCTTTCGCGGTACCCGCTGCTCACCTCACCGGTTTTGGGGTCGGTCCACTGAAGGGGGAAAACGGGAAATCCGTGTCGGTCTCCATCGCGTTTACTGAGTTTCCCATTGCCTTCAGGTTTCAGCAACAAAGGCAGATGGGCAAATACAGGCATTACCTCTTCCCACCCTAAATAGCGGTAAAGTATCACGTGCAGGGGAGCGCTGGGAAGCCATTCTTCACCACGGATAACATGGCTGATACCCATCAGGTAATCATCCACTACATTGGCAAGGTGGTAGGTAGGCATACCATCGCTTTTGAGCAGCACTTTGTCATCCAGCTGCGCGCTGTTTACCATCACCCAACCCCGGATACTGTCGTGAAAACGAATCTCTTCTTTTCGGGGCAGTTTTATACGGATTACATACGGAGCGCCGCTGTCAATCCTTGCCTTCACGTCATCGGCCGGCAGTGTGAGTGAGTTTTTCATACCCATGCGGCTGATGCTGTCATAGGCAGGCTGCATCTGGCTTGCCTCGAGCCGTTTGCGCATATGTTCCAGGTCTTCTTCGGTATCGAAGGCGTAATAGGCAAATCCACGTTCCACCAAATCATAGGCGTACTGTGCATACATGCCCTTCCGCTCGCTTTGGCGATAGGGGGCATGCGGGCCTCCGTTTTCGGGTCCTTCGTCAATTTCAATTCCCACCCATTGCAGGGCTTCTGTAATATAAGCCTCAGCACCGGGTACAAAGCGATTCTGGTCAGTGTCTTCTATCCTGAGAATCATGGTGCCGCTGTGTTTGCGGGCAAAAAGGTAATTATATAATGCCGTGCGCACGCCACCAATGTGGAGAGGTCCGGTTGGACTGGGAGCGAAGCGAACTCTTACTGGACGAGACATAAAGGGTGCAAAAATAACTATTTCCACCCGGATTTGGGGAAAATCAGGCGGTGGCAGCTTCTACGGCTTTGCGTACACTGCCGTGCTTGAGCAGCATGGCCTTCGCTTCCGCTTCAGGCAAGCCTGTAGACTGCATAACCATGCGGGTTCCACGCTCTATGAGCTTGTCATTGCTCAGCTGCATGTCCACCATTTTATTGCCCACCACATGCCCCAAACGAATCATCACCGAGGTGGTAATCATATTCAACACCATTTTGGTGGCTGTGCCTGCTTTCATGCGTGTGCTTCCGGTCACAAACTCCGGGCCGGCCACAACTTCCACGGGCGCGTTGCAGGCAGCGGCAATGGCAGAGCCGGGATTGCAGACGATACAACCGGTGGCAATCCCTTTTTCACGACAGGTATTCAGGGCTCCCACAACATAAGGTGTGCGGCCGCTGGCAGAAATACCTACCACCACGTCGCCTTCATTGATAGAATATTCCTGTAAATCCTTGAAACCTTGATGCGTGTCATCTTCGGCAAACTCCACCGCTTTTCGTATTGCCGTATCGCCTCCGGCAATAATGCCAATAACAAGACCATGGGGCACACCGTAGGTGGGCGGGCACTCACTGGCATCTAAAATGCCAAGGCGTCCACTGGTACCGGCTCCTATGTAAAACAGCCTGCCTCCTTTCTGAAGTCTGTCATGCACAAGTTTGCAAAGTGCAGTAATCTGTGGTAATTTTTCCTGCACAGACAGAGCTACACCCATATCTTCTGTATTGATTCCCTGAAGCAACTCGCTAAACGAGAGCGTATGCAGGTCATTGTGGTGCGAATCCTGTTCAGTTACATTCATGATGCGGGCTGATTGGTGTATGCGTTCACGTGTTCAACCCACAATTCAAACAGTTTGTCGGATAATACCCTTGGAAACTTGCTTTGTCCGCCCAGTTTAAGGTGTTTTTCCAGAAAATCCAGAAACATTTCTTCGGGCAATACGGTCATGTACATACCTGTCAGGACGTGATTACGCTCGGTGTGGTAATCATCATTCAGTTCACGCAGGTGCTGATCCAGGCTGCGGCACAAAGATTCTGCATCCAGTTCTGAATTATGGTGGGCTATGTACCAGTGGTGGGCAAAAACATTTCCCTCTTTTACGCCTTTCACGGTAAATTCCGTGAAATCTGTATTAAAATCTTCGGCCGTTCTGCGCAAGCCTTCCATCATATTGTCTACACTCAGGTGTTCGCCGGTGATACTGAGGAATTGCTTGGTTCTGCCCGTAATTTTTATTTCGCAAGTATCCGTATTGGTAAAACGAATGGTGTCACCAATTAAATAGCGCCATGCCCCTGCCGGGGTAGTGAGAATAATGGCATAATCGGTGCCGGGCACAACGTCATCCAGGCCTATGGCTGTGGCCGTCGGTTTCAGGTTGCTGTCCGCATCAAAATTCTCATCATTGAAAGGCACAAATTCAAAATAGGTATTGTTTCGGAAAACCAGCCGCATGCCGGATGCATTTGGTTTGGTCTGGTTGGCCACATAAGCTTCGCTGGCCATGTAGGATTCCATATAGATAATAGGCCGTCCCATCATCGAATCCAGTGCCTGTTTGTAGGGCGCCAGAGCCACCGCCCCCCAGCAATAAAAACTCAGGTTGGGCCATATTTCGTGAATATTGTTCACATTGTAGCGCTTGATGATACGTTCTATAAGCAGTCGCATCCATGAAGGGGCGCCTGCCAGCATTACAATATCCCATTTGGGCGCTTCTTCAACAATCCTGTTTACCTTTTCTTCCCAGTCTTTAATTGCGGTTATTTCGGGTCCGGGTCTGCTGAATCTTTCAAACCAGTTTGGGATGTTCGCTATGGTAATACCGCTCAAATCACCGCTGTAGCTTACCCCATTAAAATTTAAATCGGTGCAGCCACCCAGTACCAGATAATCTTTGGCAAGAAAATCCTTGGGCACATCCGTAAGTGCCATGGCAAGCAACTGCTGCCGTGAAGCCCTGATCATAGCTTTCAGCTGGTCGTTGGTAACCGGAATGTATTTGCTGGCGCCTTCCGTTGTTCCGGAACTTAACGCAAAATACTTGCATTTTCCGGGCCATGTTATATCTGCTTCGCCATTGTATTGGCGCAGCCACAGGTCATGCATCTGGCTGTAGGTAACCAGCGGAACGCGCCTGCGGTATTCTTCAACCGGATTTTTGGAAATCAGGATATCGTCAAAGCCATATTTTTGGCCAAATTCCGTATTTCTGGCCTTATACAACATTTTTTTAAGTGTGGTTTCCTGCCACTTTACCGCTTTGCGGCGGTTAAAATTTAAGATATCCGTAATCTTCCGACCCCGATTCATCAACTGAGATAAGAAATCACGTCCGTTCATTGCTGTGGCAAAAATACGAATTTGCAAAAGCTTATCTAATAAATGCGTCATTACATCATAAATACCTGAAATTTGCCATGTGAAAACCGGGTTGTCACTAAACGATGAAATACGCCTGAAATGGTCTCAGGTAATGGTTTTTTTCGAAAATACCTTTCATAAAAAACCAGATCTTAATGCCATTTTATTTCTGATAGGAATTCGCGAACTGGGCGAACTGCCCGAGAAAAAATTCACCAAAGAAGAAAAGACATATCTTATGCATATGGCCAACTGTAAGCTTTTCAGCTATTCGGGCTACTACCGAATGAACGGACATGATACCAAGGGATGGCCGGTATGGGAAAACCTGAAACCCCTGCCCAACCTCACACTCGTTGAGCAGGAACATGTGCTGAGACAACACATTATTGAATATTTTGAAAAAGAAGAAATAATCACATTTACCTTATGAAAACCATACTTCGTGTAGCTGCATTTGTGATGATTGCTGCAACAGCCTGCCAGCCCAAAAACAGCAATACTGACCGGGTAGACAGTACCCGCAAAGCACTTGAAGAAACCTTCAAACCACTGGCTCCAGATACCGCAGCCATGGCAAAATTTACCAAAGTGGAAATGGTTACCGATCTGGGCTGGATAGAATTGGCTCTGTTCGATGCTACGCCCAAACACCGCGATAATTTCCTGAAACTGGCCGAGCGCGGTGATGACGAAGCCATGAGTATGGATTTGGATTTCATCCGCTCACTTGAATATGCCATGCCGCCCACCAGCGGATTGGGTGTGGGTATAGACCGCCTGACCATGATGCTCACCAACCAGCAAAGCATTCAGGAAGTACTGTTTTTCCCCCAGATGCGCCCCGAAAAGTTTCAGGATTAACCATGTTTGAAATAGGGATAGACGAACTGAAGGTAATGAACTGTCTGTTCCACCCCGAGAGCATGGAAACCGTAGTTACGGAAACCAAATTTCATCCCAAAGTAGCGCTGGATATAGTGCGCACCCTGGTGCACTACCGCTTTGTAAAAGCCCAGGATGTAACAGGTAAAACATTAACCATGTTTTCGCCGGATAAGCTGGCTTTGGTGCGGTTTGTACTCACGGCCAAGGGCTTGAAGGAGATATCGCCAAAGGCCGGTGTCTAGATGGGTTACCCAAAACGGATAGTCATTATTTTAATCCTCTTTTTTCACCTTGCACCTAGAAATCCCCAACGCATCAACCTATCCGTAGATCCTATATTCATTTTCATACGATTAAATTATTGATGAATAACCTGAATATACGAAAAATAACTCACATTTCTAAATCCTTGTTTTGCCCAAAATTCTGCATCTTTGCACTTGCTTTTAACCTATGAAAAAAACCATATTCTCTTTACTACTGTCCATTTTCAGCATCCTGGGTCTTCGTGCCGATGAAGGCATGTGGCCCCTGACCATGGTGGCAAAACTGCAGGATCCCATGCAGGCAAAAGGCCTGAAACTGAACGCAGAAGACATTTACAGCATCAACAATGCTTCCCTCAAAGATGCCGTTGTGCGTCTCATGAGCAAGCAGGGACGTATGTTCTGCACCGGAGAAATCATCAGCCGCGAAGGCTTGTTCCTTACCAACCACCACTGTGGCTATGGTGCTATTCAGGAACTCAGCACCCCGCAGGACAATATCCTCAGCAATGGTTTCTGGGCCAAATCCAAAGAAGAAGAGCGTCCTGCCAACTTCAATATCGGCCTGCTTCGCAAATTGGAAGACGTGACCGACAAAGTATTGAACGGCATCGCCGTAAACATGCCCGAAGCCGAGCGTGGCAAAGCCGTGATGGAAACAACTGCCAAAACCAAAAAATCACTGGAAGAGAGTCTGGGGGATGACAAAGCCAATTATGTGGTGGAAGTGGTGGCATTCTGGGGCGGTAACCGATTTTTGGCCATGTACTACGAGGTTTACCGCGATATCCGCCTGGTAGGCACGCCCCCAGAAAACGTGGGTAAATTCGGCGGTGAAACCGACAACTGGCGTTGGCCCCGTCATACCTGCGATTTCAGCATGTTCCGCATCTATTCCGGTGCTGACAACAAGCCCGCAGACATGAACAAAAACAACAAGCCCTACGAGCCTAAAAAATTCTTCCCTGTGAGCCTGAAAGGCACCTCCACCGGCGATTTTGCCATGATTATGGGCTATCCCGGCCGTACCACCCGCTACACCTTCAGCGAAGGTGTGCGCTACTTGGGCAGCAAAGAACGCCCCATGCGTGTGCAGGTGCGCCGCGACATCATGGATGTATATGAAAAGTACATGAAACAGGATGCCACCATCCGCCTTATGTACAGCGATAAACTGGCCGGACTGGGAAACTACTGGAATAAGTTCAATGGCGAAGCCGGCGAACTCAGCAAACCTGAAATGTTTGACAAGCGCAAAAAAGTGGAGCGTGAGTTTGAAGCCTGGGTGAAAGCCAACAACAAACAGGATGTATACGGCGAAGTGACCTCATTGTATGATGAAGTGTACCAAAAACTCAATCAATATGGTCTTTATCCTGTTTACCTGCAGGATGGAATTGCCAACAGCCAGCCCATGATGTTTGCATTGCAGTCATCGGCCCTGGTGCGCGACGCGAAAGATGGTAAAATGGGACCTGATGGTACCAAGATGGCCGAAAGAATGGCAGGTATGCTGGATGATATGTTTAAGGAGTTCCATGCGCCCATCGAAAAGGAAGTACTGGCTGCTGTGCTGCGCCATGTATATGAAGATCTGGACCCTGCCAACCTTCCTATTAGTCTTACCAGCCTGGTAAACAAATACAAGCGCGATTACAACAAACTGGCCGATTACCTCTGGAAAAACAGTATGTTCACTGACAAATCCAAAATGGCCAAGTTTCTTAAAGCACCGAAGGTGAGTGCATTAACCAAAGACCCGGTCTACGCCATCGTAAGCGGCTATAACGGCAAACTCAGCGGCGATCTGAAACCGATTTACGATGATATCAATGCCAAAAAGTTGCGCGCCGACCGTTTATTCCTGGCCGGATTAAGCGAAATGAATCCCGATAAGGTAATGGCCCCCGATGCCAATGGTACCATGCGCATGACCTACGGAACCGTGCTGAACTACGATCCCAAAGACGGTGTGGTTTACAAGGAATTTACCACCGCACACGGTTACCTGGAAAAATACAAGGCCGGTGATTTTGAATTTGATGCTCCCGAAACCCTGCTGGAAATGATCCGCAAAAAGGACTTTGGGCAGTATGCCGACAAAGATGGCGAACTGCACACCTGTTTCCTTACAGACAACGATATTACCGGCGGTAACAGCGGAAGCCCTGTCATCAATGGTAAAGGCGAGCTGATCGGAACCGCCTTCGACGGAAACTGGGAAGCTATTGCCAGCGATTTCGGATTTATGCCGGCTGTGCAAAGAACCATCAGCGTGGATATACGTTTTACCCTGTTTATCATGGATAAGCTGGGCGGTGCAGGCCACCTGCTGAATGAAATGGCCCTGGTAAAATAAGCATTCAAAGCGGCGCCCCCGGGCGCCGCTTTTTCAAAATATCATTGCCTCATGGAATTAACAACCCGCAAATTCTGGTCGGATTACTGGCACAGCAAAATTGAGGAATTCGAGAAGCCGGTAAAATCAGATTATATCTTCACACCGCTTTTTCGTGAGATGCTTTCAGGTAAAAGGTTTGCAGATGCTTGCGAGTTGGGAGGGTTTCCCGGTACCTTTTCCATTCATGTGCAGCGCGACCTGAGTTTGCCTTGCTCACTTGTTGATTATTTTATCGATGATGCCCTGCTGCAAAAGTTTTTGAAGGCCAATAACCTTGCACCGGATGCATTGGCTTGGAAGGAGGCCGATATTCTGATGAATGAGCCCGTCCATCAAACCTTTGATTTCGTGTTTTCTATCGGTCTGATAGAACACTTTGAGAACACCAAAGAGATTTTACAGGCCCATTTGAAATATATGAAGGCGGGCGGCAGACTTTTGATTATACTTCCCAATTTTACAGGTATAAATGGATGGTTTCAACGGAAGTTTGACAGGGAGAACTATGATAAGCACTTTATACCATGCATGGATCCGCATGCATTAGAAAAGACACTGGAGGAACTGGGAGGAAAGCAGGTTCAGGGCGGTTTTCTGGGTAATTTCAGCATCTGGCTGGAGAATTATGCCACACAACCTGCCTGGGTTAAAGTCTTTTTCAAAATATCGTGGCTGGCAGGTAAAGCAGTGGCTAAAGTGTTGGGGCTGAAAGGCAAGACTACAGCACCCTACATCTGGGTGGCGTGTGATGTGTTGGGGTAAAAATTAAAACAATAATTTAAAGTAATAAGCCAAAAATGGCTCTTTCACTTTCAAATACTAAGGTAACCGCGACTATCCGCCCCAGTTTTCACGGTCAAGGCTGCGGTAATGAATGGCCTCTGCCAGGTGCTCAATTTTAATGGCTTCCGAGCCGGCAAGATCGGCTATGGTGCGGCTTACTTTCAGTATGCGGTCGTAGGCACGGGCACTGAGATGCAGTTTTTGCATGGCCGATTTTAGCAATAACTGACCTGCCGCATCAATCCCGCACACTTCCTGTACCTTGTTGCCGGGCAACTGCGCATTGCAATACACAGCATTCCATTGGTTGTAGCGCTGTTGCTGAATATCCCTGGCATGCTGAACACGTGCCCTTATGTCAACGCTCTTTTCCGCATTGCGGTTGCGGGCCGTAAGTTCGTCAAACCCCACCGGTGTTACTTCAATATGAATGTCAATACGGTCCAGCAACGGGCCCGATATGCGGCTGAGGTAACGATCTACCACCCCTGGACCGCACATACAGTCTTTTTCGGGGTGGTTGTAGTAGCCACAGGGACAGGGGTTCATACTGGCAACCAGCATAAAACTGGCGGGGTAGTCTACGGTCCAGCGGGCGCGCGAGATGGTCACTTTGCGTTCTTCGAGCGGTTGCCGCATCACTTCCAGTACTGTGCGTTTAAACTCGGGCAGTTCGTCCAGAAACAACACACCGTTATGTGCCAGACTAATTTCACCCGGTTGCGGGTGGTTCCCACCGCCCACCAGTGCCACATCACTGATGGTATGGTGCGGACTGCGAAAGGGCCTGTGTGCCACCAAACCACCACTGCTGCCCAACTTTCCTGCCACCGAATGTATTTTGGTGGTTTCCAGAGCCTCGTGCAGGTTCAAGGGCGGCATAATGGTGGGTAACCGCTTGGCAAGCATCGTTTTTCCCGCACCGGGCGGCCCGATGAGAATAATGTTGTGCCCGCCGGCCGCGGCAATTTCCATGGCGCGCTTTATATTTTCCTGACCCTGCACATCGCAGAAATCCACATCGTAATGCTGCTGCGCTTCTTCAAATTCCCCCCGTGGATCTGCAAATACGTGTTTCAGTTTTATTTTGCCCGACAGAAAATCGGCAACCTCTTTCAGATTCTTTACGCCGTATACTTCCAGATCCTTCACAATGGCCGCTTCGCGCGCATTGTGTTCCGGTACAATCAATCCCTTAAAGCCGTCTTTTATGGCCTGTATAGCAATGGGCAAAGCGCCCCGGATGGGCAGTATTCCCCCATCCATACCAAGCTCGCCCATGATGGTGTAATCAGACAGCAACTGGTCTGTCAGCTGATAACTGGCTGCCAGCATACCGATTGCAATAGGCAGGTCATAAGCACTTCCTTCCTTGCGCAAATCTGCGGGTGCCATATTTACCACCACACGCTGCCTTACGGGCTCAAAACCACTGTTTTTAATGGCCGCATCTGTTCTGAACAGGCTTTCTTTGACGGCGTTGTCGGGTAGCCCAATCACAAATGTTTTGAACTCAGCAGATGTAGTTGCGTTAACTTCTACCGTAATAGGGGTAGCGTTCACGCCGTGCACGGCGCTCGCAAAAAGTTTCACCAGCATGGCTCAATAGATTTTACCGGCCTTGCTGACCTTCAACCCAACATCACTGACCCCTGTGAGTTTTTCATCGCGCATGTTTTGCGAAATTTCAAGGGTGTAGTTTCCCGGTTTTAGCTTTAATCTGCCTGTGAAAGGTTTTTCAAAACTGATTAGGTTTCCCTGCCCTTTTCCTAGCCATTTTCCGGTATTGTCCGACAGGAGAACTTCAAACTGATTTTTCTGTTTTATGGAAGGTCCTTCCAGTTTGTATAGCAGCCAGATGTTGGAATAGCTGTAGCCGGAAGTGATGCGCAATCCGCAATCAAGGGTGTAATAATAGGTTGAATCTTCAACCGTAAAGTTGAATCTTTTGCCCTGATTCCACTGCCAGCCACCGGCATCGGCTTTTTCAAACCGGTTTAAAACAATGTTGGGGTCAGCAGTACAGGACTGCAGCTGCAAGAAAGCGATACATAACAAGATTTGTAGGATACTGAATAAACGATACATAACTCAAAAATTAAAAATGATTAAATAATATGCGAATAAAAGCATCTTCCTGCTGAAAAAGAAATTTTTTAAGTGAAAT
>Ga0194120_10003681_pt1 | contig 24695 bp, 21 predicted proteins | sample TA2MahCa65mmetaG_FD_148642 | JGI IMG/M metagenome (GOLD analysis project Ga0194120, IMG submission 148642) | Freshwater microbial communities from Lake Tanganyika, Tanzania - TA2015019 Mahale Deep Cast 65m | ecosystem: Environmental > Aquatic > Freshwater > Lake | place: Tanzania: Lake... | reverse complement strand
GAGTCAGAGATTTCATGCCCAAGGAATCCACTATCTGCTCGCAACACTCCGTTTCCCTTCCGCGTGTGATATTTTCGACTCACCCCTATGCTCAACTATCGAGCGTTGAACAGCCCTGGGCTTCCAGTCACCATGAAACAGGGAGACCAACATTATGGCAGAGACACTGAGTTTGGCGAAACGCTGGGAAGATCTTCGGGCAACCAAGACGGCCGTCTTCTGGTCCTGCGCGGCCTGCATCGTCGGCACGATGATCGTCGGCTTCACCTGGGGTGGTTGGGTCAAGGGCGGAACCGCGCACGAGATGGCGATAAAGGCCGCGTCGGACGCGCGTGCCGAATTGGCAGCCGCGGTCTGCCTCCATGCCTTCGTCAATGCCTCGGATGCCACGACGAAGCTTGCTTCGCTCAAAGGGACCGATTCCTGGCGGCGCGACACCTTCATCGAGGAAGGCGGCTGGGCCACGCTGCCCGGCGAAAGCAAGCCGGTCGCGGGTGCGGCCCGGCTCTGCGCCCAGCTGTTGATGGACGGCAAGCTGCCGGTTGCGAAATCGGCCGGCTGATCGGACCGTGATACCGGTGCTGCGACCGCGAGTGCGCAGCACCGTGGCGTGCACTTCCGATCGGCCGAGCCGACTCGTCGACTAAGTGCGCTCGCAGATCTCCAGGATCGCCAGCAGGTAGATCCGGATCATGTCCAGGTAATCGGGGATATCGACGCGCTCGTCGGGCATGGTGTTATAGCGGCCGCCCGGCCCGCACACGATGCCCTCCATGTTTGCTGAATGCTGAAGATGTGCTGCGTCCGTGCCGTAATAGCCGGGCGGCCTGATCGCGCCGGTTGGCTGCGGCGCGCCGCGCACCTGCCGATAGGCGTTGTTCACCGCGCGCACGATCGGCGAGGTCCGGGCGACCTCGAAGGTCGGCATGCCCGGCCGGCCGATCTGGGTTTCGGGCGTCAGCTTGGTCTTAAGGCCGGGGAATCTGCGCTCCAGCTCGGCCAGCACGCCGCGCATGTCGGCCAGCACCTGCGCCTCGGTCTGCCCCGGCGCGTAGCGCGCCGAGCCCTTGATCCGCACATAGTCGGCGACCTGCGGCGGCCGCCATTCGGCCAGATCCTTGCCGAGCGCGCCGTGCATGACGCCGACATGGCAACGATTGATCGAGCGGTGCTCCTCGCTGGGCGCACCCGAGAATGTCATGGCGTTGAGTCGGGGGATCAGGTCACAGGCGGCCATGACCGCGTCGACGCCCTCTTCACGCTTCGACAGGTGCCGCGTGATGCCGGTCAGTTCGATGATGAAGGTGAAGGCGGCGGCATGCATAGTCAGCGCCGCGAGATCGGTCGGCTCGGAATTGATGAAGTAGTCGGCGCGCACGCCGTGCTTGATCATGGCCAGCGTGCCGACGCCGCCTTGCAGCTCGCCGACGACGTAGCTGAGGATCACGTCGCCCTTGAGCCTCACGCCGGCGTCGATCAGCGTCTTGACCGCGCAGTAATAGGCGGCGTCGCCGGCCTTCATGTTGGACACGCCGATGCCGTAGATGAACTTGTCGTCGACCTTTCCGCCCCAGGGATCGACCGTCCAGCCCTCGGTCGCCGGGTTGGTGTCGATATGGCCGTTGAACAGCAGACTTCGGCCGCCACCCTTGCCGCGCCACCGGCCGATGGCGTTGACGCGTTCGCCCTCGACGGGCTGTAGCTCGGCCTCGAGACCGATGGCTTTCATGCGCTCGGCCATGAAAGCGGCGAGCTTGCGCTCGCCTTCGGTCTGCGAATAGCTCTTGTGACGCACCATGCCGGCCAGGAACTCCAGGCTGGCACGCTCGTCGATGCGGCCGATGAGCTCGGCGGGGTTCATGAAGTTCCTCCTGCGTGTGTCGTCGCTGCTCTGATCGTCGGCACGGCCGCCATCAGCGCCGCGGTATAGGGATGCGTCGGCCCATGCGTGCTGAGCTGTTCGGGCGCGATCGTCTCGACCAGCTCGCCTCTGTACATGACGGCGATGCGATGCGCGATCTGGCGGACCAGGTTGATGTCGTGGCTGATGAAGATATAGGCCGCCCCGCTTTTGCGCTGCAGATCGACGAGCAGCTCGATGACGGCCGCCTGAACCGACACGTCGAGCGACGAGGTCACCTCGTCGCAGATGACAAGGCGCGGCCGCGAAGCGAAGGCGCGCGCGATCGCGACACGCTGCTTTTCGCCGCCGGAGAGCTGATGGGGAAAGCGGTCGGCGAATTCGGCCGGCAGACGCACGAGACGCAGCAGATCGGCGATGGCCTCGGCGATCGGGCGGCCATCCGGCACACCATAGAGCCGGAACGGGCGGCCCAATATGTCGCGAATGCGCTGCCGGGGATTGAGCGAGGAATCCGGATGCTGGAAGACGATCTGCACGTCGCGACGGTAGCCGCCGGTCATGTCGGTAGCACCGCCGATCCGCTTGCCGTCGAACAAGAGGCTGCCCTCGAAGCGCGCGAGCCCGGTCAGGGCGCGCGCGAGCGTCGACTTGCCGGAGCCGGATTCGCCGACGATGCCGAGGATCTCGCCCCACCTGATCTCGATCGAGATCGCACGGTTTCCGGTCACCATCGGCTTCGTCCGGCCGAGCAGATCGGCGATGAGGGACGGCCGGCCATAGCGCACGGTGAGGTCACGCACCGCGGCAAGCTGCTTTCCATGGCCCGACATTTCCGCGACCAGCCGGCGGTCGGCGCGCGGCACGGCCGCCAGGAGCTGGCGCGTGTAGGCGTGCGCCGGCCGGGCAAAGACGGCGGAGACCCCACCCTGCTCGACGATGCGTCCGCGCTGGATGACCGCGACCCGGCTGGCGATCTGCGACACCACGGCGAGGTCATGCGAGATGTATAGAGATGCGACGCCGGTCTCGCGCTGCAGCTCGAGGAAGAGATCGAGGATTTGGCGCGCCGTGATGACGTCGAGCGCCGTCGTCGGCTCGTCGAACAGGATGAGCTCGGGCCGGCAGGCGAAGGCGGTGGCGATGATGACGCGCTGCTTCTCGCCGCCTGAGGCCTCGTGCGGATAGCGCCTCATCAGCGCCGGCGGATCGGCCAGGCCGACGCGTGCGAACATGCGCTCGCCCTCCGACCAGGCTTCCGCTTGGCTCAGGCCGTGATGCGTGGTCAATGCCTCGACGAACTGAGCGCCCAAAGTGAGCGTCGGATTGAGCGAAGCCGCCGGGTCCTGGAACACCATGCCGATGCGTCGGCCCCGGATATGCGTCATGTCTGTGCCGGACTGCGCCCTCAAGTCGACCGCCCCGAGGCGGATCGTGCCGCGGAGCTCGATCGCATTGGCAGGAAGCGCCCGCATGATCGCCCAGGCAAGCGAGGTCTTGCCCGATCCAGATTCGCCGACCAGGCCGACGACCTCGCCGCGACCGACCGTGAGTTCGATGGTGTCGAGCGCGCGCACGGCGCCCAAGCGCGTGCGGTAGTCGAGCGTGTAGTCCGCGACGGCCAGGATGGGAGCATCGCTCACGTCAGGTTCTCGGATTGAGCGCGTCGCGCAGCCCGTCGCCCAGCAGGTTGAAGCCGATCGCAACCAACGCAATGGCGCAGCAGGGCCACAGGATCATCCAGGTCGACAAATGCATGAACTTGCGCGCTTCGGACACCATCAGCCCCCATTCCGGCGTCGGCGGCTGGGCGCCGAGACCGAGGAAGCTCAAGGTGGCGAACAGCATGACCGAGAAGGCGACGCGGATCGTCATCTCGACGATGATCGGCGCCACCACGTTCGGCACCATCTCGCCCATGACGATGTAGGCTGTGCCTTCGCCGCGCGCGATGGCGGCGCTGACATAATCCTGCTTGCGCACGGCGAGCGCCACCGAGCGCGTGATGCGCGCCATGCCCGGCGTGAAGGCGATGGCGATGGCAAGCACGGCATTGGCCTGGCTGCGTCCGAGCATGGAGACGACGAGCAGCGACATCAGCAGGCTGGGGATCGCCATGACCGCGTCGATGGTGCGCATCACCGCGTCGTCGGTGCGGCCGCCGACATAGGCGGAGGTCGTGCCGATCAAGGCACCCATCACGGTGCCGCACAGCGTGGCGATCGCGGCCATGATCACGGTCGACTGAGCGCCGTGCAGCAGGCGCGACAGCAGATCGCGGCCGAGCTGGTCGGTGCCGAGCAGATATTGTCCGCCCGGCGGCTTGTAGCGGGCGAGGATACTGATCGCGTTGGGGTCGTGGGGTGCCAGCCAGGGGCCGGCCACGACCGCGATGCCAACCAGCGAGACGATGCCGAGCCCGATGGCGCCCTGCGGCGAGCGCACCAGCCGTGCCAGGACCTCACTCATATTGGATCCGCTTGTCGACCACGGCATAGGCGAGGTCGGCGAGAAAATTCATGACCGCGTAGGTGGTCGCCAATGTCAGAGCGCCGGCCTGGATCATCAGCAGGTCGCGGCTCTGGATCGCGATGATGATCTGCCGTCCGATGCCGGGGATGGCGAAGATCTCCTCGACGACGATGATGCCGCCCAGCACGTAGCCGACGTCGAGCGCCACGATCGTGATGGTCGGCAGCAGCGCGTTGCGCAGCGCATGACCGTAGACGACCCGGGTCTCGGGCAGGCCCTTCATCCGCGCGGCGCGGACATAGTCGGAGTGCAGCGCGTCGACCAGCTCGGAGCGGATCATGCGCGAGACATGCGCGACCATGATCAGCGACACGGTGACGACCGGCAGCACGAGGTGCTTGAGACCGGCAACGAAGTCCTCGCCCAGGGGCACGTAGCCGGTGGCTGGCAGCAGCTTGAAGGTATCGGCCAGCAGCAGGATGATCAGGGTGGCCGTGACGAACTCGGGCAGCGAGACGCCGACATAGGAGACGATACCGAAGGCGATGTCGCCCAGCTGGCCGCGCCTGGTCGCCGCGGCGATGCCCAATGGCACGGCGATGACCAGCATGAAGCCGATCGACAGCAGCGCGAGCAGCAGAGAACGCGATAGCGCGTCGAGAATGGTCGGCAGCACGGGCTGGCCCGTCCGCACGGAGATGCCGAAGTCACCGGTGAGCACGCCGCCGAGCCAGCGGGCATATTGCTGCCAGGCCGGATCGTTGAGGCCGAGGCGATCGCGCAGTGCGGCGAGCTGCTCGGGCGTGGCGTTCTCGCCGAGCAGGACGACGGCGGCATCGGCCGGCAGGATCTGCGTGACGCCGAAGACGATGATCGAGACCACCAGGAGGGTGTAGACCATCAGCCCGCAACGCCGCAGCGCGTAGGCGAGCGACAAGCCTCACCCTCCCGAGATCGGTCGTGGTCGCTCAGCCGCGTCGCGGCGCGCCGTCGCCGAGCGAGACGTAGTCGAGGCGGAATACGGCGCCGCGCGGGTGCACGTTGTAGCCTTGGACGTAGCTGCGCTGGGCCGCCAGCAGGTCGAAAAAGACCGGAATGATCGACGGCACGTCCCGATGCATCATGGCCTGGGCCTGGCCGTAGAGCTCGCGCCGCTTCGCCGGCTCGATCGTTGCGCGCGCGTCGAACACCGCCTTGTCGAAGGCGGCGTTGTTCCAGCGCGTCTCGTTCCAGGTCGCGTTCGAGGTATAGAGCAGCGAGAATATGCCGTCGGCGGTCGGCTGCATGTTGTAGAACCCGATGTAGAAATTGCCCTTCTTCCAGACCTGGTCGAGATATGTCGCGTGCGGCATGGTCTGCACGGTGATGTCGAAGCCGGCGGGCTTCGACATCTCGCGCAGAGCGACGGCGAGTTGCGTGCGCACGGCCGGGCGGTCCGATGCGATCAGCGTTGCCTTCAACCCCTGGGCATGGCCCGCATCGGCCAGCAGCTTCCTTGCTGCGGCCACGTCGGGCTTCTTCATCGGTTGGTCGACGAAATAGGTGTAGGCGGAGTTGAGCGCGCTGTCGTTGCCGGGCGTGCCGTAGCCCTCCGACACGAAGTCAACCATGGCGGCCCGGTCGACGCAGAGGGCGAGGGCCTGGCGCACGCGCACGTCGTTGAACGGCGCGGCATCGCAGCCGAAATTGACGTTGCAGAACTGTCCCGAGGGTGTGCGCAACACCTTGACACCCTGGGCCTGACGCAGCCGCGCATATTCGGTCGGCAAGGTCAGCATCATCAGGTCGGTGGCGCCCGAGATCAGCGCCGAACCCTCGGCCGTCGGATCCGGGTAGATGACGATCTCGATGCGGTCGAGATAGGGACGCGCCCGGTCGTAGTAGCGCTCGTTGCGCTGGACGACGACCTGGCGGTCGGGTTCGTAAGAGACGAGACGGAACGGGCCCGTGCCGATGGCCTCGCGGTCGAGGCGAGCCAGTGCACCGGTGGCGATCGCGGCGGGAATGATGCGGGCATTCGTATAGGCCAGCATGACCGGCAGATCGGCATAGGACGATTTGAGCTTGAAAACCACCGCGTCCGCGCCGGTGGCGCGCACGCTGTCGATCGGCCCGATGTTGTTGCGCGCGGGCGAGGCGGTCTTGGCATCGAGCATCGCTTCGAAGCTGGCGACCACGTCGGCCGAGGTGCAGGGCGTGCCATCGTGAAAGACGACGCCCGAACGCAGCTTGAACGTCCATTCCGTGAGGTCGGGCGAGGGAGTCCACGATTCCGCGAGATCGGGCACCGGCGTCATGTCGGTGCCGAGCCGGGTCAGCCCCGAATAGAGCAGCTCGGCCACGAGGTATTCCGGATTGACCCGGATCAGCAGCGGGTTGAGCTTGGCGACGGCCTGGTCGACCGAGAGCCTCAGTGTTCCGCCACGGCGCGGGGCGGCTTGCGCCATGGCCGAGCGCGGCGCAACGCCGGCGCCGATGGCGGCTGAAAAGGCGGCGGAGCCCGCGAGAAACGCGCGGCGCTTGATGGTCCATGAGCTGTTCATCGGTCGTGCTCCCTGGTCTCGAATTCTTGTCTCATTGGCGTAACGGTATATCGACATCGGCGAGGTAGGCGAGGATCGATTTCGCCAGACCGCTTACATCCGCGATGGTGGTGAATTCGTCGGCGGCATGGGTGCGCGCCTCGGGGCGGGACAGGCCGCCAAGCAGGATCTCCCGCAGCCCCGCCTGCTGCACGAAACCCATGTCCGAACTCGAGGAGGCACCCCAGCGGCGAAAGCTGTCGGGCACGAATCCAAAGCCGTAGGCCAGTGCCTTTTGCCAGCGCGCCCAATGAGGCCCGCCGTCGGGATCGCTGACCGGCGCGAGATGGCCGACGATCGTCGTGTTGATGGACAGAGCGCGCGTCGTGGCCGCGGCGCGATGCACGGTGCGCTCGAGCTCCGTCTTGACCGCATCGAATGGCTCTTCCGGCGCATAGCGTCGGTTGACCAGGATGGTGCATCGGCCGGGCAGCGCCGAGCCTTTCACGCCGCCATGGACGGCCGTGACGTTGAGCCGCGCCCGGAGCGGCTCGTCCTTGTGGTGCGGCGGTGGGGGCAGGGCGGAACGACGCGTTTCGACGTTCTTCTTCAAATCGAGCAGCGCCGACAGGATCGGCAAGGCTTCCTCGACCGCGTTGATGCCGTTCCTGGCGTCGCCCGAATGGGCGGCTCGGCCTTCGACGTTGATGGAGATGTCCAGGCTGCCGAAGCAGCCGGCCCAGATGCGCGGCGCGGCGCCGCCATTGAGGCACATCACGTGGCCCTCGATGCGGCCCTGCTCGGCGAGATAGCGCACGCCGGGATAGAGCCCGCCCTCCTCATCGGTGCAGAACAGCAGGACAGGGTCGAAAGCGAGAGCGAGACCGGCCTCGTCGGCCGCCCGCAGCGCGGCCAGCGTCGCTGCAATCGTGCCCTTCATGTCGGCGGTGCCGCGGCCGTAAAGCCGGTCGCCTTCACGCGTCAGCGCGTGCGATGGACGGGTCCAGCCCTCGCCCGCAGGCACCGCGTCGACGTGAAAATAGATGCTGCACACCGGCTTGGCCGGCCCCGTAGAACGGCGCGCGATCAGGTTTACGCGCGGGCCTGACGAGCCGCTCGCCGCCCACAGATGCTCGGGCACGACCACGCGCTCGCAGGAGAAGCCGAGCGGCGCGCAAAGGTCTTCCGTCAGATCGGCGAAATCGGCGTAACCCGCTCCCGGCGGAAACGATGTATCCGTCGCGATCATGCGGGCGAGATCGTGGAGCCACTGCTCGGTCGCGCCATCGATCAGCGCAACCGCAGCTTCCAGCCGGGCCGCTGCCAACGTCGCCAACTCAGCCGCACGCGATGCACCGCCCATATCGATGCTCACTCGCTATCTTGCAGACCGAGAGGACGAGGGTGGGAGAACGTTCGGCCCCGTGTCAATCGGAACGAGCGCCAGCGCTCACCAGCCGTTGGTGCGGTCCCACACCGCAACCACCTCGTCGCCGCCATCGATGACGTGGTAGCGCCCGTACATGGCCGCAGTCATGCAGACATGGTTGGGCAGTACGCGCACCTTTGCGCCGCGCGGCAGGATCTCGAAGGGCAGGCGGCCGGCGCCCTCGACGTGGCCGTGCTCCTGGTTGGCGGTCACCACGCGCGCGCCGGCAATCGGATTGAGCGTCAGGTCGGTCACCAGGCCGAAGCCGGCGTCGAAGGAATGGCCGGCCGTGCTGCGATCCTTGGAGAGTGCCAAGCCGCCGGCGTCGATCAGCACGCGGTTGTCGGTGCGGCGGTGGCCGATGACGGTGGCAAGCACCGAGACGGCAATGTCGGAGATCGCGCAGCTCCGGATGCCGGCCTGGAACAGATCGCCGAAAACGTAGACGCCCGGCCGCATCTCCGTCACGCCGTCGAGCTTGCGCGCATGCACGGCCGTCGGCGTCGAGCCGACGCTGACGGTCGGGGATGGCATGCCGGCGGCGCGCAGTCGTTCGGCGGCCGTGACCGCGCCGGCGCGTTCCTCCTCGGCGACGCGTTCGACTTCGGCGATCGAGGCGCAGTCATAGGAATGCCCGGCGTGGGCCAGCACGCCCGCGAGGGCTGCGCCACGGTTGCCGTGGAGCGCACGGCCGATCTCGATCACGTCGTCCGACGATGCGGGCACACCACCGCGCCGGTCGCCCGTGTCGACCTCGATCAGCGTCGAAAAGCGCGTGCCGAGCGCCTCGCCGCGCGCGGCGATCGCGCGCGCCATGTCGACAGCGTCGGTCAGGATGGTCATGCGCACGCCACGGGACTGGAGTGCGGCGACCCGGTCGAGCTTGGCCGGCACGATGCCGACCGCATAGGTGATGTCCGTGAAGCCGTTGTCGGCGAAATACTCGGCCTCGTTGAGCGTCGCGACCGTGATGCCGCCGGAATGTCCCGCCGTCGCGCGCCGTGCCACCTCGGCAGACTTGGCTGTTTTCATATGCGGCCGCAGGTCGACGCCCAATGCCTTGGCCCGCTCGCTCATGGCCTGGAGATTGCGGCCCAGGCGACCGCGGTCGAGCACCAGCGCAGGGGTCGGCAGGTCAGCGAGGCGCATCAGGCGAAGCGCAGCTGCTGGCCGAGGCCAAGCTTCTGGGCCTTGGCAAGGAAGGCGTGGCCGAGCGCGATGTCGCTCAGGCTCAAGCCGCGGTGCCAGAGCAGGATCGTCTCGTCGTCGCGCTCGCGTCCGGGCTTGATGCCGGCAACGACCTGGCCGAGCTCGGCGTGCAGCGTTTTCTCGCTGAGCTTGCCCGCCTCGACATGAGCCCGCAGCGCGCCGAGCGGGCCGGCATGGGCTTGGCCCCAATCGTCCATCAGCATCTTGTCCATGATGTCGGTCAGCGACAGTTCCAGCGCGCTCATCGTGCCGTACGGGCAGACGAAGGCGCCCTTCTTGATCCACGCCGTCTTGAGCAGCGGCTCCGGCTTGGTCAAGCGCGATGCCTCGACCACGATGTCGGCCCCCTTGATGCAGCTCTCCCAATCCTCGGTGACGATGATCTTCTTGCCCAGGTCCCTGGTGAGCTTGGCGCCGAAGGCGTCGCGGCTCTCCTTGCGCCGGGAGTGCACCCGTATCTCGGAGAAATCGAACAGATGGTCGAGCAGACGGACGTTCCAGTATGACGAGCCGCGCGCGCCGATATGCCCGAGGATCTTCGAGTTCTTGCGCGCGAGGTACTTGCCCCCGATTGCCGTCACGGCGCCCGTGCGCATGTCGGTAATGTCCGAGGCGTCGACCAGTGCCAGCGGCGTGCCGGTGCGCGGGTCGGCGAGGTAGAGGATCGCCATCTCCGAGCGCAGTCCGTGCCGGTAGTTGTCGACGAAATCGCCGACCACTTTGACGCCCGCCAAGCCTTCGACGCCCTTGTAGTCGAGATTGCCGACGAAGCCGCGCAGCACGTTGAAGTGGCCGCGGAAGCGCTCGCCCGGCATCAGATGCATGCGCGGATGGATGACCGTCTTGCCCTCGCCCTGGCCGCGCAGCGCCGTCTCGATGGCGCCGAGAATCTCGTCATTGGTCATGTCGAGTCTTTCGACATCCGGCCCGCCGAGCCACGTGATGTTGATCGGCTCCATGTTTTCCCCGTCCAAAATGAGGGTTTACACTAGTTGCGGCACCGAGGGGGCGCAAGGTGAAGCGCTCGCGCGCGAAAGGGCAACTACGGGTGAGCTTTTTGTGTCCGGCATTCCGTGCCGACGCAAAATCGACCCACTTTCCGCGCTGGCAATTGACGTGTGCATCGGATCAATCGCGCGGCATCCCCGTTGTCGGTTCATTGAACGGTCCGGGGCCAAGCCCCCAGAAAGGAGACCCCATGCGGCCTTCGCTTCTGCTCGCAGCTGGCATCCTCGCGGCGGCACTGTTGCCACAGGCGGCTAATGCCCAGGCGTGTGCTCCGCGCCAGGAGATCGTCGTCCAGCTCGCGCAAAAATTTTCTGAGACGCCGACCGCGGTCGGCGTTGCCGGCAACGGTGCGATCCTTGAGCTTCTGACGTCCAAGAGCGGATCCTGGACGATGCTCATGAGCTTCGCCAATGGCGCAGCCTGCGTCATTGCAACCGGCGAGAACTGGGAGATCACGGGCAAGCAAGGCCAGGAGACCTGATCGAGCGGCTCACGCCGCTCCCTAGGCTCGACATCCCGCCCGCCGCGGTTCACCGCGGCGCGCGGTTCGTTTGTGAGACCAAACTTCGCATACGGCTTAGCCGACTCACGGAAGCCCGGGTTCGGCTCTAAGGGCTTGGTTGACGTCTCAGTAACTTGTCTGAGTGTCCCACTCGCACCCGATTTGCTTTCGGCGCTGGGAAATATTGCAAAGCCCGGCTGCCTCGGCTTGCGACGCCTGGCTTCCCCGATCGCGCCATGTGCAACGCTGTGGGGCCAAATCCCGGGTTTCCCGGATTGTTGTAACGCCAGGCGGCTGTGCCTCCTGTGTAGAGCGCTTCGTTGCTGTCCTCATCCCCGCCTCGGGGTGCGGCACCTGGCCAGGCTGAAGATGGGCCTGAATGGCCAACGGGCGGAGATCGGGTTGCTTGCCTTTCTTTCAGACCAGGATTGCACGACCATCCATCGCTCTGGAGCGATCGTCATGTCATAAGATTTGGGCTGCAAACGTCTCGGATTTGGAGCTATTCGGCATGGCGCTGACACTCGTCAATCGCACCGACGTAACGCTCGATGCCGTCCGACGGGTCGCCTGGGGCGACGAGTCGGTCGCGCTGGCGCCGGAGGCGCTCGAACGCATGAGGGCGGCGCGGGCCACGTTCCTCAAGCTGCTCGACAGCGATCCCAACATTGTCATTTACGGCGTGACCAGCGGCTACGGCCAGCGCGCCCATGTCCGCTTCACGCCCGACGAGCGCCGACGCCATGCCGCGCGACCGCCGCGCGCCGCCGGCGTTTCCTTCGGCGATCCGCTGCCCGAGCGTGTGGTGCGAGCGATCGTGTTGGCGCGGCTGGCCAACTTCGTCGAAGGCCACGCCGCCGTCCGGCCCGAGCTGGCCCAGGCTGTCGCCGGCATGCTCGACAGCGGTCCGCTGCCCCAGGTGCCCTCGCTCGGCAATGGCGGTGCCGGCGAGGTGCTGCCGCTGTCCCACCTCTTCGCCGAGCTAGCCGAGCGCGTCGGGCCGCAGGAGAAGGAATCCCTGGCGCTGATCAACGGCAGCCCGGTGTCGGCGGCCTTGGTTGCCGATGCAGCTCTGGCCGCGCGCGCGCGTGTCGCGCTGGCGCACGAGGTGTTCGCGCTCTCCGCCGAGGCGTTCAAGGCGCCGCTCGAGGCCTATGCGCCGGCGCTCGACGCCTTGTGGGGCGAACCGAGCGAAGCAGAGTCGCTGGAGCGGCTGCGTCATCTGCTGGAGGGCGCCGGAGGCGAGAGGCGCAGCTATCAGGCCCCCGTCAGCTTCCGCATCGTGCCGCGCCACCTCGGCCGGACCATCCGTGCACTCCGCCAGGCGGAGACGGCGGCCAATGTCTCGCTCGCATCGGTGACCGACAATCCGGTCTATGTGCCGCCCGATCCGGACCACAAGCTCGGCCAGATCCTCAGCAATGGCGGCTATCAAAACGCCATGGCCTATCCGGCGCTCGACGAGTTGGCCGCCTCGTGGGCGGATCTTTGCCTGTTGGCCGAGCGCCAGACGCAGAAGATCCTGGAAGGCCGCGTCTCCCACCTGCCGGACGGGTTGATGACGCGGCCGAACGACGATCGTTACATGGGTGCCCTGGGCATGGCGCTGGTCGGTTGGGGCGAGCAGGCACGCCATGCCGCGCAGCGTACGTTTCTGCCCGGCCCGGAATCGGGCGGCTTTGCCCAGAATGACGTGGCGTCGCCGACCTTCCACGCCTGGCGCAAGGAGCGCGATGCGGCGACCGCGCTCGAGGCCTGCCTGTCGGTCCTGGCGATCGTCGCGTCGCAGGCGCTCTACGTCACGGAGCGGCCGGCGCCCCAGCGGCTTGCCAGCCTGCTGGCGGAGATACGAGCTGTGGTGCCGCCGCTCGAGCGCGTCCGCATGCTCGGGCCCGACTGCGAGCGTCTGGCCGAGGCTTTTGCGCGACGGGTATTTGCGGTTTAGGTGTCGCCGATACTCTGGCGGAAGACGTCGGTGCGGCTAGGCGATGTCTTCGGGCTTGAGGACGCGGCCTGACACGAGCGTGCGCAGCAGCGTGACCAGTTCGTCCCGACTGAACTGCACGCGCACGGTCTGGGTGCGCGCTTCGTCCGTGAGCGTCAGCTTCATTTCCTCGCCGTCCACGCCGAGCACATGGCCATACGACTCGAAGTCGTGACTGGCGCCGGGTACTTGAATGCTGGCTTTCATGGCGGGAGGACCTTGGTTGCTCCGGGGGCCGGTGTTAAGAAACTAGCGCCGATCCAGTTAAGGAATCGTGAATCGGCCACGCCTTTCGGCGCACGGCGCCCCGAGCTTCCTCCAAGTTATTGATATATAATCAATCAGGCGCGGAGTCGGGCATTGTCCGGATCGAAGGGCGATTCGGGAATGACAGTGGCACGCCGTCGCTCGCCGAGAATTTCGACCTCGACCTCGGTGCCGAGGGTGGCGAGATCGGGCCTGACCATGCCGAGCGCCAGGGATTTGTTGAGCCGCCAGCCGAAGCCGCCGCTGGTGCAGCGGCCGACCAGGGACTTGCCCTGCCAGATCGGCTCGGAACCGCGCGCGTCGGCATCGGTCACGCCGTGCACCTCCATGGTGACGAAGCGGTTCTTGAAGCCGCGCGCGCGCCAGGCGGCCAGCGCGTCCGAGCCGAAGAAGGCGCCCTTGTTGAGATGGACGAAACGGTCGAGTGCCGATTCGAAGGCGGCATACTCGATCGACAGTTCCTGCGGGATCAGGCGGTAGGATTTCTCGAGGCGCAGCGAGTCCATGGCGCGGATGCCGAAGGGTTTGAGCTCGAACGCGGCGCCCGCATCCATCAGACGGTCGAAGATGTAGTTCTGCATCTCCATCGGGTGATGGAGCTCCCAGCCCAGCTCACCCACGAAATTGACGCGCAGCGCGCGCGCATGCGCCGCACCGATGTTGATGGTCTTGCCGGTCAGCCACGGGAACGCCTTGTTCGACAGGTCCCAGTCGGTCAGCTTCTGCAGCAGATCGCGCGCACGTGGACCGGCGAGAACCAGCACGCCGGTCTGCGTCGTCACCTTGTCGAGGCGCACGCTGCCGTCGGCCGGCAGCGACTTGGTCAAGTAATCCCAGTCGTGGCGCTCGAAGGCGCCGGCGCCGACCAGATAGAACTGGTTGGCCCCTTCGCGCAGCACCGTGAACTCCGAGCGCACGCCGCCATTCTTGGACAGCATGTGCACGAGGCCGAGGCGGCCGACGCTCTTGGGCAGGCGGTTGGCCACGAGCCGGTCGAGCCAGGCATCGACTCCCGGGCCGAATGCCTCGTACTTGGCGAAGGCGGTCATGTCGAGCAGGCCGACTTTCTCGTGCACGTGCCGGCACTCCGCACCGACATGCGGGAAGTAGTTGGTGCGCCGGAAGCTCCAGACATCGCGCTGCTCGACCCCCTTGGGGGCGAACCAGTTCGGCCGCTCCCAGCCGAACTTCTGGCCGAACACGGCGCCCAAGGCCTTCATGCGGTCGTAGCACGGCGCCTGCTTGAGCGGCCGCGCCGCGGGCCGTTCCTCGTCGGGGTAGTGGATGGTGAAGACGTTGGCGTAGGCCTCCTCGTTCTTCTCGCGCAGGAAACCGCGCCGCGCGTAGGGGCCGAAGCGGCGCGGATCGACGCCCATCATGTCGACCGAGGGCTCGCCCTCGGCGATCCATTCGGCGAGCTGCCAGCCGGCGCCGCCGGCGGCTGTCACGCCGAAGCTGTGGCCTTCGTTGAGCCAGAAATTGCGCAGGTCCCAGGCCGGGCCGATGATCGGCGAGCCGTCGGGCGTGTAGCAGATCGCGCCGTTGTAGGCGCGCTTGATGCCGACCTCGCCGAAGGCGGGCACGCGGTTGATCGCGGCCTCGATGTGCGGCGCCAGCCGGTCGAGATCCTCCTGGAACAACTCGTATTCGCTGTCGGGCGAGGGGCCGTCGACGTAGCAGCACGGCGCGCCCTTCTCGTAGGGGCCGAGCAGCAATCCGCCATTCTCCTCGCGCATGTAGTAGGAGGCGTCGGATTCGCGCAGCACGCCCATCTCGGGCAAGCCCTTGCGCTTGCGCTCGACGATGGCCGGATGCGGCTCGGTCACCAGGTACTGATGCTCGACCGGAATGACCGGGATCTCGAGCCCGACCATCGCGCCGGTCTGGCGCACGAAGTTGCCGGTCGCCGACACCACGTGCTCGCAGGTGATGTCGCCCTTGTCGGTGCGCACCAGCCATTCGCCGGAAGCCTTGCGCTCGATCGCGGTCACGACGGTGAAGCGGTTGATCTCGGCACCCATCTTGCGCGCGCCGATGGCGAGCGCCTGCGTCAGGTCGGCGGGCTGGACGTAGCCATCCTCGGGATGCTGGATCGCGCCGATCACGCCCTCGACGTTGCACAGCGGCCAGATCTCCTTGACCTGGGCCGGCGTCAGGAAGCGCACGTCGACACCGATCGTCTTGGCGACGCCGGCATAGAATTTGTACTCGTCCATGCGGTCGCGCTGGACGGCGAGGCGGATGTTGGAAACCTGCTGCAGGCCGATCTTCTGGCCGGTTTCCTGCTCGAGCGTCTTGTAGAGCGCGACCGAGTATTTGTGGATCTGGCCGACCGAGTAGCTGAGGTTGAACAACGGCAGCAAGCCGGCAGCATGCCAGGTCGACCCCGAGGTCAGCTCCTTGCGCTCGACCAGCACGACATCGGGCCAGCCCTTCTTGGCCAGATGGTAGAGCGTGCTGACGCCGACCACGCCGCCCCCGATCACCACGACGCGCGCATGCGATTTCATCGGTTCCCCGCTTCCACTTCGAATACGCAGTGATCATGCCCTTCGGCCGCGCACTGCACCTCTTCGGAGGTCAGCTTGCGACGCCGGCCCTGCTGCTCGCCGACCCATTCGAGCGCGCCGCAGAACCAGCCGCGGAACATATAGCAGACCTTGCGCCCGGCGTTCGGACCATACTCCGACACGAACACGGAGTGGCGCGCCTCGACGGTCGCGCGCCCGGCCGCCGCGTCGATGGCGCGCACGCGAAACTGCGCCCAGCCGCGCTGCGACAGGCGCTTCATGTAGTGATGGAAGACGTCGACGCCGGCGAGCCCGTGCGTGCGCGCTTCCTTGTCGCACCAAACATGCGCGGAGCGGTGGCCGGCGGCGAACAGCAGATCGCGGTTGCGCGCGATGCCGATGGCCGACTCGATCTCGCGGTGGTTGTTGACCAGGAAATGTCTGGGCACGAGGACCATGGGCAGGCCGTCGACGCGCCACTCGCCGGTGCGCTCGTCGACATCAATGGGAACCAGGGGCGCGCTCATGTTCGGGTTGGCAAGCTGCAGCGATGTCGGTGACGTCTGGATCTAGTACAGCGGAGCGACGCGGCGGCAACTACCGTTTGGGCGACGCCGATTGCCCAATCTCCGTCACCCCTCTGCGCCGGCGCCAGGGCAGCCGGCCTCGATCCATGCTAGTCTGTGCGGACTGGCCACAATCGCGTTGGCAGCATGCCTGACGAATCCCGCAACGCGCGCCCGGGTAGCGTGGCGACCTTCACCGACGCCGACGAGGCATTGGCGGCGGTGCAGGCCATCTACGACGCGAACTGCGCCTTCCTGCGCGAGCGCTTTGCCGCCTATGCGCGCGGCGAAGCGGTCGAGGAGCGGATCACCCGCTGCTATCCCTATGTCGAGATCAAGATCGAGAAGAACGCCCGCGTCGATACCAGGCTTGCCTATGGTTTCGTCGCGGGCCCCGGAACCTACGCGACGACGTTGACGCGGCCGGACCTGTTCTCGCGCTACTACCGCGAGCAGTTCCAACAGCTCCTGAAAAACCACGGGCAGCCGATCACGATCGGCGTGAGCTGGCAGCCGATCCCGATCCAGTTCGCCTTCGCCGAGGCGATGCATGTCGAAGGCCGGCTGGTGCCCGAGCGCCTCAACACGCTGCGCGACGTGTTCGACCTGCCCGATCTCGTCGACATGGACGACAGTATCGTCAATGGCACCCATGTGGCGCGCGCAGGCGGCCCGACGCCGCTCGCCATGTTCACCGCGCCGCGCGTCGACTACAGCCTGCATCGGCTGGCGCACTACACGGCGACCCAGCCGGACATGTTCCAGAACTACGTGCTGTTCACCAACTATCAGTTCTATGTCGACGAATTCGTGCGCATCGGCCACGAGCTGATGCAGTCCGCCGGCAATGCGGAGGAGCGGAAATACCGCAGCCAGTACGTCGCCTTCTGCGAGCCCGGCAACCGCATCACCTACAACGCCAATCTCGGCGCCAAGCCGCCGGTCGGCGAGCCGGCGGCGCGCCTGCCGCAGATGCCGGCCTATCACCTCATGCGCGACGATGCCTGCGGCATCACCATGGTCAACATCGGCATCGGCCCGTCGAACGCCAAGACGATCACCGATCACGTCGCGGTGCTGCGGCCCCATGTCTGGCTCATGCTCGGCCACTGCGCCGGGCTGCGCCGCACGCAGCAGCTCGGCGACTACGTGCTGGCGCACGGCTATGTGCGCGACGATCATGTGCTCGACGCCGATCTGCCGATCTCGGTGCCGGTGCCGCCGCTGGCCGAGGTCCAGGTCGCGCTGGAGACCGCGGTCGCGCGCGTCTCGGGCCTGTCCGGCTACGAGCTCAAGCGCATCATGCGCACCGGCACGGTCGCGACGATCGACAACCGCAACTGGGAGCTGCGCGACCAGGGCGAGATCACCCGACGGCTGAGCCAGAGCCGCGCCGTCGCGCTCGACATGGAGTCGGCGACGATCGCCGCCAACGGCTTCCGCTTCCGCGTGCCCTACGGCACGCTGCTTTGCGTGTCCGACCGGCCGCTGCACGGCGAGCTCAAGCTGCAGGGCATGGCCAATCAATTTTACCGGGAGCGGGTCGACCAGCATCTCAAGATCGGCATGCTGGCGCTCGAGCTGATGCGCGGCCAGGGTCTCGACCGCCTGCACAGCCGCAAGCTCAGGGCCTTTGCGGAATCGGCCTTCCAGTAGCCCGACGTTCTAGATTCCCGACCAGACGCCCGACAGCAGGACGGTGCCCGCGGCCATGATGACGAGCGGGCCGGCAATTTCCATCGTGTGGCGCAGGAGTTTGTAGGGCTTCTTGGTGTCGTCCATCAGGTGCAGCACGCGGTCGCGCGCCACGATCGCCAGCATGCCGAGGCAGGCCATGGTGATGGTCATGCCGATCGCGATGAAGACCGTCATGACCAGGCCCTGCAACAGGATTCCGTTGGCCAGCGCATAGACCAGGATCAGGATCGAGCCGGAGCACGGCACCATGCCGACCACGAAGGACAGCAGCGAGCCTTGCGTGCGCCCGTGCGCCTTGTGGTGGTGATGGACGTGGTCCTCGACCTCGTCGTCGTGATGATGGTGATGGTCGTGGCTGTGCTTGAACCAGCCGGTCAGCTTCTGCAGCAGCATGAAGGCGCCGATCGCGAAGATCAGGCCGTAGCTGACGTACTTGATCTCGCGCGACTCGGCGAGCTGGGCGCCATAGACACCGGTCAGCACGAGGTGCGCGAACACGATGATCAGGATGGCCGACAGCACGTGCATGAACGAGATCTGCGCGCCCATGACGAAGCCGCGCAGGATGCGGGCGTGCCTGGACATGAAATAGGAGACGACGATCGCCTTGCCATGACCCGGCCCGGCGGCGTGGAAGGCGCCGTAGAGGAACGCGAAGACGATGCCGATGGTGAGCGCCTGCGACGACCGGCTGTCTTTGATCTCGGCGAGCGTGTCGTTCATCGTTCGGTGCACGTTGCTCTGGATGCGCTTCAAGGTTGCCTTGAAGCGATCGAGCGCCCCGGGCTCGGCGATCGGCTGGGCAGCCTCGGCCGGCGGCCGGCTGCCCGGAGTGAACGGATTGGCCGGTTGCGCCAATGACACTGGGCCGGCGCCGAGCAGGCCTGCGATCAGCACCATGAGAACGGCCGCCGCGCGCATCATTCCGCACCGCCACACATGAGCTCGACCTTTTCCAGCGTACCCACGCCATAGGCCGTGGCCAGCGATTCGTCGCGGTTGATCTTGATGTGGCACGCCACCCCCTTGGCGCCCTTGAAGCGGACGGGGTCGGTTTCGGCCAGCATGATCTCGACGAAATAGGTGTCGTCGTAGATGGCGAGGCTGATGCCCTGCTTGAGCGGCTCGATCGGCTTGGGCAGATCGAGCGTGAAGCGGTAGATCACGCGGTCCTTTTGCCGCTCGATGGAAAAATCCCTGGCCGATTTGAAGGACAGCTTTGTCTTGTCGACGGTGATGTGCGTGAAGAAGTCGTACTGGCCGAGATTGCCGAAGGCGTTCTTCTCGACCTCCGCGGTTTCCTTGGCGTCGAATTTGCCGTCCTTGTTCTTGTCGAAGTCGTGGATGATGTTGCCGCTGAAGATCTGGTCGAACAGCCACTCCTGGCGGACGCCGACGATCCGGTCGCCCTCGAACACGAGCGTTGCCGTGGCGGTGATCCAGACATGGGGGTGACTCTCCGCCGGCCGCGTCCCGAGCGCTGCCATCAGCACGATGCACGCAGCGACGATACTCCTGCCGCGCCGCGTCATGAGCCGCCCCCACACCTTCTTGCGGCTCAGACGCCGCCGAGCATCTTCCAGAACTCGTCGTTGAGTTCCTTCATCACGTCCGTGTGGCGGCCCTCCAGGCAATCGCGCAGCGTGACGCGCAGGCTGATGTCGACCGTGCGATTGCAGGCGTTGAACATGGTGCGCGCCTTGTCGACGCCGGAAGGCGTCATGCCGCGCGTCGCGTGCGGCGTCGCGACGCGTTCCCACAGGCTGCGGCGCAACGCCTCGGAGACCTCCCGGCGCTCGGGCAAGGCGTTGATCATGTCGGTTGCGAGCCGCGCGGCGTCGGCGCGCTCCTCCGCGCGCTCGAAGACGGCCTCGGCGACCGAGCGGTGCGAGCCGGTGGCGATCGCGCGGTCCTCGGCGCTGACAGCGACCTGCTCCTCGACCGGGACGACGGCGGCGCGCTCGGCGACTTCGACCGCGAGCTTGGCCGAGCCGAGCGACGCGGCCGTCGCCGGCTTGAGCACGATCTTGAGCGCGTTGAAGCCGAGATGGCTGAAGATCTCCATGGTCTCGGCCGAATCGATCCGCCTGGTCCTGCCGTCGGCGGCCGTCACGGTCAGCACGACGTCGCCCGCCCGGTTGGCGCGATAGAGCGTGCCATGGTCGGGCGGCAGGACTTTTTCCTCGAGGCAGAAGGCGCCGAGGTAGGCAGTGCAGCGGCCGTCCTCGCAGGTGACCGGCACGGCATCGCGCGTCGCGACCACGCCGAGCGCCTGCGGGCCCTGCAGCTTGGGCCGGGCGGAGTGCCAATCGACGGCGCCGGCATCGGCCGCGATCAAGGCGAAGGCGGCGGCAGCGGCGAATTGCAGCTTCATGTTTCAAACTCCCTGATTCCGGTCCCGACCAGGGCGGAATGCTCAAGGCAAATCATAGAATTAGGTCCGCCCGGGGTCAATGGAGCCGGGCTCCCCCCGGGGCGTCGACGCACGCCATGGCGCAAAGCGGGGCGCCCAGGTCGCTCAGTCGCTAGATCGGCTCTGGCGGGGACGGGAATAGTCTGTCGAAGCGGGAAGAATGCGTGAGCAGCAAAGGAGTTGGCTATGTCGGATGCGGCGAGCGACACCGCGCAATCCAGAGTTCGCGGTGAGGGCGGCCGTCGCGGCCGCAGCGGCGGCGGCTCGGCGGCGCGCCGCGCCCAGCGCGAGCATCCGAAGCTCCAGCAGCTTCCCTACATCAGCCGCGCCATACCCGTCATGGACGTGCTGGGCACCGAAGGGCTCGAGCTGATCGAGCACAATGCCGACACGATTCTCCAGGAGATCGGCATCGAATTCCGCGGCGACGAGGAAGCGATCCAACTTTGGCGCCAGGCCGGCGCCGACATCGACGGCGAGCGCGTGCGCTTCCCACGCGGCCTGTGCCGCCAGATCATCCAGCGCTCGGCGCCCACGACCTTCACGCAGCACGCGCGCAATCCGGCGCGCAATGTCGAGATCGGTGGGCCGACCACGGTGTTCGCGCCGGTCTATGGCCCGCCCTTCATCCGCAGTCTCGACGATGGGCGGCGCTACGCCACCATCGAGGACTTCCGCAATTTCGTGAAGCTCGCCTACATGGCGCCCGCCATGCATCATTCGGGCGGCACCGTGTGCGAGCCGGTCGATCTGCCGGTCAACAAGCGGCATCTCGACATGGTCTACAGCCACATGAAGTATTCGGACAAACCCTTCATGGGTTCGGTCACGCATCCGCTGCGCGCGGCCGACACGGTCGCCATGGCCGAGACCCTGTTCGGCCGCGACTTCGTCGATCGGAACTGCGTGATCGCCAGCCTGATCAACGCGAACTCGCCCATGGTCTGGGATCAGACCATGCTCGGCGCGCTCAAATGCTACGCCAAGGCGAACCAGGCGACCGTGATCTCGCCCTTCATCCTGGCCGGCGCCATGAGCCCGGTCACGGTCGCGGGCACGCTCGCCCAGCTCTTCGCCGAGGCGCTCACCGGCATGGCGTTTGCCCAGCTCTGCCGGCCCGGCGCGCCGGTCATCTTCGGCACCTTCGCCAGCTCGATCTCCATGCAGTCGGGCGCGCCGACCTTCGGCACGCCCGAGCCGACGCTGGTGCTGTTCGCGGCCGCGCAGCTCGCGCGGCGCCTCGGTGTGCCGTTCCGCTCGGGCGGCGCACTGTGCGCGTCGAAGATTCCCGACGCCCAGGCCGCCTACGAGAGCGCCAACACTCTGCTGCCGACCTTGCTCGCCGGCGTCAATTTCGTGCTGCATGCCGCGGGCTGGCTCGAGGGCGGCCTGTCGTCGGGCTACGAGAAATTCGTCATGGATTGCGACCAGCTCGGCATGATGCAGGTGCTGGCCGGCGGCGTCGATCTGACCGAGAACGGCCAGGCTTTGAGCGCGATCCGCGAGGTCGGACCAGGCAAGCACTATCTCGGCTGCAGCCACACCCAGGCGAATTTCGAGACGGCCTTCTATCGCTCCTCGATCGCCGACAACAACAGCGTCGAGCAGTGGCAGGCTGAGGGTTCGCAGGACGCCGCCCAGCGCGCCAACAAGATCTGGAAGCAGATGCTGAAGGACTACGAGGAGCCGGCGCTCGATCCCGGCATCGACGAGGCGCTCCAGGAATTCATCGCCAAGAAGAAGGCGAGTTTTCCAGATTCGAACGTTTAGGCCGCGCTTGGCGCTCCGCGCGCCAAGCTACGATCTATCCTGCGAACATGGCGACGCCTGCGCGTTTGCCGGCACGTGCGAGCACCTGATCCAAATTTGCCAGCTGTGCGCCGCTGGATTGAGCAAGCACGAGATGGATCGCGTCATAGACGGTCACCTCGGTGGCAGGGATCTTGCGCATCGGATATCCGGTTGAAATAACCGGTCAAATTTTCCTCGTGGTTCGGCGCTCGGTCGCGGGACTGGTCTCAGGCGCCAAATATCAGGGATTTGCCAGAGCGTCCCGCGCTGGGGCGACCAGTGCCGGCGGCCCCGGCAGTCACAGCCCGCCGTCGAGTGCCGCGCGCAGCTTGGTCGCCAGCTCGATCTTGCGATAGGGCTTGGTCAGCAGGTTCTTGAAATCGTCCGAGCGCGGGGCGTTGAGCGGCGAGGACTTGGCGAAGCCCGAGGTCAGCAGCACTTTCAGTCCTGGCCGGAGCCGGCGCGCGATCCGCGCCAGCTCGTCACCGGTCAAATGTCCGGGCATGATCACGTCGGTGAACAGCAGATCGACGCTGGTACCCTGCTCGATCAGCCGCAACGCCGCTTCGCCATTGGACGCCTCGGTGACGCCATAGCCGAGCTCGCCGAGCTGGACGGCCACCACTTTGCGCACCTCCGCATTGTCCTCGACCACCAGAATCCGTTCGCCCGGCTTGGCGACCGGCGTCGTCGCCGGCTTGGGATCGGCGGCGGCGGGCGCGCCCTCCGGCGCGCGCGGCAAATAGAGTCGCACCGTCGTGCCGCATCCGACCTCGCTGTAGATCTTGATGTGGCCCTGTGACTGGCGCACGAAGCCGTAGACCATGCTGAGGCCGAGTCCGGTGCCCTCGCCGGGCGCCTTGGTGGTGAAGAAGGGCTCGAACACGTGGGCCAGCACGTCGGGCGGCATGCCCGAGCCGGTGTCGGACACCGCGAGCATGACGTAGTCGCCCGGCACGGCATCGACATTCTCCCGCGCATAGTCTTCGTCGAGCTTCTGGTTGGCGGTTTCGATGGCCAGGCGCCCGTTGCTCTTCATGGCGTCGCGCGCATTGATCGCCAGGTTGACCAGCGCCGATTCGAGTTGGGCCTGATCGGCCAGCGCCGGCCACAGCTCCGGCTCCAGGTCCGTCGTGATCTGAATACGCTCGCCGAGCGTGCGTCGCAGCAGGTCCATCGTGGCCGAGACGCGTTCGTTGATGGCGATCACGCGCGCATCGAGCGGCTGGCGGCGCGCGAAGGCGAGCAGCTGGCGCGTCAGCTCGGCCCCGCGCAGCGCCGCCTTGAACGCCGAATCGACCAGCTCGGCCGCGTCCGGATCGGCATGGGCGAATTCCTGCAGCAGCTCGAGATTGCCAATCACGACCATCAGCAGATTGTTGAAGTCGTGGGCGATACCGCCCGTGAGCTGACCGATCGCCTCGAGGCGCTGCGACCGGCGCGCGCGATCCTCGGCTGCGATGCGCTCGGTCATGTCGCGACCGATGAAGAAATGCTGCTGCTCCGGCTCGGACCAAACGCCAGTCCAGGCCAGCGTCACGATGTGACCGTCCTTGTGAACGTAGCGCGTCTCGAACTTGCTCATATGCCGGCCGCGGCGCGCCGATCGCATCTCGCGCCGCGTGCTCTCCAGATCGGCCGGGTAGAGGAACGGCTGGGCGTTCTTGCCGACGAGCTCTTCCGGCAGGTAGCCGAGCACGATCTCGGAGCTCGGGCTGACCCGGATGAAATCACCGGTGCGGCTGACGACGAGGATCAGGTCGAGCGAGGTGTCGAAGATACGCTGGTTGATGGCGCGGGCGGTTTCGAGCTCGCGGCCGCTCTCCAGCGTGGTGCGGTGCATGGCGCGCTCGGCCGTGACGTCCCGGAAGAAGATGGTGTAGCCGCCCGGATGGGGATGGCCGCGCGCCTCGAGCCAGATGTCGAAGATCTTCGAATAGGCGGTCAGGGCCACCGGTTGCCCGCTTGCCTTGGACGCCAGATAGCTCGCCTGGAAGGGGTTGTCGGCTTCGACGCTGAGAGCGTCGAAGATCGTCTTGCCGAGCAGCTCGTCGGCGCGGCGGCGCCACATGCGCTCGGCCGCAGCGTTGACATAGGTGAAGCGCCACTCGTTGTCGACGGCGATGAAGCCATCCGAAATGCTGGCGAGTATGTCATCGATCTGAAATGGCATGGGGGGATGCCAGGCACCTTACACTTTCACCGACGCGGGGCGCACCCTGGCGCCGCGCGGCTGCCCGGGGGCGGGGATTGCGTCGACGACGGTTTCCAACAAGCGCAGCGACCTCGGGGATGCCGACAAATTTAACGAAACTGCGCAGCCTTTCACCCGCGACTTGCCCCAAAAAAATGATAGCAAAGATGTCCCAAGCGGTCCACGCGACGATAGGCCTGCGCGGCACATGGATGCACGGACAAGGCCGGCTTATGCTGTCGAGAAAGCCAGGCTTGTCAGACGATTGT
>Ga0194120_10003679_pt1 | contig 24710 bp, 21 predicted proteins | sample TA2MahCa65mmetaG_FD_148642 | JGI IMG/M metagenome (GOLD analysis project Ga0194120, IMG submission 148642) | Freshwater microbial communities from Lake Tanganyika, Tanzania - TA2015019 Mahale Deep Cast 65m | ecosystem: Environmental > Aquatic > Freshwater > Lake | place: Tanzania: Lake... | reverse complement strand
CTGCGGATGCGGTAGCGGTAGCGGTGGCGGGGGCTGCGGCGGCGGTGGTGGTGGCGGCGGCGGGGGCTGCGGCGGCGGCGGTGGGGGCTGCGGCGGGCAATCCTAGGAGTGATCCTCCGAGGAAGCGGACGCGACTAGCCCCTCCTACATACGAATCTGCAATCGAGGCGGTCCCTGAGCGGGCCGCCTCGTCGCGTCTGGCGCCGGCTCCAGCGTTCCGCCAAATCCGCTGGTTTCACAGGATCCGCCGGAACCCCCGTTCCTGCTAATGTGCCGTACGCACATGGAACTCAACTGGATCGCACCCGCCCTCGGAAGCACGCTGATTTACTCGGCGGTCACGATCGGCGACAAATACATCCTCTCGACCCTGAAGCTGAAGTTGACGAGCTTCTACTTATTCGTCGGCTCCAGCCAGCTGGTCATCAGCGCGATCATCCTGGTGGTTAACCCGGTCAACGCCTGGAACAGGCCGGAAATCCTGGCAGCGTTCGGTGGCGGCCTGCTCTGGGGCATCGGCCTGCTGATGATGTTCTGGGTACTGCAGCGGGAGGAGGCGTCGCGCGTCACTTCCGTCTGGCAGAGCTCCCCTATCTTCGTGGCCATCATCGCGGTTTTCTTTCTCGGCGAGAGCCTTGCCTGGTACCACTGGTTGGCGATCCTGATGGTGGTCGGCGGGGTGACCGCGGTCTCCATACGGCGGGGCCAGATGGGCGGCGGCTACGTCCTGAGTCCCGGATTCTTTCTCCTGCTGGCCGGCGCTCTGATCATCGGGGTCGCCCAGGTGTTGCTCAAGGTAGCCGCGGGCGAGCTCTCCGTCTGGCACTCGATGGCCTTCCGGGGCTTGGGGCTGTTCGTGGCGATGGGTACTCCCTACCTCAGGCTTGAGAACGTACGGGCCATCCTGGATTTCGCGCGGACCCCTGGGAAGGCGACGGTCCTGCTGGCTACGGAGGCGATCGGGCCGTTCGCCGGAAACCTCTTGCTGCTAGTGGCGATCGCCAACGGGCCGGTATCGCTGGTGAGCGCCCTGCTTGGCACACGACCGCTCTTTGTCCTGGGGCTGATCCTGGCCATCGGGTTCTTCGCCCGCAATGTGCTCGCCGAAGGCATGACGCGCGGCGACATCGCCATCAAGGCCGCGTCGGCCGGTCTCGTCGTAGGTGGGATCTTCCTGATCGCAAACTGACGTGGACCGTTCGCGACCCTGGCCGGCCGGCCAGCGAGCCCGCGCGCGCTAGACCAGCGGCCTACCGCCCAGCTTCACCGGCTTGCCCTCGAGGACGACGTCCACGGCGTTCAGGAGCGCGGTGATGTCCTGCGCGGGGTCGCCCCTGACCGACATCAGGTCCGCCGACAGGCCCGGCCGGAGCGCGCCGGTGACATCGCCGAGGCCGAGCGCCCTTGCGGAGTCGACGGTCGAGGCCCGGATCGCCTCCCAGGTCGAGTAGTCGAGGTACTCCACGAAAGACTTGGCGTTGTACGCGGAGTGGTCAAACGGCGCGGTCGACATACCCATGTCGAGGCCGGTGATGAACTTGACGCCCTTCTCGCGCATGTCACGGGTGACCTTGATGTGGTCTTCGTTCGTGACCGGCGTCACCGCCACCGACCAGTGGAGCTTGTGAGGCTCCCCGCCGGCCTTCTCGCGCTCGGCGCCGATCAGCATGTGGCCGAACGTCACATCGACCACCTGGCCGTTCTTCGCCAGTCGTTCCGAGACCGCCGGGTCGTAGTCGAGGCCTTTCCTGGCGTCGTGGTGTAACCAGCGGGCGTGGATCAGATGGTGAATGCCTGCCTCGGCGCAGTTGCGGACCCCCTGCGATGACAGTGTGTGCGCAGCGATTTGCATGCCGAGCCTTTCGGCCTCCTGCGTCGCGGCCTTGAGGGTAGATGCCGGGTACTGCACCGAACGAGGGTTGGCGGTCGGCGTGAACATCCCGCCGGTTGCCATGATCTTGATGCAGTCGGCACCCAGCTTCTTCTGGTGTCGCACCGCCGTGATCACCTGCTCGACCGTGTCGGCCTCGGTGCCGAACATGTAGCAGTGGCCGGCGGTGGTCGTAATCGGCGTGCCCGCAAGGAGCAGGCGCGGCCCGGGAACCACCCCGGAACGCACGGCGTCCCGCAATGGAAACGCAACCTCGTTCCTGCTGCCGAGGTCGCGCAGCGTCGTTACGCCGCTGAGAAGCACCTTTCGGACGTTGCCCGAGGCGCGCAGTAGGAGCTGGCTAACCGACTCCGTGGTGACGAGGTGATACGAGTCGGCCGTGGCCGAGCAGTGCATGTGCGAATGGACATCGACAAGGCCTGGCAGGAGGGACACGTCGCCAAGGTCGAATACCTGCCGCGTCTTTGCGACATCGGATGGCAGTTTGGCGGCGGGCAGGACTGCCTCGATGCGGCCATCCGTCACGATCACGGCGTGGTCGCTCAGCCAGCCGGTCAGATTGGCGCGCGCAACTCGCCGGGCTTTGAACACTGAGGATGTGGGCACTGGCGGCTCCTTGGGCAAGGCATGAACCGAACGTAAGGTCGCAATTCGGGCCGGAGTATAGCGCGGCTACCCCTGTCCGGTTGCGACCGGGGGCTGTGGCTAGGATAATGTGGGCCGTCGCAGCCAGTTATGTTCCTGGGAGCCATGCACACCTGTGTGCTCCCGGACTGCCTGGACCGCCGGATGAAATCACGTGATCTTCGGCCGACCGAGATAGGAAAGGAGCCGGGCCTTTGCATCCGTTCAATTATGTCGCCGCGAAGAGCGTCGACGAGGTCACGAAGGTGCTTGCCAAGCACGGCGATCGCGCCCGCTGCCTCGCCGGAGGCACAGATCTGCTGGTGCAGTTGCGGGCTGGCGTCTACGAACTTGACGCCGTGGTCGACATCAAGACGTTGCCGGCAGCAAACGTGCTGACGCTCAACGGAAGCTTGCGCATGGGCTCAGCAGTCCCATGTCACCGCATATATGAAGACAAGGCGATTGCAAAGGCGTTCCCGGGCATCGTCGACGGCGCCAGTATCGTCGGCGGTATCCAGATCCAGTCACGCGCTGGCATGGGCGGCAACCTGTGCAACTCCTCGCCAAGCGCCGACACCGTGCCCGGGCTGATCGTTCACAACGCCGAGTGCGTCATCGCCGGCCCCAAGGGCAAGCGGTCGGTGGCTGCCGCCGATTTCGTGACCGGCGTGCGGCGCAACGTGCTGAAGCACGGCGAGTTCCTCCTCGAAGTCAAGCTGCCGAAGCCCGACAAGGGGTTTGGCGCAGCGTATGAACGGTTCACCCCCCGCAACGAGATGGACATCGCCATCGCCGGCGTGGCGAGCTCGATCACACTCGGGGCCAATGGCAAGGTCAAGGACGCCAAGATCGCACTGGCGGCCGTTGCGCCGACCCCGGTGCAGGCCAAGAAGGCGGAGGAGTTCTTGATCGGCAAGGAACCGACCGCGGCCAACATAGCGAAGGCGTCTGAGCTTGCCCGCGAGGCAGCCAAGCCCATCTCCGACATGCGCGGCACGGTCGAACAGCGAAAGCACCTGGTGGGTGTCCTCACCCGCCGCACCCTGACCAAGGCGCTCGAGCGCGCCAAGGAGGCCAAGTAACTTTGGTAGAGAAGGTCCACGTTCGAACAACGCTTAACGGGGAACCAACCGAATTCCTGGTCTACCCGTACCAGAGCCTCCTGGAGACGCTGCGCGAGGTGATCGGCCTCACCGGCACGAAGGAAGGCTGCAACGACGGCAACTGCGGCGCCTGTACCGTGCAGGTCGACGACCGGATCGTCGACTCCTGCCTGGTGCTCGGAGTTGAGGTTGAAGGCAAGAAGGTGACGACGGTCGAGGGACTGGCCACGCCGGCCGGGCTTCACCCGCTCCAGCAGGCGTTCCTCGAAGAGGCGAGCCTGCAGTGCGGCATCTGCACACCGGGGTTCCTGGTGGCCAGCAAGGCCCTCTTGGACCGTGAACCGAAGGCCGATGAGCATCGGATCAGGCACTGGCTCGCCGGCAACCTCTGCCGATGTACGGGCTACGACAAGATCATCCGCGCAGTGCAGAAGGTGGGCGCCACCAGCAAGCCGGCACGCGCTACGGCCGCCCAGGCCACGGCGAAGCGTCGACCGGCGGGAGCGAGGAAGTAATGGTCGCAACTAGAAAGCCAGCCACCGGCCGTCCTGTGAACGGAAAGCACAACTACAAGGTCATCGGTACCCGCCCGATCAGGCACGACGGCCTGGACAAGGTAACCGGGCGCGCAATCTACGGCGCCGACATCAAGCTCCCCGGCCTGGCCCACGGCGCAGTGCTGCGGAGCCCGCACGCTCACGCCATCATCAAGAAGGTCGACACCTCCAGGGCGGAAAAGCTGGCCGGCGTCTACGCCGTCATTACCGGCGCAGACATGCCCAAGGCAGACAACCGCGAGGTCGACCTCGGCGAGGGCGCCGCGAACCTCAAGTGGGCTTCGAACAACGTCATGGCCGATGACAAGGTCAACTACCGCGGCCAGCCGGTCGCGGCGGTTGCGGCGGTCGACCAGAACACGGCGCTCCAGGCACTCGGCCTGATCAAGGTCGATTACGAGGTCCTGCCGGCCGTGCGCGACGTGCGCGAGGCCATGGCCAAGGGCGCTCCAGTGATCCTGAGCGGGCTGGTGGGCGACGACCTCGGCAAGAAGGTCAAGAACACCAACATGGCCCGTCACTTCCGCCATGAGTTCGGGAACCTGGATGAGGGGTTCAAGAAGTCGAAGCTTGTGGTTGAGCACGAGTACGAGCTCGCCACTGTCCACCAGGGCTACATTGAGCCGCACAACGCGACCGCTCAGTGGACGGCCGACAACCGTGTCACCGTGTGGACCAGCACCCAGGGTGCTTTCGCAGCAAGGCGCCAGATCGCCGGCATCCTGAGGCTCGACGACTCCCGGGTCAAGGTCATACCGCTGGAAATCGGCGGCGGCTTCGGCGGGAAGATCCCGGTATACGGCGAGCCTGTTGCCGCCGTTCTCTCCAGGAAATGTGCCAGGCCGGTCAAGCTGCTCATGGACCGCAAGGCCGTCTTCGAGTCGACCGGGCCAACCCCGGGCGGCACGGTCAAGGTCAAGATTGGCGTCGACGCCAAGGGCAAGATGCTCGCCGCCGACGCCGACATCCGGTTCGAATCTGGCGGCTACCCGGGTTCGCCGGTCGGCGCTGGCGCGATGTGCGTGTTCGCGGCCTACAACATCCCAAACACGAGGATCGACGGCTACGACATCGTCACGAACAAGCCCAAGTCGGCCGCATACCGCGCCCCGGGCTCGACCCACGTCGCCTTCGCAACCGAGGGTGTCGTCGATGAGATCGCCGAGAAGCTCGGCATGGACAAGATCGACTTCCGGATGATGAACTCGGCCAAGGAAGGGACCCGCCGAGCGGATGGTCCCATCTTCCCGAAGATCGGTCACGAAGAGTGCCTCGCCGCGGCGAAGAACAGCCCGCACTGGAAGAGCAAGCTCGTCAAGAACGGACCGAACGGCAAGAAGCGCGGCCGGGGCATTGCGAGCGGCTACTGGTTCAACATCGGCCTCAAGTCGGTGGTCACGATCTCGGTGAACACCGACGGCACGGCAGCGCTGGTCGAAGGCTCGACCGACATCGGCGGCTCTCGTGCGTCAATCGCCATGCAGGCGGCTGAGGTCCTCGGGATTCCTGCTGAGGACGTGCGGCCGGTGGTGGTCGACACCGAGTCGATCGGCTATACCGACGTCACCGGAGGCTCCCGCACGTGCTACGCCACTGGCTATGCGGCCTACAACGCGGCACAGTCGGTGGTCAGCATCCTCAAGGAGCGCGCGGCCAAGCTCTGGGACATCAAGAGCAACGACGTCGACTTCAAGGACGGCGTCTTCTTCAACAAGTCCGACGCCGAATTGAAGCTGACCTTCAAGCAGCTTGCCAAGAAGCTCGACGAGACGGGTGGCCCTGTGAGCGCAACCGGCAGCGTCGACCTTTCGGCGGCGGGTGGCGGCTACGGGATCCACATTGCTGATGTGGAAGTCGACCCGGAGACCGGGAAGACCGACGTGCTCCGCTACACGGCCATCCAGGACGTCGGGCGGGCGATCCACCCCTCATACGTCGAAGGACAGATACAGGGCGGCGCCGTCCAGGGCATCGGCTGGGCGCTCAACGAAGAGTACTTCATGGACCAGCAGGGCCGGATGTCGAACTCGAGCTTCCTCGACTACCGGATGCCGACAACGCTGGACCTGCCGATGATCGAGACGATCGTTTTGGAAGTCCCGAACCCGATCCACCCGTTCGGTGTGCGCGGGGTCGGTGAGACGCCGATCGCGCCGCCGGTGGCAACCATCGCCAACGCGCTCTACGACGCCGTGGGCGTGCGCTTCCGCCAGGCGCCGATGAAGCCGGGCAGGGTCATGGAAGCGCTGGCCGGGAAGAAGTAGCGACGAGCGGCAGTAGCCGCACGCAGGGAATACGAGAGAGGGCGGGCCTCCCCGCCCTCTCTGTTTTTCGGATGTCTTCTGGTAGCGGAGCATGGTACGTCCTGAGCCCGCCGAAAGGTCGCGGTCTCCCGCTACTTCGATCCGGTGGCTGAGCCTGCTACGCCTTGAGCCCCCCACCGGAGGGTCGAAGCCCCGGGCACAGTCCCAGAAGCATCGTATGATCTAGCCAGGAGCAACCGTGGCGAGAGTCTTCGTGCCCTACAACATGCGCAAACTGGCCGGTGGCAAAACCGAAGTAAACGTGCCCGGCAAGACGTTGCGCGAGCTCATCGAGAACCTGGAGGCCCGGTTTCCGGGCATGAAGGAACTGATTGTCGAGGACGACCGCCTGAAGCCAGGGCTCGCTGCGATCGTAGGGGAGCAGCCCACTCGTCAGGGCTTGATGACGAAGCTGGAGCCGGAAACCGAGGTCCACTTCCTCCCTGCGATCTCCGGCGGCTAATGGATCGGCCCCTACCGCCCGTGCGGCCTCCCTTCGAGTGACCTCAGGGCGACGCAGGCTCAGAAGTCGGACCCGCACGGTGGCTCAGGTTGCCTGCGGCGTGCCCGGGGTCAACTCGGCCCCCTGGAACGCCGTTCGACAGGCTCAGGGAAGGTCCCATATCCAGCGGCCATGCTGGTTGAAGCCAAGGCGGTCGCCTTCGGCACGGCCTCACACACTGCGACGCGAGTGGGCGGCATGCCCGTGCTGCTAGACCGCGGCCCCAGCTGTCGGGATCAGGGTCCCGGTCAGGATCGCCTCGTCGACCTCTTGCCTTGATGCCGCGGCCACCAGGTCTGCTTCAGACCAGGCCGGTTGTTTCCCGAGCGCGCGGGCGACCTCCGGAAGGTTGAGATGGCGGTAGGCGTAGTCGTTGTAGATCCGAGCACCTGCTATGTGACACCAGGGGGCCAACCCCAGACGCCCGGTGGCTCGTTTGCGATGCCGTGACCCATGGCTCGCCGGCTCTGCCGGCGGCAGTTCTCCCGTGATCGCGCGCACGTACCCCTGGACCATTGCAGCGGCATCGAATCGCGCCGCCAGCATCCTCCGCGCGCCGTCGGGATCACGCATCCCCGAGGCGGCCTCAATCACGGCGTCCGCTGCGCGCCTGGTGTCGCCGTATTCGAACCGGTGGAAGTCTGCTGCCTCCGGGAAGTCGCGAAACGCTCCGACCGTGGCTGCGACACACGGGGTGCCACAGGCAAGCGATTCGTAAGCGGTGAGGCCGAACGATTCTATGAAGTTGCCGGGACACAGAGTCACGTCGGCGAAGGAGTACAGCTCCGGCATCGACTCGGCGGGCAGCCAGTCGACGTATTCGACCGCCCTCGCAACGCCTCGTTCCAGTGCCATCGAAGCCACGCCCTCGTAGTACGCCCGGACTTCGGGCGATGAAGCGGCGTCGATGTGGCGTGGAACCAGCAGCCGCACGGTTCTTGCAGGCCCCCTGGCAGTGACATCGGCGAGTATTTCGAGCGCCTGGCGAATTCCCTTGCGCGCGTCCGGCCGGTGGGGGTGCAGCAGTACCAGTTCGTTCCCGCGGCGCGGGCGCACGCTCCGCGGCGGGCTCCCGCCCGTTGGGACATATCGAGTCAAATCAATCCCGTTCGGGATCACCTGGATCGGCTCCAGCGTACGGCTGCTGCCAACGGTCGCTTCGATGACCCTCTTGAGGTAAACAGAAGGGACGATCGTGAGATCGGCGGGATAGGCAAACGCGGACACGAGCGCCGTCTCGTAATGGAAGTCGTGAAACGACCTGATGACCGGCAACCCGGCGGGCAGAAGCGGGCGGAAATGAAAGATGTCGGCATGGAGGTAGAGCCGGTCCGCCCACTCCAGCCGGTTGCGCAGCTCAGACGCCGACTCGGCGACGAGGTGTGGGGGTATCTCGTAGGGTGCCGGGAATGGACCAAGCTTTAATACCGGCTCGACCGACACGTTTCTGGCGAGCTCGAATCCACCACGGTTTTCGGGGCGCTCCCCGCAGGCGATTCTCACCCGATTGCCCGCCTCGGCAAGCCCGATCGCTATCTGCGTGAGGATGCGTTGCGAACCGCCATGGACGGCGCTCGGAAAGAGCGGAGCGAGTGAAACGATGAGAATCCGCAATCCGTTGCTACTCAGATGGCCCGTAGATCATAGTCGGGACCAGCAGTAGGACGATGGCGCCCATGCGGATGGAATCGGTGGTCATGTCCGCCATTTCCGCATTCTCCTCGCGCCCTTTCAGGAGGCGCGACGACGCGTGATATCGACCCCGACGGCGTCGGCGTTCCGGACGGCGCCCGGCTTGCGCACGCTGACTTCCACCGCCACCGCGCCGGGCTCCTCGAGGCTGAGGCGTGCGATGTTCTCGGCCAGCGCCTCGACAAGCTTGTAGCGGGATCCCGTTACGTGCTCGATCACCTTCTTGGCAACCGTCCGGTAGTTCACCGTGTCGGAGACATCGTCCGACTCTCCGGCTTTCCGGGTGTCGACGTGCAACGTGATATCGATCAGCACTTCCTGCTGGACGAGGCGCTCCCACTCATTCAGGCCGATGATGCAGTTGAGCCTCAGGCCCTGGATGCGGACGCGATCGTGGTGTTGCGTCATGCCTGGTTGTAGATCCGGATTTTCTCGCCGTTGATGCTCGAGGCTGAATCGCTGCACAGAAACAGCATGGTGGCCGCGATGTGCCCAGGCGGTACCCACTTGCTGAAATCTGCCTTCGGCATTCCCGCCCGATTGCCCGGCGTATCGATGGTCGACGGCAAGACGATGTTTGCTGTAACGCCCGTTCCGCACAGCTCGGCGGCCAGAGATTGGGTGAGGGCCACGACCCCCGCTTTCGCGGCCGAGTAAGCGGCATTGCGCGCCGTGCCTCGTTCGGCCGCCCTGGCGCCGACGTTAATGATCCTGCCCCACTTCTGGCCGACCATCACAGGGACGACCGCACGGCACATGAGAAACGCCGATCGCAGATTCGTTCTCGCCAGCTCATCCCAGAGGTCTTCACTGGTTTCGGCGAACGATGGCTGTGGCTTCCAGGTCCCGACGAGGTTGATCAGCGCGTCGATGCGGCCGTAAGACTTGATGACCCCGTCCACCGCCGCGCCCACCTTGCGCGCGTCGGTGACATCGAACCAGTTGAGGCTGCTGGTGGGATCGCCCTCCCGCTCCCTGGCAACCTCCCAGGCTGCGCCCTCGAAAGTTGCAAGGACGTGCTTGCCGAGCCCGCCGGTGGCGCCGGTGATGAGTGCGACCCGTTTCGCTATTTCGGGCATACCACGCCTTCCTGTGCGGTGGCCCCGTTCGACGGCCGCCCCGCCATCCGGGGGGCCTAACTTCCGCGTGACACGTGCTGGCCGCCGTCGACCCTGATCGTTTCGCCAGTCACGTAGTCGTTCCCGATCAGCCAGAGCACGGCGTCGGCGATCTCGTCAGGTCGCCCCATTCGTCCGGCCGGAATCTTAGCCGTTAGCACTGCCTCGTACTCGGGCGGCGCGCCTGGAGGCAGCAAGATTGCTCCCAATGCCACCTCATTCACCTGCACGTTCGGCGCAAGCGCCGACGCCAGGGTTTTCGTGAGTCCCGTCAACGCCGCCTTCGAGACCCCGTATGCGAAACGCTTGGGACGATTCGTCTGCCAGTCGTTCAGGTTGATGATCTTGCCTGGCCGTCCGCCGAGGCTCTTCGCCATCTCACGCGACAGCACAAAAGGCGCCCGCACGTTGATTGCAAAGTTCTCATCCCACTCGTGGTTCGTCGTTTCGAACAGGCGAAAGTCGCGGAAGATCGACGCGCTGTTGACCAGCACGTCCAGGCGCCCCATCGACCCGACCACCGACGGCACCAATGCGTTCAGGGCCGCCTCGTCCCTGAAATCGGCCCCGAATCCGGTCGCCTTGCCGCCCCTGGCCGCGATCTGCTTCACGGTGTCGTTCGCCCCGGCGGCGGACGTGTTGTAGTGCACGGCGACACTGGCCCCGGCGGTCGCCAGTGCCAGCGCCACCGCTCTGCCGACGCGCTGCCCTGCCCCGGTGACGAGTGCGACGCGCCCGTCGAGTTTCATTCGAAGCGTGGCTTAAAAGCTGACGCTTGAGTCGCGCCGCAGGTGGGCCATGAACTCCTCGCGCGTCTTGGGGTCCTCGCGGAAGCCCCCGAGCACCGAGCTCGTGACCATCTTTGCTCCGGACTTCTTCACTCCGCGCATGGCCGCGCAGAGGTGAATGCCCTCGACCACCACTCCCACCCCGCGCGGCTTCACGAGGTCGTCCAGGAAAGAAGCGATTTGCTGGGTCATGCGCTCCTGGACCTGCAGGCGTCGCGCAAACATGTCGACCAGGCGCGGGATCTTCGAAAGGCCTACTACTTTGCCCTTGGGCAGGTATCCGACATGTACTTTTCCGAAGAACGGGAGCAGGTGGTGTTCGCACATCGAGTAGTACTCGATGTCCTTTATGACCACCATCTCGTCGTAGTCGACCGTGAACAGTGCGTTGTTGAGCATCTGGACGGGGTCGATCATGTAGCCGCCGAGCAACTCGTCGTACATGCGTGCGACGCGGTCCGGCGTGCCCGCGGTCCCCTCGGCGTCGACGTGCTGGCTGACGGCCTCAATAATGTGGCGCACGCCCCGGGCAACCTGCGCCTTGCAATCCTCCGTCAGGACAGGTGTTGCCTCGGGCCGCGCGATGCCTGGCTCGTCGTCGATCATTGCGAGGTCAAGCGAAGTCGGTTTCTTCATCAGGCGCTCCCGTCTAAGGTTAATCCCCTCGTCCCGGCGCCGCCATGGCTTCATCGGCTCCCATGTTCCCTAACACTACGCCATCCTTCGATCCGGCGCGCCGGGCGCGTTGACGGGCCGTCGAAATCCGGCGGCCATCTCTGAGATCAGATGACCGGCTGTCGCGCACACGCCGTCCAATGTACCCTTTCTCCGTCCTGCGTCAGGAGGGCGTCACCAGAATTTCGCCAGGAGTATTGAAATGCCTAAGGTCCGTGTCGGATTCATCGGAGCGGGCCGCATCGCGGATGTGCATGCGCTGGCTTACCTGGACAACCCCAGCGGGGAGCTTTACGCGGTAGCCGATGTGGCACCAGGCCGGGCAGAGCAGCGGGCGCGCCAGTGGGGAGCCCGGAAGTCGTACGCGGACTACCGTCAGATGCTTGCCGACAAGGATGTGGACGCCGTCGAGATCCTGCTCCCTCACCACCTCCACGTCGACATAACGGTGGCGGCGCTCGAGGCCGGCAAGCACGTTTCGCTGCAGAAGCCGACTGCGTTGTCGGTCAAGGAAGTCGATCGGATGATCGCAGCCGCGAAGAAGTCCGGAAAGATCTTCCGAGTCATCGAGAACTTCCATCACTACGAGCCGCACCTGCGGGCCAAATCGATCATCGATGCTGGCGAGATCGGCGATCCGGTCAGCGTCAGGATCAAGGTCGTCGGAGGCACCCCGGTCGGCGGGTGGCCGATCCTGCCGGAGTCCAACGCATGGCGATCGGATCCGGCGAAGGGCGGCCCGCCCGGCGTGCTGTTCGACGCCGGCCACCACCACATCGCCATGGGCTACTTCGCACTGGGTGAAATCGAGTCGGTGCACGCCTACGCCGACCTTCGCGAAGTCGATGGGAGGCCGCCGAGCGCAGTGCCCGCGATGATCTCGTGGCAGCATCGCGGAGGGGCCAGGTACGGGTCGTGGGAAGCCACCAAATCGCGCGACATGTACGTTCGAACGAAGTACTACTCGGCGGACGACCTCTTCGAGGTCACCGGCACTAAGGGAATCGTGTGGGTCAACCGGTGCACCGCCGATCTGCTGGGCGTGCCTCCTCTGACCGTCTACCGCGATGGGAGGCTGACCCACCACTCGGACCTGAACACCGACTGGGGCGATAGCTTCCGTCGTGGCGGCCAGGCGTTCACCGACGCGATTGCGGCCGGCAAGAAGAGCACGTCATTGACGGGAGCGGAGGCGAGGCACTTGCTCGCCGCGCTTCTTGCGATCGTCGCAAGTGCACGCGACCACCGTGAGATCAAGGTCGCCGAGTTCGAGCAAGGCTAATCCTCTGGACTTGGCGGTCCTCCACGAGTAGCCCGTACGCCCTGTCCGCGTACCTTGCGGCGTAAGCCGCCGCCAGCTTGACCGGCCTGCTGGTCTTGATGGTTATTCGTCACGTGTGGATCGTGCCGATATGGTCCGTCCTTCCGATTGGACTGATGATCGCCGGTGGGCGGCGGGCCGACGATCGGCTGGTCGTTCTCGAAAGTGGCATCTGCCCTGCGCAGAGGTCACGCGAGGGGCCGGGTGCCTGCCTGGCCTAGGCGGCCATCGAACCGCCGACGTGCTCGGTCACGAACGCCTCGATCGCCTCGAGGTAGGTCGTGCCGCCTACCACCGCCATGTCGTTGTGGCCGCCTCCGGCCACCGGATACCAGACCTTGGGCTCACCGGCGGCCTCGAATACCTCTCTTCCGAGCTCGAATGGGATCACCTCGTCGTCGTCCCCGTGCGCCACGAACACCGGGCACTTGACCGCCTTCAGGACGCCCAGGGTGTCGTAGCGCGTGACCATGAGCGGCGCAATCACGGGGGCGAGCCAGGGATACGAGAGCCGTGTCAGTCGTGCGACCGATGGCAGGGGCGACTCGAGGATCAGCGCCGCCGGCCGTACCTCCGATGCCAGGTGGGTTGCGACCGCCGCGCCCAGGGAGCGACCAAAATAGATGAGGCGTTCGGTCGAGATCTGCCGCTCGGCGACCAGCCACCGGGCGGCGGCTTCGGCATCGAGCCGGGTGCCCGCTTCGCTCGGATGCCCAGTGCTCAGCCCGTAGCCTCGGTAGTCGAACAGGAGCATTGAGGCCTGCAAGCGTCCCCGGAGCAGGGCGGCCTCGCCAAGCCGGAAGCTGATGTTTCCGGCATTGCCGTGGAACAGGATCATCGCGTTACGGCCCGTGCCCGGCACCCACCAGGCGTGGAGAAGTTCCTTGTCGGACGTAGTGATCCAGACGTCCTCGAACTCGAGACCGATCGACGCTGGTGTGCGTAGATGGGTCCTATCCGGGAAGTAGACGAGTCGCCGTTCGAGTCCGAACATATCCGGCCCGCCGACCGGTCATGCCGTTTGCCCGCGCCTGACCGGCTATTTGCCGAGGATTCCGGCTTTTCTGAGTGCGGCAGCTTCGTTCGCAGAATACCCGAGTTCTCTCAGGATCTCATCCGTGTGCTGGCCGAGCGCGGGTGAAGATTCGTTTGCTTCTGGATTGGAATCGCTCATCTTCAGTACCGGGCCAACAGTCGTCACGTCGCCGAACACGGCGTGGTGTTGATCGACGATCAGGCCGTTCGCAAGCGCGTGCGGGTTGGCGGCCATCTCCTCGGCAAAGTTGACGGTGCCCGCCGGGACACCGCCCCGGTCGAAGATCTCGAGCCATTCGGCGGTCGTCTTCGTCTTGAAGACCTCTTCCATCTGGGCCACCAGGCGCATGTCCTGCTCGAGCGGCGCCGGAACGGTCGGATCGTTTCCGGGATCGAACCTTGGATCGTGCAGACCCAGTACTGCCATCATCTTCTTCTGCAGCGACTCGCTGAGGGCCGCCGGCATGATCAGCCAGTCCTTCGTTCGGTATGGCTGGTAGTAGACGCGATAGATGCTGCTGACGCGACGGCGGTGATACTCGCCCGCGATCTCGTCAAACGTGGCCCCTCGTGCCCTGCGCCCCGGGGCCTCTTCGCCGATGTACTTCTGCGCCGGGGACGGTCGTGAGTTGAGGCGGGTTACCGCGAGCACCTGCAACATCAGCGCGTTCGCGAACAGGCTCGTATCGATCTTCTGCCCGCGTCCCGTGCGCTCCCGGTGAAACAGCGCCGCCGATACTCCGAGCGCCATGACGTATCCGGCCGCCATGTCGGCCGGTGGGGTCGATAGAACGGGGCGCGGCAGGCCGGTCTCGCTCATCCCTTCCGAGGACATCATCCCCGTCTCGGCCTGAACGATCCGGTCGTAGCCTGGCCGCCCGGCCCACGGGCCGTCTCGACCGAAGGCGGTCAACTCGCAGTAGATGATCCGTGGATTGTGTCTTGTGATGGTCTCGTATTCGATCCCGAGGCGCCCGGGCACGTCTGCCCGGTAGTTGATGAGCATGACGTCGGCCCATTTCGCGAGCCGGTACGCGACCGCCTTTCCTTCCGGCTTGGTCAAATCGAGCGCCATCCCGCGTTTGCCGCGGTTGACCGCCACGAAGCCCCGGCTCTCCGTCGGCGTCAGGGGGGTCATCAACCGCCAGGATTCACCCTGTGGCGGCTCGACCTTAATGACCTCCGCTCCGAGGTCGGCGAGCATCATGCCGGCCACCGGCCCGGCAATTACCTGCGAGAACTCGGCTACCTTGATACCGCTGAGTGGGCCCGCCATTGGCGTCTTCAGCGCCGGGGGACGATGCGCGCGCCGCGCACCCCCACGTCGAGTCGTTCGATGCTGTGGCGGCCTGCGACCGTCACGTAGGCTGAGGTCCCCCAGAAACAGAGGTTGGTCACCCGGTCGCCGCCCATCTTGTAGCTGGCGAGCAGTTTGCCTTCCTCCACGTCGAGGACGTCGACCGTCCCGTGCAGCCAGCGCGCCACCCACAGCCGACCACTCTCGTCGAACATGATTCCGTCGACCGTGTAGGTCGGGAATTTGTGGATCAGCCGCCTGTTGGTGAGCCGCCCCTCCGGGGTAAGGTCGTAACACAGGATCGACATGTCCCCGGACGTCGCCAGGAATAAGCGCTTCTGGTCGGGGTGCACGGCCAACCCGTTCGGATACGCCAGCTCCCCATCGAGTTGCGTCACGCGGACCGGCTTGTTGTCGGCTCCCATCTCGATGCGGTAGACGCCTCCGATCGGCTTGGCTTCGTCGCTTCCCGGGTCAGAGAAGTACACGTTGCCTTTGAGATCCAGGCAGACGTCGTTGGTGCCGTTGTACGGCCTGCCCTCGAAGCTATCGGTGAGGACCTGCATCTCGCGGGTCTGGGTATTGAAACGGGTCACGCGCTTCCGTCCCGGGTCGGCGGCGACGATCCATCCCTGCCCGTCGTACTTCAGCCCGTTCACCTGGCCACCCGTATGCACCCAGATAGCGGTCGAACCGTCGGGCGTCATGCGACCAAGCGTGCCGTTCTTCAGGTAGTTCACGAAGTACAGGTTGCCGTGATCGTCGAAGATCGGGCCTTCGGCGAAGTCGATGTTCGCGACCACCGGATAGGGCGTGACCTCCTTCGGCAAAGGCGGCGTCGTCATCTCCGTCGTCATAAGCCCCTCCTGGTGTGGGCCGTCGTGCGCTCGAGCGCTTCAGACGGCATCCGTCGAGAATTGCCGCCACGGCGGGACTGGCAAGCTCTGTTCCGCAGATTAGCGGCAACGCTAGCATCTCCGGCCTTCACCGACAACCAACCGGCAGGCCATGTAAACAACCGGTGCCTGAATGAAACTTTCGCGCGCGATTGACTCGACCTGCGGCTGATGATAAAAAACGAACGTTCGTTCTTTTTCGCCGAAGCTCCTGCCCTGATCCCCGGACTCTGAACCGTTGCCACTCGTAACCGAAGCACACCTTGAAGCCCGGCGCCAGCAGATCCTGGAGGCGGCGGCTGCCTGCTTCGCGCGTGACGGCTTTCATCGCACGACCATGCAGTCGATCTGCGGGGAGGCCGGACTCAGCGCCGGCGCCGTATATCGCTACTTCGCCAGCAAGGAGGACATCATCCTCGACATGTGCGAGGCGGAGCTGCGGCGCAATCTGGCCGTGTTCGAAGAGCACGCGTCCAAGGGCGATACCGAGGCGGTTCTCTCAGGGCTGGCCGACGTGTTCTTCAGGCGCCTGGACGAGGACGTCCCGGCATCGTCGCGCGTCAGCGTGGAGATCTGGGCGGAAGCCCTGCGCAATCCGAGGGTCGCCGGTGCATTGCGCAGCCGCACCGAGCATCACCTCGAACAGTTCGCGCTCGTCGTGAGCCATGGCCAGGACAGGGGCCAGATCAATCCGGACTTGATCCCATCGGTCATCGCGCGGACCATGCTCTCCGCCTTTTACGGCCTCGTGCTGCAGAAGGCGCTCGATCCGGGAGTGAACGTTCCCGCCTACGTCGAATCACTGAAGTCGATCTACTTCGGCCGTTTCTGGCTGAAGCCCTCGCCTGCGCCAACCGATAAGTCCACTGTGCGCGCCGGAGTCAAAACCTTGAAGAAAGAGCAACGGTCGTGAACCTCTCAACGCAGGGCCTCGCACGTGTCAGCGCTGCCCACCCATGGCGCACGTTGGTCATATGGCTCATCGTGCTCGTGCTAGCAGGTGTGGCGGTCAGCCAGTTGTTCGCCTCGGCGACTACGACCGACCAGGACTTCACGGGCTGGTACCGGCCGGAAGCGAAGATCGCATTGCAACTGGTGGAAGAGCGCCTGGCGGGCGAGCGCCACAACGTCGAGACCATGGTCATGAGGTCGTCAAACCTGACCGTCGACGACCCGGCCTTCAGGGCCAGATTCGACCAGATCGTGCGCGAGCTGGTCGCCCTCGGGCCAGAAGCAATTGCGGTATCGGAAGGACGGCCCCAGATCCTTTCCTTCTATGCCACCGGAAACCCTGGCCTGGTATCGGCGGACCGCAAGACCACTATCGCGCCGATCGTCATGGCGGGCGACCTCGACCAGGCCAAAGGGAACATTGAACACGTGCTCGACGTGTTGCGCCGGTACGACCGTACCGACGGATTCGACGTGATGATCACTGGCCAGGCCTCGATCAGCGAGGACTTCCGGCGGATCTCCGAGGCAGACCTGCAGAAGGGGGAAACCTTCGGGATCGCGATCGCCGTCGTGATCCTCGTCGTGGTGTTCGGTACGCTCGGAGCCGCATGGATCCCGATCATCCTGGCAATCATCGCCATCGTGCTCGCCGTGGCCGCCTCTGCGCTGATCGGCCAGGTCTACCAGCTCAGCTTCTTCGTGATCAACATGATCACGATGATCGGCCTCGCAGTCGGCATCGACTACTCGCTGTTCATCATCGCCCGCTACCGCGAGGAGCGAGCGCACGGGCTCGCGAAGCTCGACGCGATCGAACGCGCCGGCGCTACTTCGACACGCGCCGTGTTCTTCTCGGGGCTCACCGTGGTGTTCGCGCTGATGGGCATGCTTATCGTCCCAACCACCATCTTCTTCAGCCTTGGCCTCGGGGCGATCCTGGTGGTGATCATGGCTGTGCTGGCCGCGCTGACCTTGCTCCCCGCCATCCTGAGCCTGTTCGGCGACGGCGTGAATGCCATCCGTATCCCGTTCATCGGCAAGAGCGCGAAGCCCGCCGCCGACAGTACTGACGGGTTCTGGAACGCGGTCACTCGAATCGTCATGAACAACCCGTGGCCCAGCCTGCTCCTCGCCACCTCCGTACTCATCGCTGCGACGATTCCTTACTTCACTATCAAGCGGGGCCTCTCGGGCGTTGAAACCCTGCCGGACGGGTTTCGCTCCAAGCAGGCTTTTGAACTGCTGATCTCTGAGTTCCCTGCGGCGCTGGGTAACCTGGGCGCGGTCGAGATCGTGATCGACGGGCAGCTCAACTCCCAGCTGGTCCAGGCGGGCATCACCCGCCTGAACGGCCTGCTTGACGCTGACCCTCTCCTTGAGCCCGGCACGCTCGAGGTCAACCCGGCGGGAGACCTGGGCCGTCTGACCGTGCCCCTGCGTGCGGATGCGTCCAGCGACGCTGCAACGCAGACGATCAAGCGGTTGCGCAATTCCATCATTCCCGCAGCCGACATACCGGCAGAGGTCTACGTCGGCGGGCCGTCGGCGATCAACAACGACTTCTTCCACCTGGTCGACATCTGGCAGCCCGTCGTGTTCCTGTTCGTGCTAGCACTCAGCTTCATGCTGCTCATGGTTGTCTTCCGTTCCATCATCGTTCCCGTCAAGGCGATCTTCCTGAACCTTCTCTCGGTGGGCGCGGCGTACGGCATGGTCGTCCTGGTGAGCCAGCATGGCGTGGGAGCCGGCCTCCTGGGATTCCAGCAGGTCGAAGTAATCCAGGCCTGGCTGCCGCTGTTCCTGTTCTCGGTGCTGTTCGGCCTGTCGATGGACTACGAAGTGTTCCTGCTCAGCCGCATTCGTGAGCGTTACGACCAGACCATGGACAACTTCGAGTCGGTGGCGTTCGGACTACGGTCGACCGCGGGCCTCATTACCGGCGCCGCACTGATCATGGTGTCGGTCTTCGCCGGATTCGCGGCTGGCGAGCTAGTCATGTTCCAGCAGATGGGCTTTGGACTGGGCGTCGCAGTCCTGGTGGATGCCACGATTGTGCGCTCGATCCTCGTCCCGGCGACCATGCGGCTGCTGGGCCCGCGCAACTGGTGGCTGCCTTCGTTCTTGCAGTGGCTGCCCGACTTCCGCGTCGAGCCGCAGCGCGAACCGGAGCGGACGGTTCCTCAGCCCGCCTCCGTTCGGGCCCCCGCCGGCGCCGCCAAATAACTCCCCGGGGCCCCTCTCCCGGTTACTGCGGGAGAGGGTGGCGGTACGCCTGGTGAGGATGGTGTCGGCACGACCGATCCGTCGGCCCAATCCCTGAGCTGCGCCGCCTGCAACCGACGCTTCCAACCCGGACGGTCGTCCTGAGTGCTAGCGATGGTTCGGATATTTCGTCATTTCAGCACATGTGACCAGCTTCCCGTCGCGTGAAGCTGGTCACCAAAGGCCGGCGGCTCATCGACGCCCACGTCCCCGGAGCCGTCGCGGTCTGGTAGGCCAGTAGTACCCCGCCAGCCGGGAATATTTTCACGAATTTCGGATGACGAGACGTCTCGTACGACGCGCAACGTCACTCCTGTGCCCAAAGATGTACTATCTGGCACACAGTCATGAGCCATCCGGGGTAACAGGGCTTGCGCCTATTCGCGGGGACTTCCGAAGAGTTCATCAGAGACACCGAACTCAATCGGATCGCAGGCAAACTTGAGGACTCGTTCTTCCAGGCGTATCGATTTAAGCCGTCTCCCGGCGAAATACAGTCTTGGCACAACTCACTCGGTCGTATGGCAGATGTGCTCCGCGTCGGCAAGCTAGACGATCATGGCGTAATCCTCGAGTACCAACTCCCCCTTACCTCATCGCGGCTCGACTTCTTGATCTGCGGTGAGTCGGCCTCGGGGTCCGCTCACGCTGCGATAGTTGAGCTGAAGCAATGGTCGGGTACGAGAAGTGCCGATGGCGAGCGTCTTGTCTCCACGGTACTCGGAGGTGCGTGGGTCGACACCCTGCACCCTTCTGCTCAGGTGCGTCAGTACCGTGGTTATCTTCTTGACTCGCACACAGCTTTTTACGAGGGACCTGAGCCGATCGCGTTAAGTTCTTGCGCGTTCCTGCATAACTACCTACCTTCGCCGAACGACTCGCTATTTGAGCCGCGCTTCACCAACTTGCTAGTCGAATCTCCTGTCTTTTGTCGGGACGACGTCCCAGGTCTTGTCCGGTTTCTGACTGCCAACCTTGCCGGCGGTCATGGCGCCGACGTCCTTCGTCGTGTGGAGCAGAGCAGATATCGCCCCAGCAAGAAGCTGCTAGACCACGTCAGACAGGTGATCAAGCGAGAACCCGCATATTCGTTGCTCGATGAGCAACTCGTGGTATACGACCGGGTCATGGCATTGGCCCGTCGCAGCTATCAGGATGCCAAGAAGTCGATCGTGATCGTCAGAGGTGGCCCCGGCACCGGCAAGTCAGTAATCGCGATGAACCTGCTGGCCGATCTCGCCGGCGAAGGTCTCAACGCCCAATACGCGACCGGGTCGAGAGCGTTCACCGAGACCCTGCGCCGGATCGTAGGGCCGAAGGCTGGCTCCCAATTCAAATACTTCAACGGCTACGGACAGGCCGAGCCAAACGTGGTCGATGTATTGATTTGCGATGAGGCTCATCGGATAAGGGAGACCAGCAATAGCCGATTCACGCGCAAAAGCTCTCGGTCCGACAAACCGCAGATCGCAGAGTTGATGAATGCGGCCAAGACGGTCGTGTTCTTTATCGACGACGAGCAAGGGGTGAGGCCGAACGAGATCGGATCCAGCAAGTACATCGTCGAAGCGGTTCGGGACAACGCACAGGTTTACGAACACGAACTCAAGGCGCAGTTCAGGTGTGCCGGCTCAGACGGGTTCGTGAACTGGATTAGCAACACCTTGGAGATCGAAAAAACGGCCAACACGCTTTGGTCCGGAGATCCCAACTTCGAGTTTCAGATCCTCGACTCTCCGGAACAGCTCGATAAGCAGATCAGGTCGAAGGCTGACCAGGGTTACTCCGCGCGGCTGACCGCAGGTTTCTGTTGGCCATGGTCTGACCCTCTGGCGGATGGGACGCTTGAAAACGACGTGCGACTTGGTGCATTCGTGCGCCCGTGGAACGCCAAGCCGGATTCCAAGAAGCATCTGGCCCCTGGCATTCCGCAGGCGACTCTCTGGGCACATGACCGTCGCGGGATCGGTCAGGTCGGGTGTGTTTACACCGCTCAGGGGTTTGAGTTCGACTACGTCGGCGTCATCTTCGGGCAAGATCTTCGTTATGAGTCGGCGCGAGGTGGCTGGGTTGGGCACCCCGAACACTCGTATGACTCCTCAGTCGTTCGGTCGAAGGGTGGGTTCACGTCGCTCGTAAAACGGGCCTACCGAGTCCTGCTCTCAAGAGGGCACAAGGGCTGCTACGTACATTTCACGGACAAGGAGACAGAGCACTTCTTCAGGAGCAGGCTCGATACGGAGGTGCGACGAGGCTCGGGATCACCTGGGCGTCCGATCTCGATTCCGACTCTCGCTGTTGAAGACGAAGAGCTAACGCCTTTCAGGGTCCTCCCGTTCAATAAGGTCAGGCCGTTCGAGAACGCAGTCCCCCTTCTGGACCTTGAAGCGGCGGCAGGAGCCTTTGGACCTGATCGGTCCTTGGTCGTCGATATCGAGGACGTGTCGAGCTGGGTGGAACTAGCGCAAGAGTTTCGTCCAAGACCCGGGCTGTTTGTCACCCGCGTCGTTGGCGAATCAATGAACAAACGAATCCCGAACGGCGCCTGGTGCTTGTTCCGGGGCAGCCCGAGCGGTACCAGGCAAGGCAAGATCGTGCTGGCCGAGTTGCAGGATGTAGCGGACCCGGAAACAGGACGCTTCGCAGTCAAGGTGTATCAAAGCGACCGTCGACAGAGAGAGGACGGGTCTTGGAGCCATGAGGAGATTCGGCTGGAGCCCGACAGTACAGACCATAGCTTCCGACCGCTGGTGTTTGGCGAGACAAACGCCCACCAACTTCGAATCGTTGCCGAATTGGTAGCGGTCTTGTCCTGAAAACCAATGCGAGGATTCCTAGCGGTCACTAATCCGGGCTGGTACGAACGGCTGGCTCAGAAGCAGGAATCTCAGGAGGCCAACTTCTGGAAACCCTCGATCAAACAGCTGAAATTGGAGATTGGTACTCCCTTCATCTTCAAACTGAAGGCCCCTCACCACGCCATCGCTGGATTCGGCTACTTTGCCGGCTTCAGCGTGATGCCAGACTGGCTGGCGTGGGACACATTCGGAGGAGCGAACGGCGTTGACTCGCTCGAAGCACTCCGAGCCAGACTGACCGATATTCGTGACCACGCGCGAATTGAGAGGAATCCGCTCGGGCTGATCGGGTGCGCAATGATCGCTGAAGCTCGATTCTTCTCGCGGGCGAATTGGATAGAACCGCCGACGGACTGGAAGGATAGAGTTCAGACCGGCATGACCTACGACCTCTCCAACGGCGAAGGCGAACGCATCTGGCTGGAATGCCTGGCGAGGGGTGGGGGGACTTCGGAGGCCGCGGCGGTTGTTCGCCGGGATTCACAACGCTACGGTCCTCCGGTGGTTCACACCCCGAGACTCGGCCAGAGTATTTTCAGGATCAAGGTCCTGGACGCATACGGCCGGGCTTGCACGATTTCCAAGGAGCATTCCCTACCGGTCCTCGAGGCGGTCCACATCAGGCCGTTCAGCCAAGGCGGGGAGCACGACGTGGCTAACGGGATGTCGATGCGATCCGACATCCACCGGTTGTTCGACCGGGGTTACGTCGCGGTGGACCAGGACCTGCGAACAGTTGTCAGCCGACGGCTCAGAGACGACTTCGGAAACGGTCGGTCATATGACCACTACCACGGCAGGCCGGTGTCTGTTCCACCGGCCGAGCGTGACCGGCCTTCACAGGTCGCGCTCGAATGGCATCGGACCCACGTCTTCCGCGGATGAAACCTGTTCCAGCAGAGTTCCAGGTTCTCGCCCAGAGCCGAGGCCGGCCGGTTTGCGACTCTTCCACAAGCTATGGGTGCGCGACGGACGCTAGCGCAGGAACCTTGACGCAGAGTCGATGACGTCGACGAGACGCGTGGGCCAGACGCCGATGAGGACCATTGCTCCAAGGAGAGTGGCGAGGAGGGTCCAGGAGACACGGGAGATGGGGATTGGCGAGGCGGAGTTTAACCCGACCTCGTCAGGGACAGGCTCAGCCAGCAGACCCTCACCCGGCTTGCCGCCACCCTCTCCCACCTGTTGTGGGCGAGGGGTTGAGGAAGGCGCAGGCACCGGACCCTCACCCGGCTTGCCGCCACCCTCTCCCACCTGTTGTGGGCGAGGGGTTGAGGAAGGCGCAGGCACCGGACCCTCACCCGGCTTGCCGCCACCCTCTCCCACCTGTTGTGGGCGAGGGGTTGAGGAGGCGGCTTCGACAGGCTCAGCATCAGGAGCCGGGGCGTCGATATACATGACCTTGATGACGCGCAGGTAGTAGTACAGGGAGACGAGGCTGGCAGCGACACCGAGACCGGCCAGCCAGAGGAAGCCTGAACTCGCCACACCGGTGAACAGGTAAAACTTGGTCGTGAAGCCGGCGAAGAACGGCAGGCCCGCCAGGGAGAAGAGCGCCACAGCCATGACCATCGCGAGGAACGGTGAACGCTTGGCGAGCCCTCCGTAGTCGTCGATCTCGTCGGAACCGCGCGCGTTGTAGACGGTGATGACGACGAGGAAGGCTGCCAGCGTGGACACCGCGTAACCGACGAGGTGCAGCAGGACGCCGTTCGATGCCAGCACTGAGATCGTGACGCCGCCATCGCCGACTTTGCCAAGCGCGGCCACTCCGGCAAGTAGATATCCCGCCTGGCCGATGCTGGAGTAAGCCAGCAGCCGCTTGATGTTCCGCTGAACGATGGCGACGAGATTGCCCAGGACCATCGTGGCGGTAGCCAGGACTGCGAGCAGGATCCGCCAGTCGGCGGCGGCCGGTATCAGCCCTTCGCCGAAGAGTCGAAGCGCCCAGATGAAGACGGCAGCCTTGGAGCCGATAGCCAGATACGCGGTAACCGGTGTTGGAGCGCCCTGGTAGACGTCGGGCGCCCACATGTGGAATGGAACGGCCGCGACCTTGAATCCGACGCCGGCGAGGATCAGGGCCAGTCCGACGACGAGGGTGCTGTCGCCGCCACCCTGGGACAACACCGCTGCGATCCCGTCGTAGGTAGTGGTCCCGGTGGCGCCCCAGACCATGCTGATGCCGTAGAGCAGCACGGCGGAAGAAAGCGCGCCCAGGATGATGTACTTGGTCCCCGCCTCGTCGGTCTTGCCGCGGCGTTCGAGGGAGACCATGACGTAGAGGCTGAAGGTCATCAGCTCGAGGGCGATGTACGCCGTCAGGAGCTCACCCGCCGAGGCCATGAGCACCATGCCGAGGACCGACAGGATGAGAAGCCCGTAGTACTCGCCGACGTGATCGATGTGGCGCAGGACGTAGTCCATCGACGCCACGATTACGGCGCCGCCAAGGACGCCCAGAAAGACAAAGGCGAACGTCGAATATGCGTCGACGCGGAACAGGCCGTCGTACAGGGTGTCGACGGTGCCCCCGCGATGGAAGAGGGCTACTACGACGGCCAGCGCAAGGCCGGTAAGCGCGAGCCATCCAAGGTCGCCACGGCTGGCCCTTGGAGTGATGAAGTCGATGAGCAGTACGAGGATGCCGACGCCGGCCAGGATGAATTCGGGAGTGAGGAGAAGGAAGTTAGGGGTCATGACGGACCCTCACCCGGCCTGCGGCCACCCTCTCCCCAACAGGGGCGAGGGGTAGAACCCTCACCCGGCCTGCGGCCGCCCTCTCCCCAACAGGGGCGAGGGGTAGAACCCTCACCCGGCCTGCGGCCACC
>Ga0194120_10003676_pt1 | contig 24720 bp, 31 predicted proteins | sample TA2MahCa65mmetaG_FD_148642 | JGI IMG/M metagenome (GOLD analysis project Ga0194120, IMG submission 148642) | Freshwater microbial communities from Lake Tanganyika, Tanzania - TA2015019 Mahale Deep Cast 65m | ecosystem: Environmental > Aquatic > Freshwater > Lake | place: Tanzania: Lake... | reverse complement strand
GACCCCTTGTCCTGCGAAATTGCGAGATATGACCAAGCGTCTGACGTCCAAATACAAGATCACGCGCCGCCTCAACGAAAATCTGTGGGGCCGTCCGAAGTCGACCATCAACCGGCGCGAATATCCGCCGGGGCAGCACGGCCAGCGTCGGCGCAAGCCGACGGATTACGGCACGCAGTTGATGGCCAAGCAAAAGCTCAAGGGCTATTACGGCAACATCACCGAGCGGCAGTTCCGCAAGATCTACGCCGAGGCCGAACGCGGCAAGGGCGACACCTCCGAGAACCTGATCGGCCTGCTCGAGCGTCGCCTCGATGCCGTAATCTACCGCATGAAATTCGTGATCACGGTCTTCGCCGCGCGTCAGTTCATCAATCACGGCCACGTCAAGGTCAATGGCAAGCGCGTCAACATCGCTTCCTACCAGGTCGAGGACGGCGACGAGATCGAGGTTATCGATCGCTTCAAGCAGCATGCGAGCGTGCTGGCGGCGAGCGAGTCGACCGAGCGCGACGTGCCCGACTATGTCGAGGTCGACCACAAGAAGATGAAGGGCAAGTTCGTGCGTACGCCGAAACTCGCGGACGTGCCTTATCCGGTCAAGATGGAGCCGAATTTGGTCGTCGGCTTCTACTCGCGCTGATCCTGAAAAGGACCAGCCGATAGGCTAGCCAGGAAGGGCCGCGCCGGAAGGTGGCGGCCCTTTCGATTCCGGGAGTTCGCCATGGACATCGGCGCTGCCTTGAAGGCGCGGAACAGTACGAGAGCCTTCGACGTGAGGCCGGTGTCGGCCGAAATTCTCGAACGTGTGTTGAGCCAGGCGCTCGAGGCGCCGAGCTGGTCGAATACGCAGCCCTTCAAAATCGCAGTCGCGACGGGCAGAACGCGCGACGACCTCGCGGCGGAGCTCTCTGCTCGCTACGACAAGGCCGGCAAATTGATGCGCGAGCCGCCGGTCGTGCGCGTGCTCAAGGCGCTTCTCGGCGGTGTCGCACCCGAACGCGACTTCAAGGCACCCTACCACTATCCGCCGGAACTCCTGGGCCGGCGCCGAGCGACCGGTTCGGGCTCTATGGGCATCTCGGGATTGCGCGCGACGATCAAGCGGCGCGCAATGCGCAGATGCGTCGGAATTTCGTCTTTTTCGATGCACCGGTGGCGCTGTTTATCTTCGTTCACAAGGCGCTCGGCGCCTATTCGGTGCTCGATGCCGGCCATTTCATGATGGCATTGATGCTGGCGGCGCAGGAAGCGGGGCTCGGCACTTGCGCCCAGGGCGCGGTGGCGACGTGGAAGGGTCCGATCCTGAAGCGCTTCGACGTCCCGGCCGAATACGGCCTGATCTCGGGCTTGGCGCTCGGCTATCCGGCCGAGCACAAGGTGAATGCCTTTCGACCCAAGCGCGCGCCGCTTGGCGAATTCCTGATCGCCGCGAGATCGACATGAGCGCCAAGGACAGGACCAGGCCGGGCGAGATCGAAGCCGCGCTTCCCGAGCGGGCCGATGCGCGCGTCGTCTTCATTGGCCGCATCCGCACGCCCTTCAAGACCAGGGACGAATGCCCGCGCCAAGGCAGGATCGATGGTCCCGTCTGCCGGATCGAAATCGACGAGCCTTGGCGGGCCGCGCTCAAGGGCCTCGAGCACTATACGCGCGCCGAGGCGCTCTATTGGCTGCACGAGGCGAGGCGCGATCTCGTCCGGCAAAGCCCGAAATCGGACGGGCGCACCATAGGGACGTTTGCGCTGAGGTCGCCCAATCGCCCGAACCCAATCGGTCTCTCGCTCGTGGAGATCGTCTCGGTCGAGGAGGGCGCGGTCAATGTCCGCGGCCTCGACTGCCTCGACGGTACGCCGCTGATCGACCTCAAGCCCGATAGCTGCGCTTACTCGCCGCCGGCGGAGTCCAAAAAAACCGACTAGGCGGCCTTCTGCTCGATGCCGTTCTGGTCGAGGAGCTGCTTCAGTTCGCCGGTATCGAACATCTCGCGGACGATGTCGCAACCGCCGACGAATTGGCCTTTGACGTAAAGCTGCGGAATGGTCGGCCAGTCGCTGAAGGCCTTGATGCCTTCGCGCAGACCCGGATCTTCGAGCACGTTGATGCCCTTGAACTTGACCCCCAAATGCGAAAGCACTTGGACGACCGCGGCGGAGAAGCCGCATTGCGGGAAGACCGGCGTGCCCTTCATGTAGAGCACGACCGCGTTGTCGCTGACGTCCTGCTTGATGCGTTCGAAGACGGGGTTGGTCATGATGGGCTCCAGTGTCTGATATCGCGATTGTGAACCTTTCGGGCCTGGTTTCAACCCCTCGAAAGGCGTGGTTATTGCGGGGGGCGGGTCTCGAGCGCGAGCGCGTGGAGCTCGCCGCCCATCTTGCCCTTAAGCGCCTTGTAGACGAGCTGGTGTTGCTGGACCTTGGATTTGCCGGCGAATTCCTTCGAAATCACCAGCGCGGCATAGTGATCGCCGTCGCCGCGCAGATCCTCGATCCGAACCTCGGCATCGGGAATGCCTTGCTTGATCAGGGCAACGATGTCGTCGGCAGCCATCGGCATAGGGTCAGCCTTTCTCCATCAGCGCGGGCATCCAACCTTCGTGGCGCGCGCGCATGTCGGCCAACGATATGGTGCCGAAACCGGCGAGGGTCAAGCCATGGCCGCCGACGCGACCGAGGCGTGCGAGCACGACGCCTTCCGGCGCCTCGGCCTCGATCTTCTTCGCATCCTTGGACGAAACCGCGACGACATAACGCGCCTGATCTTCGCCGAAGAGAAATGCCTGCGGCGGCATGGCTGGCATCGAGCTGTCCCATATCGGATCGATCTTGGCGCCAATGCCGCCGGCGAGAGCCATCTCGGCCAACGCGACCAAGAGGCCGCCGTCAGAGACGTCATGGCAGGTCTTCACTCGGCCAGAGGCAATCAAACGCCTGACGAACTCGCCGTTCCGTCTCTCGGCGGCGAGATCGTATTCGGGTGGCGCGCCGTCCTCGCGCCCGCAGATTTCGCGCAGATAGAGCGAGGCGCCGAGTTCGCCCTTGGTCTTGCCGATCAGGAACAGCACGTCGCCTTCGGTCTTGAGCGCGGCGGTTGCCATACGGTCGATGTCGTCGAGCAGACCGATCGCGCCGATTTGCGGCGTCGGCAACACGGCCTGGCCGTTGGTCTCGTTGTAGAGCGAGACATTCCCCGAGACGACGGGGAAGTTGAGCGTCGCGCAGGCGAGCGCCATGCCTTCGATGCAGCCGACGAACTGGCCCATGATCTCGGGCCTTTCGGGGCTGCCGAAATTCAGGCAGTCGGTGATGGCGAGCGGGCGTGCGCCGACCGCCGAGAGATTGCGATAGGCCTCGGCGACGGCTTGGACGCCGCCCGAGAACGGATCGGCGAAGCAATAACGCGGCGTGCAGTCCGAGGTGGCGGCAAGGCCTTTCTTCGAGCCCTCGATCCGAACGACCGCGGCATCGCCGCCCGGGCGCTGCACCGTATCGCCGCGGACAAGATGGTCGTACTGCTCCCAAATCCAACGCTTGGAAGCGAGGTCGGGCGAGCCAAGGAGACGCAAGAGCGCGTCCTTGATGTCGGCCGCCGGCACGTCACGCGCGGACAGCGTCTTGCGCGGCGGTGTCGGCACATAGGGCCGGTCATATTGCGGCGCGTCGTCGGCCAGCGGGCCGACCGGCATATCGGCCTCGATCCGACCATCCTTCTTGATGACGACGCGCCCGGTGTCGGTGATGCGCCCGATGACAGCGACGTCGAGGCCCCATTTCTTGAAGATCCGGTCGGCGATGTGCTCGCGGCCCTGGCGCAGGACCATGAGCATGCGTTCCTGGCTTTCCGACAGCATGATCTCGTAGGCGGTCATGCCGGTCTCCCGGCAGGGCACTTTGTCGAGATCGAGTTCGATGCCGACACCGCCCTTGGACGCCATTTCGCAGGAGGACGAGGTCAGACCCGCCGCGCCCATGTCCTGGATCGCGACCACCGCGTCTTCGGCCATGATCTCGAGGCAGGCTTCGATCAGGAGTTTTTCCGTGAACGGGTCGCCGACCTGCACGGTCGGGCGCTTCTCGTCGGAATCGTCGCCGAATTCGGCGGACGCCATGGTCGCCCCGTGAATGCCGTCGCGCCCGGTTTTCGAGCCGACATAGACCACCGGATTGCCGATGCCCGCCGCTGCCGCATAGAAGATGCGGTCGGCGCGCGCAATGCCCACCGTCATGGCATTGACCAGGATGTTGCCGTTATAGGCGGGATGGAAGCTGCACTCGCCGGCGACCGTCGGCACGCCGACGCAATTGCCATAGCCGCCGATGCCTGCGACCACGCCAGAGACCAGGTGCCGCGTCTTCGGATGATCCGGCGCGCCGAAGCGCAGCGCATTGAGATTGGCGATCGGCCGCGCGCCCATGGTGAAGACATCGCGCAGAATGCCGCCGACGCCCGTCGCCGCACCCTGATAGGGCTCGATGAAAGACGGGTGGTTATGGCTTTCCATCTTGAAGATGGCCGCCATGCCGTCGCCGATGTCGACGACGCCGGCATTCTCACCCGGGCCTTTGATCACCCAGGGCGCCTTGGTCGGTAATTTACGAAGATGCCGGCGCGAAGATTTGTAGGAGCAATGTTCGCTCCACATCACCGAGAAGATGCCAAGCTCGACCAGATTGGGCTCGCGGCCAATATGGCGGATGATGCGCTGATATTCGTCGGGCTTCAGGCCGTGTTCGGCGACGATCGCGGGCGTGATCTGCATCGGATTGCGGGGCTAGGAGAGGGCGGCCGTGAGGCCCTTGAACAGGCCGAGGCCATCGGTGCCGCCGTGACGGGCATCGGTCGCATCTTCGGGATGCGGCATCAGGCCGAGCACGGTCTTGGTCGCGTTGTAGACGCCGGCGATGTCGCGGATCGAGCCGTTGGGATTTTCGCCGACATAGCGAAAAGCGATGCGCCCTTCGCCTTCGAGGCGGGCGAGCGTCTCGTCATCGGCGAAATAATTGCCGTCGTGATGGGCGATCGGGACGGTGATCGTCTGACCGGCTTCATAGCCGCCGGTGAAGATGGTCTGCGAGGTTTCGACCCGTAGCGCCACGTTCTTGCAGGCGAACTTGCCATGGGCATTGGGCAAGAGCACGCCTGGCAGAAGGCCGGACTCGGTCAGGATCTGAAAGCCGTTGCAGATGCCGAGCACGGCGACGCCCGCCTCGGCGGCATCGACCACGGCCCGCATGATCGGCGCCCGCGCGGCAATCGCGCCCGAGCGCAAATAGTCGCCATAGGAAAAGCCCCCCGGCAGCACGATCAGGTCGACCTTGGGAAGGCTCGTCTCGGCGTGCCAGACGATTGCCGGCGCCTGGCCGGTCGCGCGTTCGAGGGCAACGGCAATGTCGCGTTCGCGGTTGGTGCCCGGAAAGAGGACGACGGCGGATTTCAACGCAGGATCTCGACGGCGTAGTTCTCGATCACGGTATTGGCGAGGAGCTTGCGGCACATCTCCTCGACCCGCGACTTGGCGATCGCCGGATCGGTCTCGGCGATGTCGAGTTCGATGTACTTGCCCTGGCGCACGTCGCCGACGCCGCCGAAACCGAGGCTGGCGAGCGCGCCACCGATCGCCTTGCCCTGGACGTCGAGCACGCCCTTCTTGAGAGTGATGTGAACCTTCGCCTTCACGCCGCCAACTCCGTCCGTGTCCCGTTCTATTGGATGGTCGCCGGGCCCTTGAGATCACGCGGGCCGCCTTCCGGCAAGATGCCGAGACGTCGCGCCACCTCCTGGTAGGCTTCCGACACGCCGCCGAGATCGCGCCGGAAGCGATCCTTGTCGAGTTTTTCGTTGCTCTTGGCATCCCACAGTCGGCACGAATCGGGGCTGATCTCATCGGCCAGAATGACGCGCATGTCGTCGTTCTCCCAAAACCGCCCGAATTCGATCTTGAAATCGACCAAGCGGATGCCGACGCCGAGGAACAGGCCGGTCAGGAAGTCGTTGATGCGGAGCGACAACGAAATGATGTCGTCGATCTCATGCGTCGAGGCCCAGCCGAATGCGGTGATGTGCTCTTCGCTGACCATCGGATCGCCGAGCTGATCGTTCTTGTAATAAAACTCGATGATCGAACGGGGCAGCGCCGTGCCCTCGGCGATACCGAGACGGGTCGAAAGCGAGCCCGCGGCGACGTTTCGGATGATGACTTCGAGCGGGATGATCTCGACCTCGCGAATCAACTGCTCGCGCATATTGAGCCGTCGGACGAAATGGGTCGGCACGCCGATCTCGCCGAGGCGCGTCATCAGGTATTCGGAAATGCGGTTGTTCAGCACGCCCTTGCCCGTGATCACGCCTTTTTTCTGATTGTTGAAGGCGGTCGCGTCGTCCTTGAAGTATTGCACCAAAGTGCCGGGCTCAGGCCCTTCGAAGAGGACCTTCGCCTTCCCCTCGTAAATCTGTCGGCGACGGGACATGGCTGCCATCCATTGCGATATGAAATCCGCGCAGCGAATCGCTGCGCTTGGACGGCAGGAACCTAGCCCAAGCGGTCCCCTGCTTCAACAAATTCGGCCGGAAAAACGGCGTCGACAGAGGCGTTGAAACTGACCCCCGAAAGGCCATATGTAGGGCACCCCAACGGAGGTCAGGAGCCCGATGTCCGCGTTCGACGATCGCAAGAAAGCAGCCGAAAACAAGCTCGCCCATGACGAGGAGATGAAGTTCAAGGTCGCGGCGCGCCGCAACAAATTGTTTGGCCTATGGGCGGCCGAGCAAATGGGCATCAAGGGGGATGCAGCCGAGAAATACGCGAAAGACGTAGTCGCGGCCGATCTCGAGCAGGCGGGCGATGAAGACGTCTATCGCAAGGTTGCCGCCGATCTCAAGAAAAAGGGCGTCGACCTTTCCGAACACCGTATTCGGCGTCAGATGAGCGATCTGCTTGCTCAGGCGGCCAAGGAAGTCGGCGCGAAATAGGCCTCAGCCCTTGCCGTCGCCGAAGACGCGCCGGAATATCGTCTCGACATGCTTGGTGTGATAGCCGAGGTCGAATAGCGCCGCCAGCGCCTTGGGCTTGAGGTGCTTGGCGATCTCCTTGTCGGCTTTGAGCAGGGTCAAAAATTCGCCCTTGCCGTGCCAGACCGGCATGGCGTTTCGTTGCACCGCGCTATAGGCGGCTTCGCGGCTCATGCCGGCCTGGGTGAGCGCAAGCAGCACGCGTTGCGAATGCACGAGGCCGCCCAGGCGGTCGAGATTGGCCTGCATCTGACGCGGATAGACGACCAATTTTTCGATCACGCCGGTCAGGCGGGCCAGAGCAAAATCGAGCGCGATGGTCGCATCCGGCGCGATCACGCGCTCGGCCGAGGAATGCGAGATGTCGCGCTCGTGCCAGAGCGCGACATTTTCAAGCGCGGGCACGACCATGCCGCGCACCAGTCGCGCAATCCCGGTCAGATTCTCGGTCAGGACCGGGTTGCGCTTGTGCGGCATGGCGGATGAGCCCTTCTGGCCTTCCGAAAAGAACTCCTCGGCCTCGCGCACTTCCGTGCGCTGCAAATGACGGATCTCGGTTGCCAGCCGCTCGATCGACCCTGCGACCACGCCGAGCGCGGCGAAGTAGGCGGCGTGACGGTCGCGCGGAATGACCTGGGTCGAGATCGGCTCGACAGCCAGGCCGAGCTTTTTCGCGACATGGATTTCGATCCGCGGATCGATATTGGCGAAAGTCCCAACCGCGCCCGAAATCGCGCAAGTCGCAATTTCGCGCCTTGCCGCCTTGAGCCGGTCGCGGGCGCGGTCGAACTCGGCATAGGCATAGGCGAGCTTGAGACCGAAGGTCACCGGCTCGGCATGGATGCCGTGACTACGCCCGATCGTCGGCGTCATCTTGTGCTCGAAGGCCCGGCGCTTGAGCGCCGCGAGCAACTTGCCGACGTCGTCGATCAATAGGTCGCTCGCCTGAACGAGCTGGACGGCAAGGCAGGTGTCTAGGACATCGGACGACGTCATGCCCTGATGAACGAAGCGCGCCTCCGGGCCGATGTGATCGGCAAGCCAGGTGAGGAAGGCGATGACGTCGTGCTTGACCTCGCGTTCGATCGCGTCGATCCGCTCGATCGCGGCCGGATCGTCGAGCAGACGGACGATCGGCACGGCGCCGATCTTCTTCGCGGCGTCTTTCGGGATGGCGCCGATCGCGGCCATCGCCTCGCAGGCATGGGCCTCGATTTCGTACCAGATGCGAAAGCGGTTCTTTAGTTCCCAGATGGCGGCCATCTGGGGCCGCGAATAGCGCGGAATCATGAGGCTCCTCGTCGAACAGGCTGGGCGGGTGTAGCGCAAGCGGGCGCGGGCGCCAATATGGCGATTTGCGGCAAGACGAGGCGTCCTGCCGTCACCGTGGCTTTTCGCCGATGCGCGCGCTGGCGAAGACATCCTCGCCCGCGAGCCAGCGGATCAGCGCGTCGGCATCTTCGAAGCCGATCAGAGTGCCGCGGCCGAGTTCGACGTGGTCGTATGGGATGCCGCCCTTGGCCAAGCCCTCGGCCATCGCGTGCTGGGCATCGTCGAAAATCTGCGGCGCTTCGCCATCGAAGACGACGGGCAGGGCATTGGCCTTGCGCTTGTCGGCGGCTTCTTCGGCGTGTTCGACCATCCAGCGACAGACCTTCGCGTCCGTCGAATTGTAGGCGCGGCAGCGAAATGGCCGGACGGCGTGGATCGAACAGGCATCGTCTTCGAGATAGGGGCAGGGCAAGCGCTTGAGCCTTATGGCGTCGCTATCGAGACCTCGGGTCTGTTCGCGGCGCTCGCGCAGCCTAGCGATCAAGGCCTCGCGTCGCTCCGCACTCCAATGCCGGCGGACATGGTCGACGATGGTCGCGGCTTCGTAGCTGGTGAGCGAGACTTGTTGATAGCAGCACCAGGCGCAGCCTTTGGCGCAGGCCAGCTGCTTGCCGGTCACACGGGCATTCGCGCTCGCCCAGACGCCCTCGGCAAAGGCATAGACTGCGGTGACGGCGCGGGCGACGCTCGGGATATCGTTACGGTTTTCGAGTTTGGTGACCGCTTCGGCGAGCGCCATGGAAAAGACGAAACCTTTGGCCATCGGCTGCTCGGGCGAGGGGCCGTAAAGCTTGGCTCGCCTGCCGGTGAGCACGGCGAGCGCATCGTCGGCACCAAAAGAAGTTGGTGCGTTGGCGTTCGTCTCCGTTCCGCGCGCCCCCTGGCGACGCCTTTCTTTCCGGTTCACAGAAGTCCCATGGCCTTGAAGCTGCGATGACTGCCGCGGCCGACGATGACGTGGTCATGGAGGGTGACGCCGAGCCGGCGTCCGGCTTCCAGCACTTCGCGCGTCATGTCGATATCGGCCTTGGACGGCGTCGGATCGCCGGAGGGGTGGTTGTGCACCATGATGATCGCCGAGGCCTGAAGCTCGAGCGCGCGCTTGATGACTTCGCGGGGGTAGACCGGCGTGTGATCGACCGTTCCCTGCTGCTGCAATTCATCGGCGATCAGCACATTCTTGCGATCGAGAAACAGAATGCGAAACTGCTCGGTCTTGCCGTAGCCCATCGACGCTTGGCAGTACTCGAGCAGCGCCTGCCAGGAGGCGAGCGCGGGCTTGCCCATGACTTGGCCCTGGGCGAAACGCGCGGCCGAAGTCTGGACGACCTTGAAGGCCGAGATCACGGCATCGCCGACGCCGGTGACTTCGCGCAAGCGCTCGGCGTCGGCATTGATCGCTTCGGCATAGGAGCCGAATTTGTCGATCAGCGCCTTGGCCAAGGGCTTGACGTCGCCCCGCGGCAAGGCGAGGCACAGCACCAGCTCGAGCAATTCATAGTCGGGCAGCGCATTGGGCGCCTTCAGGAACCGCTCGAGCAGGCGCTGACGATGGCCGAGATAGTGGGCTTCGCCGTCTTTACGGTGCGCGGCTTTTTGGACCATGATCGGAGTCTACGGATTCGGTCCCGGACCGGCAAGGAGCGGAGCGATGAAACTGCCGATCTTCCAGGTCGATGCTTTCGCGTCCGAAGTCTTCAAGGGTAATCCCGCCGCGATCGTGCCGCTCGAAGCGTGGCTGCCGGACGCGACCATGCAGGCGATCGCGCTCGAGAACAATGTCTCCGAGACGGCCTTTTTCGTGCCCGAAGGCGCCGGCTATCGGCTCCGCTGGTTCACGCCTGAGGTCGAAGTCGATCTCTGCGGCCATGCGACCCTTGCGACGTCGTGGTTGATCCTCAATCGGCTCGATCTCGGTCGCGATACGGTCGCCTTCGAAACCCGAAGCGGGCGCCTCGACGTCTCTCGCGCGGGCGAGGGCGAAGACGCGCCGCTGGCCATGGATTTTCCCTCCTGGGCGCCGAAGACGACGAAGCCCTGTGCTGGCTTGGTCGAAGCGCTGGGCGCAGGCCCGCCGGTCGAGGTTTTGAGCGCGCGCGACTATCTCGTCGTCTACGAAAGCGCCGATCAGGTCCGGGCTTTGGCGCCCAACATGGACGGCTTGATGAAGATCGACAAATTCGCCGTCTGCGTCACCGCGCCGGGCGATGGCGGGTTTGATTTCGTTTCGCGCTTTTTCGCGCCCGCCAAAGGCGTGCCGGAGGACCCGGTCACCGGCTCGGCCCATAGCATGCTCACACCTTATTGGGCCAAGCGCCTCGGCAAGCGCTGGCTCGATGCCTATCAGGCCTCTCGCAGGGGTGGCATCTTGCGCTGCATCGACAATGGCGAGCGCATCACCCTTGAGGGGCGTTGCGCCTTCTTTCTCGAAGGCGCGATCCGGATCTAGTTCAAGCGTAAAGGAAGGTTCCAAGAAGCAGCCAGCGCCGGGCTTCGGCCTCGCGTCCCGGTTTGGCGATGAGCGGCGTCGTGTAGTGCCAAAAGGGTAGCCGATAGGCGGTCACGCCGCCTAAGGTCGCGACCGAGACGCTTTCGGAAAAATGGCCCGCGTTTTCGTAGACCAAATATTGGTGGTCTACGGCGTCATTGGCCAGACTGAGGTGAACATCGATATAGCCATCGCGTGCGCGTTTGTCCTCGGGATGGTGATCGGTGTGGGGTCCCGAGTAGTCGCCATGGCGATAGCAGGAGACCTGAATGCCCCAAGGCTTGCGCAAGGGCCTGCCGGCGAGCGCCTGGGCGAAGGAAAAAAAGGTCGGTGATTTGAGCAGGGCGACGATGCCCGCCCGCTTTGCCCTTTGGGCTGCCTTCGATCTCATGTTTTGCATGAGAGAAGTCTTCCAGCGCATTGTTTTAGGCAATAATTCAGTATAATTTTTGGGGCTGTCCCAGATAACTCGGTTAAGGAGTTATCATGGGACGGATGCGGCGGAGCCGGCTGAGCCTCTCGAAACAGGATCGCCTGATCGAGCATTTCGTTGCGGGGACGACGGCGCGTACGGCGTCTTGTCTCTGCGGGGTGAACCGCAAGACGGCGGCGTTTTTCTTTCATCGCCTTCGTGAACTGATTGCCCGCGAGCTTGAAGCCGAGAGCGAGGCGATGTTCGGCGGCGAGATCGAAGTCGATGAGAGCTACTTCGGCGGGCGGCGGAAGGGAAAGCGTGGAAGGGGCGCGGGCGGGAAGATACCGGTCTTCGGCCTCTTGAAGCGGCGGGGCAAGGTCTACACCAAGATCATTCCCGACGCGTCGAGCGCCACGTTGATGCCGATCCTCGAGCGTAAGATCGTGCCCGACAGCATCGTCTATTCCGATTGCTGGAAAGGCTACAACGTGCTCGACGTGTCCGACTTCAAGCACTTCCGGATCAACCACTCGGAGCTCTTCGCCGACAGGCAGAACCACATCAACGGCATCGAGAATTTCTGGAACCAGGCCAAGCGCCACATGCGCAAGTTCAACGGTGTCCCGAAGGCCCATTTCGGGCTATTCTTGAAGGAGTGCGAGTGGCGCTTCAACACCAGCGACCCATCAGAACAATTAGACCAAATTAAACAATGGGTTAAGCGTCACCTCAGGTAGTTATCTGGGACAGCCCCTTCTTTTTTTAATTTGGCATTTTGCTATAACAAATCCGATCCACGGGAGGCCGCAAGCGCCAGGCGGATTGTTTTCCGCAGTGACGTGTAGCGGTTGGGCTTCAACGATATCTGGACGGCGACAATGACAGGCGAAGTGCTCGATGCGAAGGGTTTGAACTGCCCGCTGCCGATTGTGAAGGCAAGAAAGGCGCTGAAGAGCGTGCCGGTCGGCGGTACGCTCGAGGTCCATGCCACCGATCCGGGATCGGTCGCCGATTTCGGAGCGTTTTGCCGCGCCACCGGAAACGAATTAGTCGAATCGACGCAACACGACAACGTCTATCGCTTCGTCATCAAGCATCTGCGCTGAGAGGCCGGTCTGCGGTAACGATCGGCGGATTGCTACGGTCTCGCTCGCATAGGGCTCGCCGGATGGCCAGCCACCGATAATTGGAAGAGGTGTTCTTCGATGGATCCGCTTGCCACAACCACGATCGTGGGCATCGGCGGCTTCGTCGTCGGCCTGGTTTTCGGAGCGACCGTACAGCGCACCAATTTCTGCACCATGGGCGCGATTTCCGACCTCGTCCTCATGGGCGACCAGCGTCGTTTCCGCTCCTGGTTGCTGGCAATCGCCGTGGCCATCCTCGGAACCCATGGTCTGCATTTCTCCGGCTTGATCGATATCGACAAGTCGATCTATCTGACGTCGAATCTCGGTTGGCTCGGCGCGATCATCGGCGGCGTCATGTTCGGTTTCGGCATGACGCTCACCGGCGGATGCGGCAGCAAGACCATGGCCCGCCTCGGCGCCGGCAATCTCAAATCGCTGATCGTCGCGCTCGTGCTCGGCGTCGTCGCCTATATGACGCTACGCGGCATTCTCGCTCTGGGGCGGGTGCCGATCGAGACGGCCAGCAACATCGATCTGAAAGCGCATGGGCTCGCCAACCAGAGCATCGGCGACATGGTCGGCGCCCTGCTCGGCTTGCCCGGCAGCACGCTGCGTCTCGTCCTGGCGATCGGCGCCGCGGCGGCGTTTCTGCTGTATTGCTTCAAGGACGCCGATTTCCGCCGCAGCACGACGAACGTCGTCGGCGGCCTCATCGTCGGCTTGGCCCCGGTCGCCGGCTGGGCGGTTACGGGCATTCTCGGCAATGACGACTTCAATCCGACGCCGCTCGTCTCCGTGACCTTCGTCGCGCCGCTCGGCGAGAGCCTGCAATATCTGATGACCTTCACCGGCTCGACCATAAATTTCGGCATCGCCGTCGTCGGCGGCGTCATCGTCGGCAGCTTCTTGATGGCGATTGCGACCGGAACCTTCCGGATCGAGAGTTTCGCCGATCGCGACGACCTCGTCCGCCACCTGGGTGGTGGTGCGTTGATGGGCGCCGGCGGGGTATTGGCGCTTGGCTGCACCATCGGTCAAGGCATCACCGGCATGTCGACGCTTGCACTCGGCAGCGTGTTGGCATGGCTTTCGATCATCGCCGGCGGCTATCTCGGCATGAAGTACCTGGAAGAAGGGTCCTTCGGCGGAGCCCTCCGCGCGGTCTTCCAACGCGACTGAAGAAACGCCGCTACTCGGCGACCGCGAGGGCCGGTGTCTCGGCCGGAGCCAAAGCCCTCGAACGGACGACCCGCGCCTCGGTGATGAACCCGCAAGCCGGCTCGAACCGGTGAAGATGGTACACCGGGCTTGACTGCATCGAAGCGGGGTATTCACCCTTGCGCAAATTCGTCGCGATGCAGGGCATCACGCTTGCCGGAATGTCGGCGACGTGACCGGCGGTACCACGATGAACGTGGCCGCTGAAGACGGCGACGACCCGGTTCGAGTGCCGCAGCGTCCGGCGCAGACGCTCCATCATCTCGGGCGTCTCGAAATTCAAAGGGTGCGGCCCGACCATGACCTCGAAGGGCGGATGATGATTGAAGATCGCGATCGGCTTGGTCTTCTCGGCGTCGATCAACTTGATCAGACGCTCGGCCCTCTCGACGCAAAAATCGCCTTTGTTGCTGTTGAGATTCTTGCTGTCGACCGCGATCAACCTGACCGGATGCGTCTCGATGGCGTAATTGATGAAGTCGGCGCCGGGTTCGAGATAGCCCCATGGCGAGAAGGCCGCGCGCAGATTGCCCCGGTCGTCCTTGTTGCCGGTCGCGACATAGATCGGCGCACGCGCCCGCGCGAGGATGCGCGAGACCAGCGCGTATTCGTCCGGTCGTCCGTTCTGGACGATATCGCCGGTGTGAATGATCGCATCGGGGAGCGGGTCGAGCCCGTTGATGTCGGCAATCGCGGCTTCAAGGTCGCGCGCGCGCTGTTCGGCATCCGGCGTATCGAGCGCGATATGGGTATCGGAGATCTGCGCGATGATCATGGCGCCTTTCGTCCGTCACCTTAGCGCAGGCTTGCGTAATACTCCCGGAGGATCGCCACCACCTCAGGCCGGCTGAACTCGGGCGGGATTTCGGCGTTGGTCGAAAGCATTTCGCGCTGCTGGGTGCCCGAAATCGATATCTGATGCTTCGGATCGTGCGGGCAGGTCTTTGCGGTCGCCATGCCATAGCACTTCCGGCAGTAGAACGTGACGTCGATCTTCAGCGGCTTGGTATGCAGCGCGCCGGTCCACAATTGATCGAAGATATGATGCGCGTCGAACGGCCCGTAATAGCTGCCGACGCCGGCATGGTCGCGACCGACGATCAGATGCGAGCATCCGAAATTCTGGCGAATGAGCGCATGAAGCAATGCCTCGCGCGGGCCGGCATAACGCATTTCGATTGGATAGCCCGCTTGGATGACCGTTCCCGGGCGGAAGTAATTGTCGATCATGACCTGAATCGTTCTGGTGCGAACGTCGGCCGGGATATCGCCGGATTTCAGCTTGCCGAGCACTTGATGGATGAAGACGCCGTCGGTCACTTCCACCGCGATCTTCACCAGATGCTCGTGACTGCGGTGCATGGGGTTGCGGGTCTGGAACGCGGCGACCTGAGACCAGCCGCGAGCGAGGAACATGGCGCGCGACTCGGCCGGTCGGATATAGAGATCGGCGTATTTGACCGGATATTCGCCTTCGCTCAACACCCGGACCGGCCCAGCCAAATTGACGTCGCCTTGTTGCAGCACTTTCGAAACGCCGGGATGTTTCGCGTCTACGGTGCGATAGACGTGCTGGGCTTCGATCGTCTTATCGATCGTGTACTTGTCCCGAACCTCCATGACGGCGAGGACTTCGCCGGACTCGGCATCGACCAGCGCCACTTCCTCCTTGGGGCGAATGCTATCGGCAAGGTCCCTGCTGGTCGGCAGCGTGATCGGGATCGGCCAGAAGAGGCCGCTCTTCAGCTTCATGTCCAGGCATGAGCCGCGCCAGTCGTCGTGCCCCATGAACCCGTCGAGCGGCGTATAGGCTCCCATTGCCAGCATGAACACGTCGGAGACCGCGCGCGAATCGAGCGGGATTTTCCTGAGTTTCTCCGCCCGTCGGCGTTCTTCGGTCCGCTCGGCCTCGGGCAGCAGCAGCGGCTTGACGGTCTCGGAGCCGTGCGGCGGCACGAGTTGAGGCATGGCGAGTCCTTTCGAAATCTTTTCGGTCTTCGACAAGATGTCCCAGGCTGATTGCCCTGGCTTCGAATCCCGCCTGACCGGTCAGGTACTTCGATGCCAGGCAGCGATGTCGTTACGGCCGTTTCGGAGTCTTGTACTCGACTTCCTTTTGCGCCGGCTCCCAAATGGTTTCGTAGCCGACAAATCCCTTTTCGTTGGGCTCTTTCTGACGCGTCGTCACGAAGCGCGACTTGCCGTCGGGAACTTTGGTGATGGGTTTCGTCTCGCTCATGGTTCACCTCTTGCCGTGAAGTTGGGGTTGCAGGTCACGAAATCGACCGCCGAAGACGGGAGCGTCCGGCGGGCGCTCATATCGGTCTCAAGCGCGAAGGGTCGATATCGGCGCGCCCGCCGATCGCCCCGCCCATCTTCATTTCCTGGTCGGTCGCTTCGCGCACCGTCATGATCTCGAGCGTGAAAACGACCAGCCTGCCGCAGAGCGGGTTGTTGCCGTCGACCGTCAGCGTCTCGTCGTCGATGCGCGTCACGATGAAGCTGCGGGTCTGGCCCTTGTCGTTCTCCATCAGGATGGAGGTGCCGACCCGCCGATATTCCTCCGGCACGTTCTCGATGCGATCGGTGAAGACCAGCGATTCGTCCCTGGCGCCGAAGATCTGATTGCCGTCGATCGGCACTGCGATGATGTCGCCGGCGGCCCTGCCCTCGAGTTCCTTGTGAACGAAAGGCGACAGGATTTCGTTGTGACCGTGAACATAGCCGAGCGGGAATTCGACGGCGGTGAGCAAGTGCCCCGACTTTTTGTCGGTCACCCTGTAGGTCAGTTCGACGAACTTGCCGTTCTGGATGATGTCGTTCATGTCGAACCCGATGACGCGCTCAGAAGATGGAGGCGCCGAAGATCCGGACCTTCCCGTCTTCTTGGCCGAGGACGAGTCTGCCGAGCCATTCGCCGGGCTTCTTGGTGCTTCGCTGCCTGTAGAGAACCGTCACGTGTTCGCCTCGACGAATGATGCCGAGATGATCGATGTCTTCCGAGAGACTCCTGGCCAATTCGCTGTGGGCGAATTGGTGACCGACCACGACTTGGTTCATCGCGAGCGCCAGCGAACTCGAGAAGTTCTTGGCAAAGTCCCCGTACTTCCCTTCGTTCGACGATTTGACGAGGTCGCGCCACAGCGGATCGGCGATGGCCAGCAACTCCTCATCGGCCTTGTCGATGATGTTCACTTGGACATCCCGGTGGTTATGCGCGAGCGCCATCAGCAAGCCGCTCCGACAAGGGTGATCGGCAAGGCGCCGCCCGACGCTCAGCGCGGACCCCGCGCGGGGCCCCGGCTACTCGTCTTTGCCGACCAGGTGATAGCAAGGCGCCTTCTCCATGGTGTATTCGCCGGTCTTTGGGTCGCGGCGCGACACGGTCAGCACATGCCAGTTCTTGTCGTCGAGCTTCATGGCGTCGCCGCGGTAGTAATAGCCCGGCCAGCGGGTCTCCTTGCGGAACAAGGTGTGTTGCGTCACGCATTCCGCGGCGCGGTGCCGGTGCTTCAGCTCCCACGCGCGCAGCAATTCGTGGATATCCTTCGCCGCCAAACTCTCGAGATCTTCTTCCATGATCTTGAGTTTTTTCAGACCAATATTCAGGAGCTTTTCGTTGGTCATGTAGCTGACGGTCACGCCGCCGCAATACTCGTCCATCAGCTTTTGCAGCCGATCGAGTCCCTGCTTCGGATTGATGTAATGCGGATTGACGTCGCCGGCGACGATCTCGTTGCGATAGATGTCGTAGTGTTCGAGCGGCTTGTAGATCTCGGCCTTGCGGCGCTCGATCTGCTCGGCGGACACGACAATGCCTTCGGCCTTTCCGTCGTCGATGTATCTACAGGCGGCCTTCGCGGCAAGACGGCCTTCGGTGAAAGAGCCGGACGAGAAGGCATGCGGTGTGCCGCCGACGGCGTCACCGGCGCCAAACAGCCCCGCGATCGTCGTCATGCGGTTGTAGCCCCAGAAATATTCCGGCGGCGACACATCCTCGGGCCCCGAACACCAGGCGCCCGAACCGGTCGCGTGCGAGCCCATGACATAGGGCTCGGACGTCGTCAGTTCAGGGTTCTCGTATTTGGGATCGACATCGGTCGCCGCCCAGAGGACAGCCTGGCCGACCGTCATGCCCAGGAAGTTTTCCCAACCGACCTCTTCAAGATGAGGATCCTGGAAGGCCTGCATGGTCACCATGTGAATGGGTCCGCGGCCGGCGTTCACTTCGCTGACGATGGCATGATTGCGCAGACAGGTCGGGATAGGTCTGTGAGTCAGATGCGAAGCCTCGGGATCCAGATATTCCTTGCCGACCAGCTTCTGGAGCTCGGGGAACCATTTGGACTCGTACTCTTCGCCGAGACAATTCTGCGTATAGGTCTTCAGATGGAGAAAGTAGGCGCCGACCGGGCCATAACCATCCTTGAAACGCGCGAGAACGATGCGGTTCTCCATTTGCGTCATCTTGGCGCCGGCGTCGATCAAGAGGCCGTAGGCGGAAGCGGACGACCAAGGCGCGTACCAAGTGCGACCGGAACCCTCGCCCACCGAGCGCGGCTTGAAGATGTTGGAGGCACCGCCCGCGCTGCAAATCACGGTCTTGGATTTGAAGACGTGGTAATTCCCGGTGCGGACATTGAAGCCGACGGCACCGGCGACCCTGTTCTCCCGGCTATCGTCCATCAACAAATGGGTGACGCAGATGCGGTTGAAAACCTTATCCGCCGATTTCTTGGCGGCCTCGGCGACGATAGGCTTGTAGGACTCGCCGTGGATCATGATCTGCCAACGCCCTTCACGAAGATAGCGCCCCGTCTTCGGGTTCTTCATGATGGGCAGGCCCCATTCTTCGAACTGGTGCACGGCCGAATCGACGTGCCGCGCCATGTCGAAGAGCAGGTCTTCCCGCACCAGCCCCATAAGGTCGATGCGCGCGTAGCGGACATGGTCTTCCGGTTTGTTTTCGCCCCAGCGAGTGCCCATGTAGCAGTTGATGGCGTAAAGACCCTGAGCGACCGCACCGGAGCGATCGATATTGGCCTTTTCGGCAATGACGATCTTCTTGTCCTGCCCCCAGAACCTGGCCTCCCAGGCAGCGCCGCTGCCGCCGAGACCCGAGCCGACGACAAGAACGTCGATGCCGTCTTCGATGATCGTTTGATAGGCCATCAGTAATACACGCCTTTCTTCAATTTCAGTCCGGCGGATTCGAGCGTATGCAATCCGCCTTCATCCATGCGGATATATTTCGGCTCGTTGTACAGAAGCTCGCTGTTGCGCATTTCCTTGCTCGGCGCCGGAACTTCCGCAAGTTTGGGGATCGCCGTCCCCCAGGGCTTGGTGGTGATCGGCGACAGGAAGTTCTTTTCCGAGCCGTTGCGGAACTTGATCTTCCAGGCGATCGTGCCCTTCTGTTCGTCGCGGATGACGCGAACGCTGTGGCCGAGCGGCGCGAAGTCGGCATATCCGCGCACGTCGATGGCGTTTTGCGGACATGCCTTGACGCAGGAGTAGCACTCCCAGCACATGTTCGGCTCGATGTTGTAGGCGCGCCGGTAGGTCTTATCGATGTGCATGATGTCCGACGGACAGATGTCGACGCAGTGCCCGCATCCGTCGCACCTTGTCATATAGACGAAGGTAGGCATAAGTCTGGCTCCCTCTCTGTTCCAACCAGTCTGTTGGATTGTCTCTCAGTAGTGGCGCGGCAATTCGCGCTTGATGCCAAGTCCCATTTCCATCGGAGCATTTTGCAACAGCTCCATGGAATGACGTTTCTGCTGCTCGGGATCGTCGCGGCTCAGCGTCGGCAGGTTCTGGTTCGAGCCATTGGCCTTGGACATTCTCTTCTCGAACGCCGCCGCCGGCTTGAAGAACATGTGCGAGAACTTGGACCACGGAACGGATCCGAACAGCACCGTGGTCGCGACGAGGTAGAGCGCGAGGAAGATCAAGGACCAAGTCGCGTTGCCTGCGGCCTGCGACCAGGCCCAGAGCAGACCAAAAGTCGTGCTCAGGACCAAAGACACGATGAACAAGTCGGCGCGCACGAGGCGGAATGGCGAATTGCCTTCGGCCGCTACGTCGACCCGGATGAAAAACCAGAACCAGTAACCGCCGACACAAACCATCAGCGCACCGACATACCACAAGGTCGTGATCATGGCGGGCGTCGGCGTCGCGGGCGTCGGATAAGAGAAGACCATGATCGCCGTGGCGACGACATAGATCACGAAGCCGTACATCCCCAAGAGATGCGCGACCCGGCGCTGCATGGAGCAGAACTCGGCCGACGTCAAGACGTCGGCCACCGCGGTCTGCGTGGCGATGGCGATCAAGTCACCGCCGCCAATCGGCTTCTTGGCCTTTTTCTTGGACGCGCGCCAATTGGCGAAGAAATACGCGGCGCTTCTCTTGTGAACGATGTCGAACAGCGTTCCGCCAACCACGAAAAGGGCCATAACGACGACGTAGGCCTGCATGATGGATGGCGAGATGGAGGTCGATAGCTCGGCGAATGGATTGGTGTTGAACATCGTCCGGCGGTTCCTCGATATTCCAGATTTTCGGAGGGAACTATAATCGCGCGGTTTGGGCAAAAGCAACGAGAATGTTTACATTAATCGATTAATTATATATAATTAATCGTTTTTTCGGATTATTTCGATGACCCTCGATCAATTGCGAATCTTCGTTGAGGTTGCGGAACGCGGACATGTCACGATCGCGGCCAAGGCGCTCGGCATGAGCCAATCCGCCGCGTCGGCCGCGATAGCCACGCTGGAATCAAATCACGAGATCAAATTGTTCGACCGCATCGGTCGCGGAATTCGATTGACCGATAACGGCCGGATATTCCTGGCCGAGGCCCGCGCCGTGCTGGCCCGCGCCGCGACGGCGCGCGCGGTGCTGAACAATCTCGCGGGCGTTCCTACCGGACCCGTGGCGATCGCCGCCAGCCTGACGATCGCGACATATTGGTTGCCGCGGCGCCTGGCGGCCTTTCACGCCACCCATCCTCGCGTCCAGTTCGACGTGGCGATCTGCAATACCAACGAGGTCGAAAACGCCGTCGTCGATGGCCAAGCGAACATTGGTCTTGTCGAAGGGCCGACACAGCATCCGGCGCTTATCCGAAAACGGATCGACCACGATCAAATAGTCCTGGTTGCCGCCGCTAAGCAGCCGCCGGTCCCGGTGAATGGGCGCGGTTCGCCCGATCTGCGCGCCATGACTTGGGTCATTCGCGAAGCGGGATCGGGGACACGGCGGGTATTTGAAGATCTGGCCGCGCGCGAAGGGCTGTCGCTCGACGATCTCGATATCTCCCTTGTCCTGCCCAGCAACGAGGCGGTGCGCGAGGCGATCGAGGCCGGGGCCGGGGCCACCGTCATTTCGCGGCATGTCGTCGCGTCGGCCATCGCGGCGGGCAAACTCGTCGAGATTCCGATCAAATTACCCCAACGCGAATTCGCGCTGTTGCGCCATCGCGAAAGCCACGCCTCGCTGGCGCAAGAGGCGCTGATCGCGCATTTGACCGCCTCTTCCGCCCCGCGAAATTGATCGAGGCCGGCGCGCAACGGCCCATGTCGCGGATCGGGGCGGCCGCCGCCATCGCCACAAAGACGATGCGGATCGTATATGAGCAGTCTATAATCAAAAAAACGACCAGGGAGAGGCCCCAAGATGAGCGACGCCGCCGGCAAGATCGACGCCAACACCAAGTCGATGACAATTATCGTTACCAAGGGCTCGCTCGATTGGGCCTATCCGCCTTTCATTCTCGGCACCACGGCGGCCGCCATGGGAGTCAAGGTCGAGATGTTCTTCACCTTCTACGGCCTCGCGTTGCTCCTCAAGAAGCTCGACCTCCAGGTCTCGCCCCTCGGCAATCCGGCCATGAAGATGCCCATGATGGGCATGCATATGGGATTGCCCAATCTCATGGCCGCGATTCCCGGCGTCGAAGCTGCGGCCACGGTGATGATGAAGGACTTGATCAAAAGGAAGGGCGTCGCCTCGATCGAGGAACTGCGCGATGCAGCGGTAGAAAGCGAAATGACGCTCATCGGCTGCCAGATGACCATGGATCTTTTCGAGTACAAGGTCGAAGACTTGATCCCCGGCATCCAAGTCGGCGGCGCGGCCACCTATCTTGGGAAGGCCCTGAAATCCGATCTCAACCTATTCATCTGACACGGACACCCGACATGGCCGACCATACCCTCGACGCCAAGGGCCTCAAATGCCCGCTGCCCATCCTGCGCACCAAAAAAGTCCTCAAGGATTTGCCGCTCGGCAAGACCTTGGAGGTCCTGGCGACCGATGCCGGCTCCGTCGCCGACATGCGGGCCTTTTGCCAAGTCACGGGCAACGAACTCGTCGAGAGCGGCGAAACCGCCGGAGTCTATCGCTTCTTGTTGCGCCGCGCCGGCTAGGGCCAGGTTCCCGCGTCAGCGGAACCGGCCTAAGGTCCCTCGGACGCATAATAGAGTAGGGCTACGGCCAGGGTCGCGATCAGCTCGAAGACGGCGACAGCGGCCAGGATATAGGCGATCCGTCTGCCTTTTGGGCTCATCGGCAGCCAGAGCCGCGTCATATACCAGCGCCAAGGCGCGACATGCGAGTACCGCGCCCAACGTCCCAAGAAACGACTAAGATCATGCCCCCAGCCGACCAGGCTTTGATCGATCTCGTCCTTGCGCGCGGCGCGTTCCGCTTCGGGCAAGGCGCCATAATCATCGGTGATCACCAGGGCGGCGCGACCCGAGGGTAGCGGCTCGACCCGAAAATTGGTGGATGATTTGAGGCCGGTCGCATAGCGCAGCAGGATTTCTTCAGGCCTCGCTTCTACGATCGCCTCGGTCGCGTAGCGGCGGTCATTGGCGAGATTGCGCCATTCGAGGCGCAGTCGATCGGGCGCGAACGCCTTCCAACTCCCGATCTCGTAGAGCGAATTCACCCGAAAGAGGCGCTCGAGATCGGCACAAAATGCCCGCAAGGCGGGAGGATCGAGCGTCGTCTCGATCCGAACCCAAGCGGCATCGCGCGCCGCCGGTCCCGCGACGGCGTTCATCGGTCGGGGTGGGGAACCACGATCAACGGCGCTTTGAGGCCCTTGACTAGATCCTCGACGGCTAGGCGCGAACGTAGGCCACGCTGGCCTTTGGGCCGGGGAGAGCCGATCACCACCAGATCGAACTCGCCCTTTGCGGCGACCGCGAGCAGGCACTCGCCGGGACGCCCGACCCGGACTTCCCGCTCGTACTCGATGCCGCATTCCCGCGCCGCAGCTTCGAGGCGCGCCGCAGCGGCATCGATCTCCGTCGCGATCGTGTTCTCGACATAGCGGCCGAAGCGGATATGGGTCGCGGCGTTATTGAGCCAATCGTCGCCCAGCATGCCCTTCCAGAATTCGGGCACCACCACCAGATGGTGGAGCCGGCCGCCCCCCTCGACCAGGCGGAACGCGGTCGCCTCCGCCGCCCGCCCGCCCGCGGATCCATGACTGGCGATCAGGACGGCGCGGGCCGAAAGCATCGCCCTCAGCCGACGACGATGAAGACGCCCAAAGTAATCACCAAGGCGCAGGCGAGCGCAATGAAATCCTCGTGCCGATCCGACTTGAAGATCGAAAGCGCCGAGCCGCGGTGATAGCGAAACCCGGTCTCGGTGACGCGGATGTCGATGTTCTGGCTTTTTTGGTCGGTCATGACGTCCCCCACCTCAGATGGTTTCGCGCACGAACAAGACGACGACGATCAGCGACAGCACCGCCTTGAGCACTCCCACGGTACCGCCGATGACCAAGGGTTCGCCGCCGGCCTGACGCATGGCGGCGAGCGTGATCTGCATGCCGAGGCCGGTCAGGCCGAATGCGAACAGCCAGGTCAGCCAATTGCGGAAGGCAGCGATCATCTTGGAACTTTGATAGGCGTTGTTATGGGCCTTGCGCAGCGCCGCGTTGGCATCGCGCGAGAGCGAACCCGCGTTGACGACGCCTCGGAGCGTCGCATCGTCGTCCGTGTTCATCAGCTTGCGGTTTTCGACCAGACGCTGCAGCGCCTTCTTCTGATCGTCGCGGGTGAGCTTGGCGCCCTCCGCAGTGAGGGTCGCGACCTCGCGTTCGTTGAGCAGCTTGTCGCCGGTCACCTTGGTGTTGTCGAAATAGCGCCCCTGGTAGTGATTCGCCGGCGCGAAGATGCCGGTCGACGAGAGCGCGAACATAGCGATGAAGCCGAGCACGAAGACCGGGAACTTCTCGAACACGATCTTGGTGGTGTTGACCCGCTCGACCGTCGCTCCGGCCGCCTCCTCGCGCTTGACGTACCAGAGCGCGAGCCACAACACGATCAACGGCAAGAAAAGGACGCGCGTGATGTTGAATATCTCGGCGACCTTGAGCGTCTCGATGCCGTTGGGCTGAAAGGCAAGCGCCGCCCCGGCCACCTGGGCCGAATTGAGAATGCCGGTGCCCGCCCAGGCGCCGAATTGGACGAAGCCGAGGCCGAGAATGTGCCCGACGACCGGGAAAATGAACATGCAGACCACGCCGAACACCAGGATAGTGCCGATGGTGTAGGCGATCTCCTCGGATTTGGCCTTGACGACCGGCGCGGCGGCGACCGCGGCAGAGACGCCGCAGACGCCCATCCCCGCCGAGAGCACGCCGCCCATGGAATTGGGGATCTTTCGGCGCGCCCCGATGAGCAGGACAAGCCACACCGAACCGAGCACGAAGATGCCGATCATCACCACCGAAAGCTGTCCGAGATTGGCGAGCTCGGCGATGCTGTAGAGGGTGCCGAGCAGGATCACGCCGGTCTTGAGACCGAGCCGGGAAAGCCGCACCCCGTTTTGCGCCCATTCGGGAATCCGGAAGACGTTGACGATGACCATGCCGGCGACGATGCCGATGACCACATAATTGAGACCGAGTATGTCATGGAAATACCAGTGGCCGCCGATCCGACCCGCTGCGCGGCTCAAGGTCGCGACCAGGGGATCGAGATACCAACGCACCGCCATGGCGAGGACGAGGATGAACGACGCGCCGCCGATCGCGGACGCGTAGTAATCGAGATCGCCTTCCTTGTGGCTGACGAGCAGGTGCCATAGGCCGA